>Ga0247841_10001833_pt1 | contig 44755 bp, 43 predicted proteins | sample LaCruzMarch2015__2_FD_192410 | JGI IMG/M metagenome (GOLD analysis project Ga0247841, IMG submission 192410) | Freshwater microbial communities from meromictic Lake La Cruz, Castile-La Mancha, Spain - LaCruzMarch2015_18m | ecosystem: Environmental > Aquatic > Freshwater > Lake | place: Spain... | reverse complement strand
ACGGCGACGCAGTTACAGTCGGCTACAGGCTGTAGCGTTAACCTGGAGAGGACTTGCACCTCTCTGTTTGAGTACGCTCACAGGCGCACTGGCGCAGGCGTCCCTGCCTGCGATTGGCTTTGGCTGCTTCTTCAAAGGCTGCCAGTGGCGGGCAAGGACGCCCGCCCCAGTGTAAGACCTTTTTTTACTATGCTCGATTCGACATGGCCAATGAGTAAACTACATTCTACGCGTTTGCGGGAGTGGTCTCTTCGTCTAAGAAAGCCCCTATTTTCTCAACATTTTCAGTGAGATCCTTAAGCAATGGTCTTATGACCACCAGCCATTCCGGGTGTTCGTTGGGTTTGACGCTGCCTGTTTCCAGAACCTTGGCGACCACGAACATTCGAGTGCGTGCTTCGTAGATTTCCTTGCGCACCCTGTCTATGGTCCATTTTTCTTCGGACATGGTGTGCTCCTTGATCAGATAGCCATAAAAACGGTTAATTAAGACGCACCCGGCGGGCGTTTCACAATGGTGGGGGTGATGAAGACCAAGAGTTCATCCATCACCTTTTCCTGGCCCTTGTTGCTAAAGAAAACTCCAATTAATGGCACGTTCATCAGACCCGGCCAACCTTCCCGTCTCGTATGGTTTCGTTCTTTGACTATTCCGCCGATTACGGCGGTCTCGCCGTCCCTAACGATCATATTGGTGGTGGCTTGTCTCCTTATTATCTCCGGTAGGGTGGCCCCAAGAGGAATGATTCCTAGGTCGTCATCTTTAACCTTGACTTCCATACTTATTCGGCCGTCCGAGTAAATTGTCGGTTTGACTTCCAATTCCAGATACGCGGGGACGAGTTGAGTCTGGGTCCCCTGAAGCGGAGATGAGGTGACGAAGGGAACATCGCGTCCATCCAGTATTTTCGCCTTCTGTCCGTCCAGTACTTGGACTTTGGGGCGAGCTATGATCTTCAACTGATTGGTTCCTTCACCAATCTCGAGCCTGACATCAAGCTCAGTGATGTATTGGGTTCCGAGAAGGCCGAACTGCATGCCCAGACCCTGTACTAAGCCGATGGTCGAACTCAGTATCGGCGTGGGCAAGTTCACTGCAAACCGTGAAGGTATGTCGTTGCCCGCGGTCAACTGACCAGTGGCCGTATTGGCGCCGTATAGTGCCGGGGTTCCCTGATGTCCCGTGATCCCCCAGAATGCTTTTTTGCTGTTGTCTATCTGGCCGTTCTGATTGTTCCTGCCTCCCCATCTTATTCCCAGCTCTCTTGCCCACTCTCGTGAGGCACGAACCAGCCTGCTTTCTATCATCACCTGGGGGGTGGGCACATCAAGACTTCGAAGAACTTTTTTCATCTGGGAAATTCTTTCCGAGGTGTCTTTTACGAAAATCATGCGATTCAAATCGTCCGGCCAGAGCATACTGTTTGCTATGATTTGCTTGATTCTGCGGTCCTGGCCTGAAGCTGAGTCATGCGGAAGCCCGGTTCGACCGCGGTACGCCTCGGTCCTTGCGGTTGCAGCGTCTGTTCGTTGCCTGTCCAAGTCCAACGCTTCAAAACCCATCATTCGGCTAATGCCACCCGGACTGTCGGGTGAGAACCCTTGATCTTGCAGCCTGGTCTTCTCCTTATCGAGCGTGGAGTCTCTCTTGGCGGTCTGGGCAGCTACGGAACCCGCGAGTTCATTAGCCCCGGCCCCGGCCTGACCCGTACCTGGACAATTCAAATTGAACATACAGTCAAGGGTTTTAACGATTTCTTTCGGTTTAGCGTACGTGAGTCTCACTGTCGCATAATAGAAGCAGATTTCCTCTTCTCCGACTTTGATACAGCCGGCTTCACCAATCTCGTCGGAACGGATGCTCCCCTCGATGGGCGTTGGGTTTTCTGCCTTTCTCTTGCGATCCTCCAGCGCCTTGATCTTGTTCCTGTCCGCGGCAATCCGTTGGTCCAATGTCTGGATTTTAGACCTGTTTTCATCCAGGAATTCGTTTATTTTCTTTGTCTTGCCGATTCTCATCACGTCGCCCACCATGACACTGGCCAGATCATTGGTGAGCAACATGGTATTGATGACATCCTTGAGCGGGACGTTCCGCAGGCTAAGCGTGGTTTTGCCGTCCACATCGGGATCGAGGGTGATATTCACAGCAGCCTGTTCCGACAGCAGCCTGAAAGCGTTTTTCAGCTTGATATCTTGAAAATCCATGGTCACGGTTTTTTCCAGAATGTCAGAGCTTGGAGACTCTCCGTACTTTTTCCTCTTGTCACGCTCCGCGGCCCACTCCTCAACGCGCTTTTTGAGACAGTCCACAGAGGACTCGCAGTCTACAGACCCTTCCTGGCCTTGAACATCTGCAGAAGGTCCGATGTTCCCCCCCCCGGTCGCCGGTCCCGGGCGGGAAGTTCCTGGGCCCGCGGCAGTGGGCTTCCCTGCGGCCTTCATCTCCGCGGTCAACTCGAACCTCGGCGGAGAAAAGTCCACCATGAGCACGCCCTTTTTCTTCTCAACCTTGTAGGGAGCAGGTTCCTTCAGTTGAATAAAGATAGTCTGTGAGCCTGGGATAATCATTTCAACCGAGGTGGAAAACAAATCTGTGCGCAGAGGTTTCTGGTAGGATTTTGGGATCTCGGCATTGATCAGATCGAGCTTCAACTTGGTCTGGGAAATCCTGTCGATGCGGTAGTCCAGGTGGTCGCCCCCTCGTATCATAAGCCTCGAATTGTGGCCGACCTGGATGAATTTCATTTCGGTCAACTCCTGGACCAGGAGCCTTGGATCGGGCTCAGGAGGAGTTATTGGAGGCCGATTTTCCCTCACAGCCCCGCGGCCGCTTCCTGGTGTTTGACCGGAAGAAGCGCCCGGGCCAAGCGGCCGACTGCGCACTGTCTCGGGCCTGTCCGCAGGTTGAACTTGCCTCATGGGAATGGAAACCGGCGGTTTGCCAATGCGTTGGGAAGACTCCGCCACCTGGGCCAATGTCTGCTCAACTTGGGGGGTTTGCTCACCCTTGTCCAAAGGGTCCTGAGGCTTTCTCGAGTTTGCTTCAGCCGGTTCGGCCCATGAAACGTCGCTCGTTGAACGGACCGCTCTGCCTGCTTCCGTGGGGGTCAGCGCCCGGCCGTGACCAGAGACGCCCTGACTCGAAGAACTCAGGGGTGAGACAGGCTCCAACCCTTCGCCAAGCCAATCTCGGAGAGAGGTGTTCTGGGGGGCCGTATGCTGAGCCGCGGCGGGCCGCACGTTACCGCTATCCGGAGAGTTGCTGTCTGATTTTGTCTCAGATCCTTGCGCGCGCTTACGAGATTTTTTTCCCGGATCAACCTCGCCAAGAACCACGAGCACGCGATCTTTCTCGCGCTTCACAATAAATTCAGGGACGGGCAGATCCTGAAAATCTGCTACCACCCTGGCTTTGGCCTTGTAATTTGCCGCACGCACCGCGTGAATGCCCGCGTCTGCGCCGGCAACCTTAAGGGAAATTTTCCCCACCACTGCGCTGGTAAAATCCATTACCAGCCGGTTCGGACGCGCGATTACAGACGACAGGACCTTCCCGGGATCGCCCTTGGTCGAAATAACAAGAGTATTGCTGCCTGGGGCCAGGGTGACCGCTGTAATTTCCCCTGGAACCTCAGCCCAAACGATGCTGCAGAATATGGCAAGAATGAACCCTGCGAGGAGGACGGACTTGTCTATCGTGGGGGGAGACCGCATTCCTATTTGTTTCCAGGGCAGACTATGAATCGCTTTCGGTGGCACTTAAAAAACCGGCATCAACTCCTCTTGTGGAGCAAGGCGGTTTCTTCCCGAATGCAGTATTTGCACTGCCTTCGACCTGCTTTCGTGCGGGCCGAAATGTTTCACCCAGCGCAAAATATGGCGGGAACATATCAGACTGGAGGGATGATAGTCAATTAAAAATACTAAAATTAGTATGATAGATTATTTTGTTAAAGTTATTTGTGTTTTATGGCGGTTCAAATGGTGACAGGCATCCAGGTGTGGTTCAGCTTCAAGCGTGTCCGCCGGTTTTTTTCTTGGTTTGATGCGTTTCCTTGGATATTATGGCTGCATGGAAACGTATCTACTCATGAAAATAGTCGTTTTGGCAACTGCCTGCTTGGCGGTAGTACTGTACTCCTACCTTTACCGGTGATGGGGAGGCCGCGCACACACGGCTGGAACAAGCCTATCGGGCTACTTTTTGAGCCTGCCGATCATTTCCAGGAGCCATGTGTGAATTGGAGACATATCTTTGAATTTCTCCAAGGCGTAGTGGATGAAATCTTTGGAGTGCAGCGCTTCCGGTATTTGCGTTGAAAAGGCTGCTGTCAATCCGCCCATGAGAAGCAGATCAGCATTCTCGTGGTTTTTATCGTATCCGCGCGGGACTTTTTTGTATTGCTTCTCTCCGATCTCGTAATCGCCTTTGGATTGGACTTTTTGCACTGCCTTTGCCAGGGCTTTCCCAAACTTTGGGTCCACTACCGAATCACGATAGAGTTCCAATATGTGCTTGGAGAAACAATGATTACCCACTCCCAGCATTACCATGGGCGGTTCCAGATGAAAATAGAAGCCGGGGCAATCCATTTTAGCGAGATGACCCTCCCAGAAAAAAATTCCCAAATGGGTCTTGTATAGTGTCTTGTCCTTGCTGAAACGAATGTCTCGGTACGGACGGAAAATGGACTTGTTCACGCGGGGATCCGCCACGATGCTTGGAGCTAGGGTTTTGAGCGCATTGCCCATCTCCCCTACGAAGTCACATGCTGGGGCCATGACAAATTGTTCGTATTCGCGTTTGTGTTCGTTGAACCACGTCTTGGTGTTGTTCTTCTGCAATTCGGTGTAGAAGGTGACGCATTCTTTCGGAAAGCCGTTGAAATATGCCTGAGCCGTCATGGCTGTCCCGCTCCTTTCAAGACTTTTTTCAAAACTAGAGTCGCAGTTCATTTTTTTCACCGATCAGCGCTTACAAATTCATTGGTTATTGCCCCGGCGTTTGTCAAGCCATTGCTGAAACGAACGTTGGCCTTCTCTGGAAGGCTTGCCGGACAAGATGTTCTCAATGCGGATGTCTTCGTCCAGATCCGGCCAGTGAATACCCTCTCCCCCCGCAATGAATCGCCAGTTGTTGCGCTCGGCTTGTGTTCCATGCAGGAGCCGTGGGAACCAGGCCAGTGGGGCCAATATCGTTCCGCCATCGTTGAGATCAACGCTCAGGCTTTCCTCTGTTACCTCCACGTTAACCGCATTCACCGGCCGTATCTCAACCGCTAAAGTAGTCATTCCAAGCCCTCAACAAGTGCTCTCGGTTTTGTTCCACGAGTCTATGTAATTCATTGATTTCTTTTCTGCCAAAACCACCGCTGTTATGAAGTCCAACAGGCCCATTTTTTCATCCTGATTCAGTTTGTGACACACATTGCATCATGCCTGACACTGCTCGTTCTCAATGGCCCCGAAAAGGTCTGGGCCATGTGCCCCGGTTATTGTGACGCGATGGATTTCACCTGCTTGAGCCTCACCTTCCACAATGTACAGTATGCCGTCGACCTCCGGGGCTTGGTCCCAGGCACGGCCTTGGAGCAGGAATTCTGATTCCTGGGATACGCTTTCTACCATACCGCGTTCGATACTGCCGATTCTGCGCTGGTTGCGCCGAGTCACGTATCGCGAATTTATCCGGCGTATTGCGGCAGCCCTGGAACGTTTGACCTTTCTCGGCACAGGATCCCCCAGATCAAACGCAGGCGTCCCCTCTTCGGGTGAATATTCGAAAACACCAACGTGTTCGATGCGGTAGGACTCAACGAACTCCTGGAGTTCCTTGAACTCATTGTCACCTTCCGTGGGAAAGCCCACCATCAGGGTCGTCCGCAAGACCAGGCCGTTGATTTCTTCTCTCAAACTGTCCACGAGTTTTCTTAGGCGGTCTCCTTTCCAGGGTCTACCCATGCTCCGCAGGACCTTGTCGGAGATATGTTGGAAGGGTATATCCAGGTAGGGCAGGATGTTTTCGGATTCTCCGATGAGCCTGGCCAGGCCTCGAGGGATGCCGTTTGGGTGGAGGTACATCAGCCGTATCCACTGTATCCCGTTGATTGCGCTGATCCTTTCGAGCAGTCTGAGCAGACCGCGCTTTTCATTTCGATCCACACCGTAACTCGTCAGGTCCTGTGCGGTCAGGACAACTTCTCGAGCGCCCGAGCGAGCCAGAAATCGTACCTCCTCGACCAGGGCATCAGTACTTACGCTTCTCAACGGGCCTCTTATTGCCGGGATGGTGCAATACCGGCAGGAACGGTTGCATCCCTCCGCTATTTTCAAATAAGCGTATCCCGGAGTAGAGAGAATCCTTTCTGCTCCAGTTATTGTCCGGCCATCCTCGCGGCTAATCGACCGGTCCTCCACTTGATCATTGAAAGACGCGATGTGCGATAATGGGGTATGTTCACCCTGGCTTAAGACTTGATGGTGTTGGACCCGTGACATGGTAGAGCCCTGTAAAATAGTGGGTAGATCCGGGATCTGATCAGGGGTGATGAAAAGGTCCACTTCCGGCAGGGATTTTCTCAGTTCGTCACGGTAGCGCAGGGGCATGCAACCTGCAACTACCAGAAAAGACTCTCGATGTTCGGCCCTGTAATTCAGTATGGCCTGGATGGATTCTTCCACCGCGTCTTCTATAAAAGCACACGTGTTGATAATGATTACGTCCGACACCGCAGGGTCGTGAGTAAAAATGAACCCGGCGTTGTCCATGACGAAGAGAATTCTCTCCGAGTCCACCCTGTTCTTTGGGCATCCCAGGCTGACGAGGTTGAAATGTCTTTTTTGGGTTTTCAAGGGTACGGTCGTCGCGTCAGGGTGTTTACATAGGCATTATCTTCACCCTGCTTGCGTTCCGGCAGAGGAAAGCGGTGAACCGAACAGAGGCTGTCAGGGGTCGTACTCGCCGGTATTTTGTCTTGGTCGGCCATGTGATTTCCTTTGATTGGAGTATATTATTGGAACGGTTTCATCTATTTTCTCTGTAGAGTTTTCAGCATATCCTGGGAAGCAGTTCACCGGATGGTTCAGCCACCACCCTGGATCCGCCGATCCTGGTTTTCATTACCACAACCGCCGGATGTTCCTGAGTCACCTCCCCAATGATAGCCGCGCCTTTTGCAATCGGACATCCCCTGATAAGCTCCAAGGCTTTATTCCCCATTCCCTTTTCCACGACTGCCACTATTTTCCCTTCGTTGGCCGCCTGAAGAGGATCTATGCCGAGAATCTCAGAGGCAGCAACAACGGATTTGTCCAATGGAATAGTCCGTTCTTCTATTTCTATTCCATGACCGGTGCTGAAGGAAATTTCGTTGAGCGTCGCAGCAATACCTCCCCTCGTGGGGTCCCTCAAGAACTTTAGGGCCGGCCCAAGTTCGATGAGTTTTTCTACTACGGGCCAAACGGACGTGGAATCCGATACCAAATCAAAATCGAAGGAGAATTCAGCCCTGCTGAGCATTACTGCCATGCCGTGGTTACCCACGGGACCGGTTACAAGAATTTGATCTCCCACACTTATTCTGCCCGGAGATGGTATAGCTGAGGCTTGAACCGTCCCGATTCCCGAGGTGTTAATAAAAATCCTATCAGCACTTCCTTTGGGCACTACCTTTGTGTCGCCGGTAACGATTTCGACCCCGGCCGCGTCAGCCGCCTGTGCAATGCTCTGCACGATTGTCTCCAGTTGATCCATGGGAAAGCCTTCCTCAAGTATCAAACTCAGAGAGAAAAACATGGGCCGTGCAGCCGAGCAGGCGAGGTCGTTACACGTTCCATGAATTGCCAGCGATCCTATATTTCCGCCTGGAAAAAATATTGGAGAAACTACAAAAGAGTCAGTTGTGTATGCGACTGAGTCTCCAAGACCGGAAAGGACAACTGAGTCAGGAAGCGGCCTCAAACGTCCCCGATCCAGTTTGGGCAGCAGGACGTCGCGGATTAGTCGGCCCGTCATTCGGCCTCCGCCTCCATGCCCGAGTTGAATTGTCCTATGCGGCTCATGGGACATTTGTCACTGGGCTCCGTACTTGTAGTATGCGGCACATGTCCCCTCCGACGAGACCATACACGGCCCAACCGGCTCTTCCGGAGTGCATTCCCGGCCAAAAAGTCCGCACTCGTCCGGTGTGAGACTGCCTGTCAAGATGACGGCGCATCTGCAACGAGGATCATCCTGTGCGGGCGGGACATCTACAGGGAGGTGCAGATTTGCGTCAAATTTTGAGTAGGGATCTCTCAGGGCCAAACCGCTTCCAGGAATGAGCCCTAGCCCCCGCCATGAGGCCTCGCAGGGTTCAAAGACCTCGTCAGTGATTGCCACGGCCGAAGGATTGCCGTGTGGTCGTACTACCCTTTTGTAATCGTTCACTATTTGCGGAAAGAAAATCACAGCCATTTTGACAAGATCTTTGATGGCCAACAAGATGTCAAGCGGTTCAAAGCCCCCCACTACACCGGGCTTCCCGAAATCGTCCACCAGGTACTGATAACAGTCGGAACCTATTATTGCACTTACATGTCCAGGCAACAAAAAACCGTCGAGATCGGTCTTGGCGGCCAGGATTCTGAGCGGTTGATGAATCGTCTTGAACGCTGAGAGGACAAAGAGATTCTCAACTCCACTGGACATGGCCACCTTGAGGGTTGCAGCCACGGTCGGAACCGTGGTCTCGAACCCAACACCAAGGAAAACCGCCGGACGCGGCGACTGCTCAGCGGCGATCCCTACGGCGTCAATAGGGGAATAGACAATCCGCACCCGGCCTCCTTCGGACCTGAACCGAGCAAGAGATCCCAAGGATCCGGGAACCCTTATGAGGTCCCCGAAGGTGATGAGGCACGCATCGTACTTTTTCCCAGTCAGAACGGCCTGATCAATGAATTTTTTTTCAGTCACGCAAACCGGACAACCAGGGCCGGAAACAAGATGGAGATTCCCGGGGAAAAGGCTTTTCAGTCCTGCGGAATGTATGGCCATAGTGTGCGTGCCGCACACTTCCATAAACTTCAACGTGCCCGACACTTTTTCGCACGACTCACGTATGTCCCTGACCAGAGCACCTGCTACGCGGCTTTCATCCCCGGAAATCACTGCTCCTCCTGAGGCTGATATGCCTCGGCCAGTTCCCTGAACAGTTCAAGCCTGATGTGAGCTTCTTCTTCATCCAGAACCTCTATCCCGAAGCCGGCATGTACTATCAGGTAGTCTCCGAGAGAGGCGTGAGGTACCATGGTTAAGACAACGTCGGCTTTCACGCCTCCCGAGTCCACCTTACCGGTGCATTCGCCTGTAATTTCAATAAGCCTCATTGGTATGGCAAGACACATATTCCGCTTCCTTAAATATTTCCCATTCTATTCAAGAAAAGTTCAAATTTACTATATACCGTTTCTCGAGAGTTTTGACGAGATTGCTTCACTGCACGCGCAATTACGGTACGGACCTATCCTTATTCAGGTTCTATGGCTAATTCAGGTCACGATGTCCGGTCGGCAATTCGCCTGAAACGTGACAGGGCTGCTATTGCCTGGCCAACGGCTATTCCTCCGTCATTGGGCGGAATCGTCTCGTGAAGGAGAACCTTGAAGTTCCGGGACTCAAGCAAAGCCACTGTTCGTTCTGTCAGAAGCTTGTTCTGAAAACACCCTCCCGTGAGACCCACCGTAGTGATACCTGTTTCCCCTGAGACTCTGTTCACAATCCACGCGATGACGTCTGCCAACGTGTTATGGAATCGTGCTGAAACCTGTTCGGGGCGTGCGCCGTCCAGGATGTGTTCTGCGACCTCCGCAATCAGGCCGCTTGCATCCACATACAGTGGCTCTTGCTGGACAAAGTTGACCTTATAAGTTCCCTGTTCAGTCTTGTCGGCGATTCCTTCCAGCCACATGGCAGCTTCACCTTCAAACGTCACGGGTCCACGGAAACCCGCTGCAACTGCAACAGCATCAAAAAGCCGGCCTGCTGAGGAGGTCCAAGGCGAGTTGATCCCTTTTCTTGCAGCCTCGAGCCACAGACGGACACGGCCGATCTGATCTCCCATGAGCGGTATGAATCTATCCGGCAATTCCCAATCTTCGGCCAGTAGCGCGGCGAGAATTCTGATGGGTTCCCGGATGGCTGCCTCTCCGCCTGGCAGGTAATACCGGCCTATGGCCGCGACCCGTGTAAATGAATCCACGTCCGAAACGATGAATTCGCCTCCCCAGATGGTCCCGTCGCTCCCATATCCCGTTCCGTCAAAGACTGCGAATATGGCAGGGCCCGGAAGTCCGTGTTCGAACAGGAGGCTGACGGCATGGGCATGATGGTGAAACACCTCGTTTACCGTGCCGGCAATTTTTCGGGCCAGGCTGTTGCTGAAGTATTCGGGGTGCGGGTCAACAGCGATCAACGATGGAGCGACGTCCAGGTAACCTGTGAGCACATTCAGGGACTGTTTGAAGTATTCCTGCCCCACGGGAGAAGCCAGATCGCCCACATGCGGCCCCGGAACTAAACGATCTTCCTTTATGACGGCAAGGCAATTTTTCAGGTCGCCTCCTGCGCCCAATACTACCGGCGACAAATCTGATCCAAGCTTCTCAAAGGTTTGTGTTGATCTGTTGGAGCCCATGCTTCCAATGCCGGTGGAAAAAAAGGAAGCGGGGATTTTGAACTCTCCGGGCACGAATCCTCTGGATCTCCGTAAAACAGTTGCCCGACCTGCAATGACCCTGACGATGGAATCATCAGCCCTCAGTACGATGTCTCTGTTATGGACCAGAAACGCATCCACCAGGTCGGGGAGCCGCTGGAGCGCTTCCCGGTTTCCTGCGGCTATCGGTTCCTCGGAGCGGTTGCCGGAAGTCATGACCAGCGCCTTCGGCCTGCCCGAAGGTTCCACGTCGGGATGCTCGAACAATAGATGGTGAACAGGCGAGTAGGGAAGCATCACGCCCAATGTTCCCATGAATGGAGCCACATTGGCTGCAAGCCGCTCACCGGCCGCCTCCAGGAGTACTATGGGGGCCACCGGAGACAGGAGAAGTTGTTTCTCCTGCTCACACACTCTACAGTATCGCCCGACCGTTCCCGGATCCGGCATCATTATTGCGAAAGGTTTTTCCGCCCTACCCTTGCGCTCCCTGAGAAGCCCTACCGCGTCATCGTTCAGAGCGTCACAGGCTATGTGGAATCCACCGATTCCTTTTATTGCCAGGATTTTTCCTTGGGAAAGAAAACGAATGGCCTCCACCATGGGATCTCCGTCCAAGACATTGCCGTCAATATCCGTGAGGCTCAGCCTTGGACCACACGCGGGACACGAATTGGTCTGGGAATGGAATCGCCGGTCAGGCGCAGATGAGTATTCGGCCAGACACCTGGGGCACATAGTGAAATCCGCCATACTCGTACGTTCACGATCGTATGGAAAAGACCTGACCACGGTAAACCTGGGACCGCAGAGTGTGCAGGTAATAAATGGAAAGAGGTAACGAGGATTCTCCGGCGTGAACAACTCTTCTACGCATTCTGGGCAGACGGCTGTGTCCGGAGGAATAGGCGTGATCGACCGTTCCCCCCCTATGCTTTCACAGATACGGAAATCTGACTCGCCCACCGGGGATAAGATCCGCTCGTCAATGCTGTCGATACTGCCTGGGAAAGGAATGGAGCGAACAAGTTCTTCCGAAAACCCAGCACATTGTTCCGGACGGCCTTCGACCTCGATGATGAGGCCTCCTGTGGTATTCATCACCCATCCGGCGAGACCCGACCTGAGCGCAAGACGATATACCGTCGGACGGCACCCTATCCCTTGCAATATGCCCCTCAGTTCGATGTGTTTGCGGACCGGGTCGGCGTAAGGCTCGTCAATGCGGGTCCTACAATCGGAGCCACTCTGCGGGTCATGATCCTGATCCGTAAATTCGGTTTTGTAATTATTCATTTTTCCGGTTAGGGCGAAACTCCATCGGCCACAGACCGGCACACAACATGAAGCCGATCTTTACGTGACATCCTTGATGAATTGTGAACTTCATCCCGTGTCTGTGGTGTTGGAGGATGCCAGGCGAAACCGATTTTCCAGGAAATCGCACAGCGGCCCAGCATCATTCAAATCAAATACCGGGATATCTTCAGGGGAGATTGGAGGATCCCCTGCAATAGCAACGAGGTTCTCATCGTCCTTGCAGAGCAACTCTCGGTGGATCTCACTCCGGAAAACTTCGATCTTGGGATGACTTTCCCGTTTGTATCCTTCACTTATTATGATATCCACGCCGGAAATGAATGCGTCGCGGATTTCGGCCAGGCTGTAATCATGTTCAGTATCAGCCACCAGCGCCAGTTTGCTTGGGGATGAAATCACCGTCATTCTGGCGCCTGACTGCTTGTGGCGCCAGGAATCTTTTCCCGGATGATCGATTTCAAAGCTGTGCGCGTCGTGTTTTACGGTGGCAACCAGATGTCCCCTGGCTGTCAGTTCACGAACAATTTTTTCCACCAAAGTGGTTTTACCGGAATCCGATTTTCCTACCACAGACACAATGGGAATCATTCAAAAAAACCTCCCGAAAAACTTCAGAAAGAGTTAGAATGAATCGGTGTGGCCGAGTTTCACATGCCGCACCGGCGGGCGTTTATCAGCATTCACGTCCTCCATAACTGATACCACGAATAAGTCATAAGCACTTGGAGAAACGCATGTCACTACAGGAAGAAGTCCTCAAAACAGCTCAACTGGCTCACTCTGCGGCCCGGAAAGCCGCTGTCCTTCCCATGACCTTAAAGGAGAAGATCCTCGTCCGCACAGCGAAAAAACTCCGTGACCGCCGATCCGTTCTGCAAGAGGCAAACAGCAGGGACCTTGAGGAAGGTAGTGCTAAGGGTTTGTCCGCGGCCATGATGGACCGTTTGACACTTTCAGACAAGGTGATCGACCAGACAGCGGCGGGGTTGGAGGAAATCGCAGCTTTTCCCGACCCTGTGGGTGAGATAGTCCGCATGTGGACCCGTCCGAATGGAATCCGGGTAGGCCGAATGAGAATACCCCTGGGCGTCATAGGGATCATCTACGAGTCTCGGCCCAACGTCACCGCTGATGCGGCAGCCCTGTGCATAAAAGCGGGCAACTCAGTTATTCTGCGCGGAGGCTCAGAGGCGGTTAATTCAAATGAGGCAATAGTGGCCATTTTCAAGGAAGTCCTGTTTGAAAACGGCGTGGATCAGGACATTGTTAACCTTCTTCCCACAACGGACCGGGAAGCCATACTCTACATGCTCCAGCTTGAGGAACTTATAGACCTCATAATTCCTCGTGGAGGAGAAGAACTCATACGTTTTGTCGCACAAAATTCAAGGATACCGGTCATCAAGCATTACAAGGGAGTATGTCACCTCTATGTTGACGCTGATGCAGACTTGGAAATGGCTGTGAAACTAGCTATTAATTCCAAAGTTCAACGGCCTGGTGTGTGTAACGCTATGGAGACACTCCTGGTGCATCGCAGTGTTGCCGACAAATTTTTGCCCGTAATAACGGAAGAACTGGTGACTGCCGGTGTCAAACTCCGGGGCTGCGAGAGATCCCGAAATATTGTTCAGACGATGCAGGCTGCAACCGAGGAGGACTGGTATGCGGAGTATCTGGACCTTGTGCTGGCCGTCAGAATAGTGGACGACATAGAGATGGCCATAGACCACATAGCACAATACGGGTCACTTCATACGGAGTCGATCGTCACCAAGAGTTATACGGCGGCTCAGAGATTTCTCAAAGAGGTCAATTCATCTTCAGTGATCGTCAATGCATCTACCAGGATGAGTGACGGATACGTGTACGGGCTTGGGGCGGAAGTTGGCATCAGCACGACAAAAATACACGCTTATGGCCCCATGGGAGTGGAAGATCTCACTACTACAAAATTTATTGTGTTGGGAGACGGACAGATCCGTGAATAGGAGAGGAGCAACCATTGGGTGAAATACTCAGCACCATAGACCTGATGATGCAACGCACAAAGGGGATGTCACTGTCGCCGGAGGAAAAGAAGGACCTTCACCTGGAGGAGCTAAGAAAAAAAGCCAAGGGATTTCAACTCAGACTCGTTGAACATCCGGCGAGTGGTGACGAGACGATAGCATCAATTGATAAGGAAAATGAGGATGACGCACATACGATTAAATCCCTGATCTGGAACGATATGGTGAACAACATGCCGCATGGCCATGAGCTTCGCAAGCATTTGGATATCTTGGCAAAACTACCCATGGCCAAAAAGAAAAGTCAATTGCTCGATGAACTGCGGGCCAATCTTAATTCGGCCACGAAGAATCGATCCAAGGACTTGAAAAACATTGTGAATGCGGAACGGAAAAAGCTGGCAGCGTTCGGGATTTCCGGCAGCGCAGTGGTGCCCAAGGTTTCAGCGGATGCCTGGCTTGAAGATAATATGTCTTCCGTTATTGATAGTTATAAAGATAAGTTGTTATATAATCTAGCATAAAATCTTCAATATGTTATAATAATGAACGTTATCTTAGAAATACAAACAGCCTTATCTATTGGAGGCCAACGTCTATGAAAATGGGAATATTGGCTGCCGCGCTGGCATTGGTGATGGTTCTTCCGTACGGCGTTGGGGCTGAAGACCAAATCAGAAACGAGTCCGGCGTGCTCATAGAGATAAGACAACCGTTTGGAGGCATGACCTACGCGTATGACGCCAACAGGAACTTCTCTTACATGGTCATAGGCATACCGGGTAATCCTGCGGATGTTGTGGATTATCGAGACAAGTACGGCGTACACACGGGAATAGGTGGTCCCGGAACCTATCAGTGGGCTGTCAGCCCGGCGTCACAATTTGGGACAACTGGACAATTGCCTGGGAAATAACATCAGGCGCTTCAATTTTGTGGCCATGCTGTAATCTCCGCCGTCCCGGACAAGAATAAGACATGAAGCCAGGAACAGTGCAGCATCACGGATTATGTGATGGACTCCGACCGCTCCGCTGGAAGATGATGAGGCTGAGAAACAGCCACAATCAATATTGAGGCCGATAAAATAGGCATACGAGATGGCCGCGAGGAATAGCCCCATCATCCCTGTGGTCAGCATAGCAGCGGGTCTCGTAAGAATTCCAACCACGAGAAACAGTCCGGCCGAGATCTCTATCCAAGGAAGAGTCATTGCGACGACGTTGCTCCACTCCGCCGGTATAATCATATAGTTTCGGATAGATACCGCAAAGTCTGCCGGGTCCGTTATCTTGTATACACTGGCGTAGACAAACAGACCGCCTATGAGCAATCGCGCGATTAAGACAGCGTATTTCAACAATCAATCCTTGGAACTTCTTGAACTCGGTTCCTCGTCGGAAGTGCGGCCGGATCGTGAACCATTTTCTATTGGATATCCAGCCTTATCCCAATTTCGGAAACCCGCGGTCATTATCATCATGTCCTTGTAACCAAGTTGTGCAAGAAACAGTGCCACCTCTTCGGCCATAGGGCACTCCGGCCCGTAGCAATACAATACAAGCCGGGCATACTCCGGCAGAAAAGGTTGAACCGCGGGGAAACGCTCTTCTTTGTCTGCAGGTTGGAAAAAGACAGCTCCCCTGATGTGAGACTTGGCATAATCTTTCTCAAGTCGAGTGTCCACAAATACTGTGCCGGTATCCACCAGAAACCTGCGGGCTTCCTTCTCGTTAATGAGTGGAACCATTACACCTGAAAGCACTACATGCTTTGGAGGTACATAGACCCAGGGCAACATACGACCCGAGACAGCATTCACACCCAGCCCGACGGCGGAGGCTCCGATCGCTATCAAGATGGCTCTCAACAATATGCCTGAGACATTCATTTACGTATTGTTTTCCAATCAATCCTTGGAAGAAAGAGATTAGCCAAAGACTTCTCGGAAGTTCCCTTGAGGGTAGTTTCCGCGACGTGTCCGACGCTTCAGGGCATCTTGGGTTTTCCGGCCAGGATTTCACGAGCCTGTGCGACATCTTTGGCAATCTGGGCACGGAGGTCGTCCCCGGACACGAAAGTCATTTCAGGTCTTAACCTTTCTACCATGTAGGCCGCAATAAATTCTCCGTAAAGATCCTCCCCGTAATCAAGAATGTGGACCTCGTATGAGACCCGGCGGTCTTTGAATGTAGGATTGTAGCCGATATTCATTACTGCCGGGCGAATCACGTCCTCAGCCAGGCAATATATGGCATAAACGCCCTCCGGAGGATGCAACTTGACCTCGGGTTTGATGTTTGCCGTAGGGAAACCCAATCCTTTGCCTCTGTGGTGTCCATGAATGACCCTTCCCTCTATGGTAAACTCTCTTCCGAGCAACAGGTTAGCCTCGGCTATTTCTCCTCGCGTCAAATGTTCGCGTATGCGGCTCGAAGATACTATGGTGTCTCCACAATAGACCGGAGGAACCACGTGAACGATAAATCCCAGTTCATAGGCCATTTTCCGCAGTGTGTTGGGAGTTCCGGATCGGCCCTTACCAAAACGATAGTTTTCCCCGATGAACAAGTGTCTTGTTCCCAGTTCTTCCGAGAGGACGTTCTCCACGAAATCCTCCGGAGACTGAGACGCGAATTCTCGAGTAAACTCCGCGAGTACGAGTACGTCGATTCCCAGATTTTCAAGAATTCCGGCTCGTTCGCTGGGAGTCGTTATCCTTGGTATTTCAGGCGCTTTGTTAAGAACCAGGCGTGGATGGGGATCAAAAGTGTAGACGACCGCTTCCCGACCCTTGCGATGGGCCGTCTCCACTGTGCGCCGGAGAATCTCTTGGTGTCCGAGGTGAACGCCGTCGAAGTTTCCCAGCGCTACTGAAGGAGCGATAAAGTTTTGATAAATCTTTTCGCGAACGCGAACGATTTCCATGTGTGGCTTCAGGGGCTACCTGACTACATTTCAATAGTTTATTGACCAGCTTCACAATTCGGCTGGTAAATACTCAAATCTCGTACTCATCCGAGCAAAATCTTATTTATAACGAGTTCCGCCCTCAAGTCAAATCGGCATTTAGTGGCTCCATCGTGTACCGATTCCATGAAGCTATGATGAGACCTTTGAGACCATCATTTCGTTTCAGCAGCCCCCGCGGGCTGTTCCAAATCCGGGTGGGAAGCCTCCCGTCTCTCAGAGGATAAGGTATCGAGCCTTTTTTGGACCTCGGAAACCTCTTTCGACTTCTGGTCAAGATTTTGTTTCAGGAGCCTGTTTTCAGACTCAAGGGTCTGGATCCTGCCGTTGAGGCGGCCAACTTCTCCCTGATGCTCCCTGTCCGTCTTGATCATCCGACGCTTCTCTCCGATCCATTTGAGTTGGGTGATGAAATCTCCCAGCACCGCAATGATAATTCCAATTGAAACGCAAAATGTGACCAACTCCCAGAAGCCTACTGTGAGTGGTTGAGCCAAACCGAAATAATTGATCGGCAGCTCGAGGTCCTTGTTCTTCATAAAAAGAGAGATGATTAGTATAACAAATGCCAGTTCGATCAGCCTCTTGATAAGCCTCATTTTTCCTCCTCCAGGACAGATTGCGGGTAAAGTTTATGGAAGCCGTCCCGTAGCTTCAAGCTCGTGATGCTCAAATGTTCCGGAATAACTTTTATGTCCGCAAGCACGGGCATGATGTTAGTGTCTCCGTCCCATCGGGGCACAATGTGGTAGTGGACATGATCTTCAATACCCGCTCCCGCAGTTTTTCCCAGGTTAATCCCAATGTTAAAACCATCGGGGCGCATCACGAGCCTGAGAACGTTCAACGAACGACAGACCTCCTGGACCAGGAGGCTATTTTCTTCAGGTCCAAGCTCACATATATCCGGAACATGCCGGTAGGGCACGACCAGAAGATGGCCGTTATTATATGGGTACTTGTTCATCATTGTGAAAGCGCCGACAGCCCGATGGATGATCAGATTCTCGTCGTCGCTATCGGCTGCGGGCTTGGTACAGAAAATACAACCAGATTCTTTTTCCTCACCCAGTATGTAATCTATTCTCCAAGGGGCCCAGATTCTTTTCATTTGTCCTGATCTCGTCCTAGATTTGCAGCCATTTCAGGGGGGACCGCATTTTCTAAATCAACTGCCGATGGACAGGAACCGGCCTTCCATGGAATTCTCCGAGACATCAAGGATGCCCACAGTTCTCAATCCCACAGAATGGTTGTAGCCTGCCGATCCCGGATTAAACATGTGAGTTCCATCCACTTTTCCCCAAAACGGCTCGTGAGAATGCCCGTACACTATCAAATCCGGTCTATCCGGATCGAATTTCTTAAGAATTCTCTGTGCAAGACCATCCTTGGAGCCCCATCCGTGGATGAGCCCAATACGCTTTCCTCCCGCTGAGATGATGCGGATCTGCGGAACTCTGTCCAAAATATCGTAGTGATCCATGTTTCCACAGACCGCGATTGCCCCCACTTCCTCGAGGCGATCCAGGACTCTGCGGCCAACTATATCCCCTGCGTGAAGAATCATTTCTGTTTCTGTCAAGAGATCTTCCAGGATATGATCGAGCAATGGATCGGGGTTCGAGAGATGAGTGTCAGAAAGGACTCCGATTCTCATTTTTTTTATCGTGTCCACGTCATTGTGCCGCGCCACCGTTTGCGGACCTGAGTACCATGTCTCCGCCCAAGACTATGGTTTCACCGGCGACGAGAATTACGCTCCCTACATCTGTATAGGCTTCGGCTCTCTTCAGGACCGAGGCAAGGGCTTCTCCGGCGGTCAGACGTTCCCCGAGGTCTTTTGAAAAAGCTGAAGCCCAGCAGGCTGACCTGGATAAAACAGTTACGGCATGAATTCCTTTTCCCGGGACAAAAGTGGATATACCGAAACTTCGCTGGTACGAAGGCAATGCAAGAACCAGTAGTTCGTGAAAACGGGAACCCTTGGCGTACAGATACACGTCCAGAGGAAAGGCGCATTTGATAAATGAGTCACCTCCACTGGAAACTATCAAATTGGGAGAATCCGGGGCCAAGTCACGCCCTACAAAGTCGGCGATGGCCCCACCCATGCAAGCCATGGGCGCTACGCCGGTAGATCGGCTGGAGGCATCGCAATATCGAACAATTTCCGGGGCGCCGGCGTAGATTTGTATCGGAGAAGCTGTTTCACGAAACGCGGGATGTTGCCTAAGATATTCCTCGATCTGATATCTGTACCGGAAAACAGAGTCTTTAGCTTTTGGGCTTAAATCAGTGCGCGCCTGGATTTGGAGGTTGGTTTCACGGACCTCCACCTCGAAGCTCACAGCCTGAGCCAGAGGAATTCTATTCCGGTAGTTCTTACGCTCGTAAATATCGTAAACGGATGGCATGGCCTCAACCGATCTTTTTGTAGGAAGCGATTCTACTTGAAAGCCTGCAACGAGCTTCCACGTGATTATTCATCCGCCCCTGCGATTGTGTCAAGAATAATTTCCCTCGGTCCTCAATCCATAGGACTTCGACGTCCCCCTTCAATGCCTTCCTTCATTAATGACGGCAAGTCATAAGCCCTGAGCTGGCTCTTGGATCTCAGGAAAGCAAGCCAGTCTGTTTTTTTACGTTCCAGTGTAATGAGTCTCGTCCCGGACAGTCCAGGCAATTTGTCCACGGCAAAATCAGTTATCGTACCTTCCAATTTCGGCGTGCTCCATTTTTCTTCCAATGTATCACCATTCCAAATCAGGCCCAATACTTGCCCCTCTTCCAGCATCTTGGTCCGACTCAGCAATCTCATGGTCTTGGAACTGTGCGAGATGGCGATAATCTCCTGGATGCTTTGTCCTTCCAGATTCAGAGCCATGAGCCTTGGACGGAAATAGACATCTTCTTTTTCGTCATCTGTTCGGTGCTTATCGCCGCCGACTTGGAGTTCCGGCCCTGCCCATCTCAGTATTATGTCCGATCCGCCGTAGAATCCCTTTGAAACATACAGCTTGGTTCCGTCAGGCCGATAAATTCGCAGATGATCGTTCCTGTCATAAACTGCAATCAGAGGAAGTCGTTTTCCTTCGAAATCGCCTATGGCAAAACCAAGAATGGGGATCTTCAGGGGTATTCCAAACCGGCCGTCGACGACGAGTTCGTCGCCCTTATCCGTGAGACGGTAAACCGGTCCGTCAAACATTTTTCTCACGCCTTTTTTTTGTCCGAGGAGAATGGGCCCTTGGGTAGGATAATTGATCACCCTGAGAAAATAATCACAATTTTTGACGACGGGTATCAGGGTGCCGTTCCTGTATTCCAGTACAAAAGAGGCGAGTGCGCCGCGGTTCTGCGCAGTGATGTAGAGCCGCGCCGGACCTTGCTTGCGCAAGTTTGCTACATCAATGCTTTTGAGTTCGAGGGAGCCTGCTGAGTACTCTGCAATAAGACTCATCTTTCCAGTCGAGACCCGATAGACGTAGACAGCGTGAGGATCAATGACCGCTACTTCATTTTGTCCATCACCATCCATATCGCCAATACCCAGACCTGTGGCGAGCATGTCCAATTCCTGACTTTTCCACACTTTGTCAGTGGACGTATTTTTCCCTCCCACCTCGCTCAACAGCTTATTCTGGGGCTGCGTTTCGGTGACTACTGCTCGGGTTCCCTTCAAGCCGTCATCTCCAATTCCATCCGACCGAAACGTGCTCGCAGCAGAGTCGGCCAAACGATAGTCACCCGGATTAGCAGAAGCCACGGGAAACATGACGGCGACCACCAATATTCCTAAAATTCCAAGAAAAACGCCCATCGATTCGGCTCCCGACAATATTTCCAAGAAACTGTCTATGAGTGTTTAGCATCTTGGGGAGACAAGATCAAATATGATTAAGATTCTCTGTGAACGAACAGTGCGGGCTGGCTATTGGCGCGGGTTTATGAAAAAAAGAACAGGTCGCCAAACGGCAAGAAAGAAAGGGACTATGTCGAGGAAGGAAACCTTTGTACGACGAGGCCTCCGACCTCACCTTATGCATGCTGTTGGGTCCGGGATTTCGCCCTAATACGATGGAAAAGTCCGAAAGATCCAACAGGATTCCCCGGTTCGAAGGATCACCCTCTTCTCACGGATCCCCTATCTCCAGAGTACCTTCCGTCCCGGCTCCGGCGACCAACACATCCGGAATCGTTACCAAACCTCCGAGGATCTTTCGAACTGTTGTACGGCCGTGTTCCAGAGCACTTGGTCAAACACTTACCGATGTGTAACGTACGCTAAATGAAATACATGTACTTGTGGTCCAATTCTCGCGAGACACCGTGTTTACGTGCAAGAGAGCAAAGATCCGCAACAGATACCGAGTTGTAGTAGTCCACCAGCAACCTTTGCGTGTCACGCCACACGTGACGGGTGACGCACTCGTCCAGAACATCGCATACTTTCTTGCCATGGTTTTGGCTGGATAGACACATGACGGGAACAATTGGACCTTGGGCCGCATTAATGATGTCCCCTACAGAAATTTGCGAGGGATCCCGAGAGAGCATGTAACCTCCTCTAGGCCCTCGCCGGCTTGTAAGAAGACCTGCCTTTAGAAGTTTGTTAAAGATCTGTTCAAGATACCTCTGGGATATTTTTTGACGTCTGGAGATGTCCTTGATCTGAGTCGCCTGGCCGCCGCCGTGGTACGCGACGTCAAAGAGAGCCCGAACCCCGTATCGGCTTGTAGTAGTAATACGCATTTCTGTCCCTCAAGAAAAACGATTCGGACATGAAGAATTCTCCCTGTAAGATATATTTAACCTTACTACTCATGTCAAGAAAATTGAGGCCACGGGGATATGGAATTGGTGTGCAAATGCTCATAGAAAGTTGACATGAGTTTTCGGACATGATAATCATGATACTTTCATAACTGCATGAGAGGTGTGAATGGGGAGCATAATTAAGAAGAGAAGGAAAAAAATGCGCAAGCACAAGCACAAGAAGCTTCGAGCAAGGCAACGTCATAAGAACAAGTAAACGGGTTTCCACGATGAAGGCTGGTTTTTTCACCGGATCAGATCTGAAAACCATCACGAAAGCGGCTCTTTTAGCTGAGGGTCTCACTCAGCGTCATTTTGGGCTCAGTGGAGACGAGTGGAAAGTAAATCCCTACGGTTTTTTCACACGCAGACAGATTCATGATTCGCTGCACGAGGCTGAAGCTTTTGCGCATGTAATCCTTTACGAGAGAAAACCGGCTCCCGATAAAAAAGGAAAACCAAGAGAGAATTTCGGGATTGTATTACAGGACCCCAATATTTTGCTTGCCCTTTTGAGATCGTCTTTCCATGATTTGTGGACACTAGGGCTTTTTATTCTGACCCACGAACTGACACATATTATCCGCTTCCGTAAATTCGGAGTGGACTTTTTCACCAGCGTGCATGAACGAGACAAAGAAGAAAAACGGGTTCATCATATTACGAGAGAAATTCTTTCGGGCGTGACCAACACTGATTATGTCCTGGATCTTTATGAATCCCGGGCAAACCCGGTCCTAGAAAAATCAATTTGTATGAGATCTTACGGAGGTGCATGAAGATGCCGATCTACGAATATCGGTGTAAGACGTGTGGCAAGGAATTCGAGGAATGGCAAAAATTTTCCGATCCGCCTGTCGACGCGTGTCCTGAGTGTGGCGGACAGGCTTCTCGCCTCATTTCAGCGTCCACATTTGTTCTCAAAGGTACTGGGTGGTACGTGACCGATTATGGACGCAAGGATAGTGGACACGCCAAGAAGGCTTCAGAGAAAAGTGAATCGACTTCAACATCAGAGGCTTCTAAAGCCGACTCCACTGTGTCAAAAGATTCCGGAAGCGTCTAGTGTAGACCTGAAGTGAGGCCACAATGAAGATAAAGAGAATTGCTCACCTCGGAGTTGCCGTGAGCGACCTGGACGTGGCGTTGAGGTTCTTTACTGAGGGACTTCCCCTCGAATTGACCCACACTGAGGATTACCAGGGTATGAGGATCGGATTTATTCCAGTGGGAGAAAGCTCGATTGAACTGGTGGAAGACGTGTCAGGATCATCTAACATCAAGAAATACCTTGACAAAAATGGAGAAGGTATCCACCATATAGCCTTTGAGGTCGATGACATCTACCAGGCAGTAGCCGAACTCAAACAAAAAGGAATCAAACTCATTGACGAGACACCTCGGCTGGGGGCTCATGGTATGACTATCGCGTTTATGCATCCGAAAGCCACCCACGGGATTCTCATGGAGATGTGCCAGCCGACGCCTGATGCGCATTGAGCTAGTTTTATGTCCCCCGGTTTCTGGCCGGGTGATGGTATATAAGTACATATATTTTTTCGTTGTGATGATGTTACAGCAATAGTGAGGAGGTAGAGGAGATGGCGGATGTAACCATGCCCATGAACGGGAAGGTAATAGAAGTAAAGGTAAAAATCGGCGACGCCGTAGAAGAAGATTCTGAAATAGTGATCATCGAAGCGATGAAGATGGAGTTACCGGTGGTGGCCCCGTCCGATGGAGTGGTCAAAGAGATTAAGGTTGTGGTGGGGCAATCTTATCAAGTTGGGGATGTATTGGTAGTTATCGGATAGGTTGGGGTCTACTTTGGCATGGATCTGACACCCGTTTAACCGTCAACCCTTTGCAACTTGAGCAAATTGATGGACGGCCAATAGGCACGGTGGTCGAGTAAGTTCACGTTTTCAGGTGCCTGGTTGGTAGGACTGCCTGTTGATTCCTTCGGTACAGACTTCGCGTCACACAGGAAGCAAGACTGAGGATGCGTAGACGGTGTTGTCGCTTGTCCGGCTCGGATACCTTCAAGAAGGTGTATCACTACAGGTGGTCGCGTAGTACTCTAAGCCGTTGTGCTCGCATGAGCGGGACCGCGTACTATCTGCTGCAAGACCAACCGGCCTGTGCCTCTATAAGGGTGGCTCACAACCCGGTTGGTGAATGATTTCATTTGACAGCCGCGAAAATTCCTCGGCAAGGTTCCCGCGCCGAAACTCTTTTGAACAGTATCTGAGAATTGGCCGCTCTTGTGCAATGTTTCCAGCATGGCTGTTGATTACTGGCACTGTGTCGTTGTTCTTTTCTCCAGATTTCCAGGAGGTATGCCGTGTCGGACGAATTCAAGGACAAGGTGCTCAAATGGGAGGACAAGCTGCAGCAACAGGTCTTAAAGAAACCTGAACGCAAGGCGGAGTTTACCACTGTATCTGAGTTACCCATAAAGAGGGTTTATTGGCCGTGGGATTCTGAGAGGTTTGACTTGGAGACGGATCTGGGCATGCCGGGTTCGCACCCCTTTACCCGCGGTGTGCAGCCTACTTTGTATCGTGGCCGTTTCTGGACGATGCGGCAATACGCAGGCTTCGGGAGCGCGGAAGAGACCAACACACGATTCAAATATTTAATAGAACAGGGGCAGACCGGGCTGTCAGTTGCGTTCGACTTACCTACCCAGATAGGTTACGACTCGGACCACGAACTGGCCGCAGGTGAGGTAGGCAAAGTTGGGGTGGCAATAGATAGCATCGAGGACATTAAGTCACTGTTCAGTGGAATTGACTTGTCTTCCGTGAGCACCTCCATGACCATAAATTCACCCGCAGCCATCCTGATGGCCATGTATATCGGGGCTGCAGAAGAACAGGGAGCGGACATTTCCAAGCTTAGGGGCACCATCCAAAACGATATTCTGAAGGAATACCCTGCGAGAGGAACTTACATCTTTCCTCCGGGGCCTTCCATGAGGGTGATCACCGATATTTTCGCGTTTTGCAATCAACACGTTCCCTTGTGGAACTCCATAAGTATAAGTGGGTATCACATTCGTGAAGCCGGCTCCACCGCCGTGCAGGAAGTAGCATTCACGCTGGCCAACGGAATAGCTTATGTTCAGGCCGCAATCGATGCCGGCCTCGATGTTGACGATTTCGGGGAGAGGCTGAGTTTTTTCTTTAACGCCCATCAGGACTTTCTGGAAGAAATCGCCAAGTTTAGAGCTGCCAGGCGCATGTGGGCGCGTATAATGAAGGACAGATTCGGCTGCACAAATCCGAGAGCCATGATGCTGAGGTTCCATACACAGACTGCCGGCTGCACGCTCACTGCGCCGCAACCGGACAACAACGTTGTTCGAGTAGCTTTTCAGGCTCTTTCGGCTGTACTGGGAGGCACACAGTCTCTTCATACAAATTCCAGAGATGAGGCTTTCGCATTGCCGAGCCAAGAATCGGTCCAGATAGCACTACGGACACAGCAGATAATAGCCTATGAAACAGGTGTCGCCGACTCTGTCGATCCTTTGGCCGGTTCCTACTACATCGAGGCGCTTACCAATGAAATCGAAAATAGGGCTCAGGAATATATTAGGAAAATTGACGAAATGGGTGGAGCGGTGAAAGCCGTGGAATGCGGTTTTATCGAGGATGAGATCCAAGACTCGGCCTACCGTTTTCAGAAGGCTGTGGAATCAAACGATCAGGTAATTGTCGGCGTGAACCGCTTTCAGTCGGAAGGCGCCCCACCTACTAATCTACTGAGAGTCGATCCGGCAGTGAGGGAGTCCCAAATAGGTCGACTGAAAAAAATCCGGACCGAACGAGATTCATATTCCGTGAATTCGGCCCTGTCACTGCTCAGAAAGTGTGCCGCAGGAAATGAAAACCTGATGCCTCCCATCTTTGACGCTGTAAAGAAAAGGGTGACTCTCGGTGAGATTTGCGGAGTATTGAGGGAAGTTTTCGGAGAATACACTCACGCATCCCACTGTTGAGGGTTGACGGCCAAGCCCTTTCCGTCACGATGCGTATGTGCGGCTGTGCAGATACTCAAGGACAACACTGTGCTCGGCCGACATCCTTGGGCATTACCATTTTCTCCAGGACGAGCCAAGACACTGTAAATCGTATTACGGTCCCGTGGCTACTACGAACCTCTCCGGGTAGTAGTTTTCGAGCACCTCGATTACAGCTCTCTTCAAAAGATTCGTATCCCCTTTCTTCTCCACTAACGCCGCCGCTTTCTTAAGAGCAGGTTGGTTCGTGTGCTCAGCAAGGAACGAATGGATCACTACCGGCAACGGTGGAACCCTCTCGAAAAGCCTCTCCACGATTTCTAATCCGTCCACGAGGGGGATTTCGAGGTCGAGGATGAGAACCTCCGGCGGCTCATTCACATCAAGCATCATGAGAACTTCCCGACCATCTTTCGCGACCTGTACGCTGTACCCAGCCTCTCTGAACTCGCGACGAAGGAACTCACGCACATGACGGTTACGATCTGCGATTAATATCCTGAACGGGTAGCTCATACCGTTTTGCACTCGTAACATTGAGAATGACGGGCACACATACCCGTCGTCACTGGAAGTTTTCTATCTGTAATGTCGACAGGTTGAAAGCGCATCCATCTCATGAGACGGATTCTCTGGTACAACGACCAAAAGAAAATGCAATCGCTGTGCCAGTGGTACCGCGGGGACTAAATGGAATAATTACTTCAAAACAGACAAGATTCTTGGATTACCGTCGGGGATAGGCATTGGAGGGGTACTGTACCATGTCAGTATTTCTTACAGCTTGTAAAAACCGAGAGACCCAGGTCATTGTCGAATTGCCATGTACTTCTGAAAATGAGTGAAATAGAGGACCACCTCCAAAACTCCTATTCGGCGTCAGTAGTGTCCCAACGTTTAACTAAATAGAGTCAACTGGTTATCGTTTTCGTCCGGCTCGCTTTTGTAGTCCGGTTGTGTAAGTAGCTGAAAGAGCAGCGTTCTCTCGAAAGCGGAGACGCTTAGGACCTGTAAAATTGTGTAGAGGCCGGCCCGAATATTTAGCAGCTTTTTCATGATGGCCACGAATTGATCGAGGCAGGTGAACTCTTTGACCTTGTAGTCACCTGCGTGTCCCCCAAGTTTCTTAATCCATTGTGGTGTTCTCATTTCAAGCCTCCCCCTGTTCCGTTGAACCCCTCTTCAACTCATTTACCGATGTTCAGCTTCAACAACACTCCTAAAACCGGCACATGAATCATGGTGGCAATAACCTGCTGATGCGCGGCCTTCTCCACGGCCTCACGATACAAAGCAAGCTGGGGGGCATACTCAATAGCCTTGTCGGCCCACTCGTCCTTACTGCCCGGAACACTTTTGTGGTCCACGTCAGACCGCCGAGAGTATTCACAGCTCAACTGCAACATATTTATTAAGCCGGACAAGGTAGAGACCTGCTTCAACGACTGCTTCGCCCGTACACTCTTTCCATGCCTCAGAGTAAATTCGTAGCTGTGGGGCGTACTTCTCCACAACTCTCTGGTACGTCCCTGCTCTCACGATGTCTGTCTTGTAATCGACAAGAATCCACCCGTCATTTTCTTTGAATATAAGGTCAACAGTTCCCCGGAGGATCGTAGGCAATATGGTGCCAGGCTCAGTTACTCTTTCTTGCAGCACCTGAAATGGAACCTCAAGTAATCTGCGTTCACTCTGCTGAGCCCTGAGCCAAAGGTCCGATTGCATAACCATCCTGACTGTCGTTTCTGCCAGCTCCCCGTACTTCGTTTGGAAATCATAGTCACCAGGGGCTGTCTTAAGTGCCCGTCTGAGATCAGCCTCCGGATTCTCCATGGCAAGTTGCAGCAAGGTGTGAATAAGTGTTCCCCATTCCACTCCATGCTCACCATCTTCGATCTGCCCATCTGCTTCAGCTTCTGATTCTTTATCCTCTTTTGAAGTTTCCACGGTCGTAGGCATGGTAGCCACATGGCTGAGAGCAAACTCCTTGGCTCGCCAGGCATCGTAGGTAGGTCTCGATGCCAGGCTGATTCTTGCCTCAATATCCTGTTGTGCCTGGTTCATTTCATCCACGGTGACTGAAATCTGGTCTTTAGCCGGGATCGCAGCGTGATAAAAGTCACCGATTTCACGTTCGGAAGCAAGATGTTGGTGGAAGTGCCTCCACAGGCTGTGGCCGCTACCAGAGCCTCTTCGCGTAATGATGAGAGCGGCTCCCGCCCGGGTGGCGGCAACATAACGCAGTCTCAATGACTCGGCCTTCAGGAATTTGGACTCTCTTTCCGTGAGTTCCTCCCAATTGGTTGGGTGTGCGAAAAACGGTCGAGTATATTTGCCTTTTTTCCCATAGACTCCCATATAACCCGTCACATCATTGCTTGATCGGTCGATGTGCAGTTCCACGTCATGATCCGAATCACCGTAGGGACATGCCAGAAAAACTACCGGAGCTTCCAGACCCTTCACTTTGTGGAGATTCATAATTCGTACGGTGGATCGGTCCTCGGAACTCGCCGAGATCCCATCATAGGAGGTAGTTTCTTGGGCAAGCTGTCCCAGTTGTTCCACTATCTGTGCGGTTGTCCAGGTGTCATGCTGAAACGCTCGGAGTATCTCAAGTGCTTTGGAGAGGCTTCCAGCCTGGACGTTGCCTCCGGGCCTTATGGCAGAGAGCGCCATCAACCCGAGATCAGCTACGATTCTTTCAAATGCCGCAAGCGGAGGCAGCTTAGAAAGCCAGAGACTGTAAGATCGCAAGCGGGAGAAAGCGTCTTTGAACAGGGCTGCATACTGGACGTCGAGCTTGTCGGGCACTTCGGAATGAAATGAAAAACGCCCACCGGCTTTCTTGAACTCGTACAATGCGGGGTCGCTGATACCAAAGAGTTCCCCGCGAAGAACAGCCAACAGGGCCACCGGATCATCCGGGTGCGTCAGGGAATTAAGGCAGGAGTGGAGCATTTTCAATTCTCGGACCTCATTGAGAGCGCTTCCACCAGTAACTTGGGTCGGAATGCCGTATTCTTCCAGCTTGCTGGCATAGAGGCTCAGCCAGTCCTTATTCCGATTTATGATGATGAAGTCCGAAGGTTCAGGCCGTTCCGTCTTGCCTTGCTCGATCTCCTGCCTGGTCCGTGGAATGGTAATAGCGGGATCGTCGAGGGCATGGCGGATCGTACGAGCTATCCGGTCTGCCTCGTACTTCAAGACTTTCTCTTTGTTATCACATTCCTGTGGGATGGTCAGGGAATAGACCCCCACGAGCTTTCCAGAGGTCACGTCTCCTCGAGCCGGATCTAGTCGAACGTAGCGAGGAGACTCAGGCGAGTCCGTTTTGTCGAACCGGACCACTGCCCCTGACGGGTCAGATGAGGCTGCAGCGTTCGGCTCAAAGACCTGGTTAACCCATGAGATGATACTTTCCACCGTCCGGAAGTTCGATGAAAGCTCTATGGCGAGCCCTTGCTGAGTGTTTCCTCTCTGGAGGATGTCCTTCACCTCGTTGTATGTCACAATGTCAGCACGACGAAAACGGTAGATGGACTGTTTGGGATCGCCGACCACAAAGAGTGATCCTGGTCTTGGAACAGCCTTCCGCCAATCAGTCTCTCGCACGTCTGAGGCTGCAAGCAAAAGCATGACTTCAGCCTGGATGGGGTCCGTGTCCTGAAACTCATCCACAAGCAGGTGGGTAAACCGATCCTGGAAATACGAACGCACATGCGGCTTGTCCCGGAGAAGCCGAGCAGCCTTCATGAGTAGGTCCGCGTAGCTCAACTGCCTGCGCTGGATTCTCACAGCGTCATAGACCATTTGGGCCTGGGCCATCACACGGAGAATAGGCCCATAGCGCCACTCCCACCACTTGACCTGCACTGGATGAACCACATTGGCACGAAACTGGTTCCAGCGAGCACCTTCGGCCTTGGCTTCCTCTCTAGTGAAATTCCCGCTATTGATCCAATCACGCTGAGTGACTTTAACGTCTTGATCGAAATCTTTAATAACCGCCATCAGATCTGACGGCAGCTCCAGCAATCCGTAGTGGGCAACGATTCTCGGCAAGCGCCGGTATTTGGGAATGAGTGGGTCGCTGCCCCATTCGTCCGGAAGTCTCGGTGCGAGGGATTTCATATGTGAAACATAACTGAGGATCTCTTTTCTCACAGGCTCAAATGCATCAAAGTCTGGTTTAGTTTCCGGTGCAGGCCAAACGGTCACGTCGGGGTAGTTGGTGAAACGAAGAAAGGTTTCTTCCAGGTCCGGGAGGCGCAGGGCCAGTTCCTCCAACTCAGCCAAGATTCCGTCGCTGTCCTCCACAAGCACTCGGGAGGAATATTCTAGCCATGCCTCCTTCCGGAGAATCATGTCAGCATCTTCGTCAAGTTCTTCGAAGGTAGGATCGATCCCCGCCTCGACGGGCCGCTCCCGGAGTAGGCGGCCACAAAACGAATGGATTGTACCAATGAAACACTGCTCAATGCTTTGTAGAGCCCTCTCCAGATTGTCTAGAGCAGGACCGGTCTCTGAAGGAACAACTTCTTCCAGCTTTATCCGAAACCGTGATCGAAGCTCCGCTGCAGCCTTGCGAGTGAACGTGACAGCGGCCATGGTTCGGATGTTTTTGCACGTGCCCGTTCGCAGGAGTTCCACCATGCGCTGGACCATGCTGGAGGTCTTGCCGGTCCCCGCTGCAGCCTCCACGAGCATGTTGCGGTCCAACGCCTTTATAATAAGTTGACGTGCGGCCTGATCCGGCAGCAGAGTCACATTCGTGGTTTTTTGTTGAGTCATGGTGATCCTTTCCCTAAAGGATAGCGATCATGAACGCAGTTTTCTGAATGGTTCCAGGTTGTCGTTGTCGGGGTTTTCCAGTTTGAGCCTGGTAGTTTGTACAGCCTCCTCAATGTCACCGAAGACGATCCCGTAATCGGTGAAAGTCACGTCCTTTGAATCGGTTGTGAAGGGAAAGCATCCAAAGCGAAGCATCTCCACAAGCCCTGCAATGACATCCTTCCCCGCATTCAACTGGTGGGAGTTCCAGGAAATGCGTTCACCATGCTCGCGTAAGCCTGGGAAAAAATAGCCGAAGGCTGCCACAGATGAATTGGGTGAGTGGACCTCTCGAAGACGCTTTTCCGCCATAGCCCAGTAAAGGATATTTTGAATCGTCCGACCTTGACGAAAAGGGTTGTTTCGATCGTATCCCCATGCTGAACCGGTCTTGTAATCCCATACAGTGAAAACATCGCCCTTGGCATTCGGTACCTGGTCGATACGATCTATCCGGCCTCGAGTCCCGATCGATTTCCCGTCGGGTAGGCTGATCGAGACAGGATATCGGGTATCAAGAGGTGTTGGATCTCCATCTTGACGCAAACCAATGGAGGCTTCAAAGTAGAGCGGGACACTTGTCCTGCAGAAGACCGTTTCTTCATGAAGGAAGATCTGCGCGGCCATCTCAAACTCCCGGACCGTCACGTTGAATATCTCTTCGTTAGGTGGAGGGACTGCGCTCCTGTAAATTTCTATCTGTCGGGCAAGGATGTCTGACATGAGACTGGCGTCACGATCCACGTCAGGAAGTAGGCTGTCCTTTTTCAGCTTTGCCATGAATTCGCGAAATACCGAGTGGAGGAGAGTCCCCTTCTGAAGAGGATCCAACCACACTGTGGGATCGACTTTGTATTCTTCGGGTGGTTTGACTTCGAGCACGTACTGGAAGAAATACTCCATGGGGCACGACCCGAGTTTCTGCAGGCGACTCGCTGAAAGTATAGGCCCATCCGGAGAGGTTGGGTCCAGATCGATTCCGGCCTGGGGTACCCAGCCATCGTATTCCGTGAAAAGGTCACTCTGCCTCTGTGAGAATGCTACCATTCCCTGGCCCAAGTGTGGGAAACTCACTGAAACAAGATTGTCCGGGTCCATGATTGCTTTGTCACCGCACGTTCTCCAGAGCCACCATTCGGTCATATCCGTGCATTGTTCAGACCTTTGAGCGGCAAAGGACGTCGGATGGGGAAGCCATTTCAGGAAAGCGTCCTGGTCGCCGTAGCTCTTACCGGAGAGGATCCTGAAGGCGGACATCAATACCGGGCCGGGAAACATTTCCCGGTCGTCATCGAGACTCTTGCAGCAGTAACTGAGTGTGAGGGTGCCTCGAAGACGTGCAAGCAGCCTCGTGAAATCTTCCATTTTCTTCTTCGCCCTGCCAGATGAGATAGGGAGGTTGGTGGAGATCTTCCCTCGTTCTCCATCCAGGAGGAGAGGATCTTGCAGTCCGGTGCCTGGAAACCTGGTATCGTCTAGGCCTAATATAAAGGTGTTCCTCCGTCCCGAATGACCTCCACCACGAACCGGGGCAACGTACATGCAGCCGGGTCTCGGACCGCTCCCTGCTACGCTCAATAGTCTTGGGAGCACAGAAAGCCATTCCCGTACGTCGAATCCAGGATAGTTGTCGCCCTGTTCGATACAGGACGCCAGTTCTCTAATTTCAGCCTGCAAACGTCTCTTGCTGTATGCGTCGAGTTCATTGACGCACCTGCAACAGTTTTCAAGAAACCAATCAGCAGTCTCAAGGACTGTCTTCTGGCTCGAATCAAGTGTCAGGTTCTTCTCCAATAGCCTTTGCACGAGGCTTCGAATCTCACGGAGTCCTTCTATCCTCTTGCCGTGCCTCTTAGATCCTGTGGGAGCAGCATCTTCATCGGACTCGCTTTCTGGGGGCGGTTTATCAATGGCCTTTATCTGGTCATCGATAGCCTTGAGGTACCTCTGGGCTCCAGCACCAATGGGCACACCTTTGAATGCCGCAGCAAGCAGTGAGAAGCTGAAGCCGGCCTCCTCTGCCTTGTCCATTCTGAGGATCCCGTCCTGAATCATCCTGACAAGTGTCCACTGTGGGTGATCGTTCCGGATCCAGGAAAGCCACGCACGAAGCGCTCGACCCGGCCTGCTGTAACTGGTGGGAATGCCTTCAGCAAATGTTGCCGGGATTGGGTCAGCCTCATCGGTCTTGAGTTTACAGGCCAGTTCATAGATCAAGGGGACGTAGGTAGGCCCGTCAGTATGGAGAATTTCAACCTCGTCGAACGGGATCGCTCCCTCGGCGCATCTACGGAATACCTCCCGAACCTCGTTCACTTCACCGATGGCCCTGTAAATAGATGCCGTACCATCATAATGAGGTGGAGGGCAATCCGCTGGCGTCAAGATTGCTGCCAGGAGAGCCCTGTCCGTTCGATCGTCTTCCGAGATTGCTCCTATGAGGTCTTCGGAGAGAATTCTCCGATTGTTGGCGGGAAAAGCTTCGAGGAACCTCTTCTCAAGACTGGTCGCGGTATTCCAGAGGGTCTCCGGCACCAAGACCATGGCGTCCTGTGGAATAACGGATGGGTTGCTCTCCAGGCTCTTAGACGCCACCTTCAAGACGTCAGCGAAATCCACAAGTCTCTGCTTTTCTAACTCCTCCTCATATTGACCGAGAATTTTCTTTGTCTCCAGGCCCTTCTCCTGAACCTCGAAGACCCCAGGCGAGAGATCTACTGCCTTGATTCCGGACAGGCGTATGTCGCCTATGGTTGACAGCAAGGCCTGAATAAGTCCCGGACTGGGTTCGAGGACCGTGAAGTATCCTTGGCCCGCCTCCTTGAGCTTCACGAAAATTGATGAAACGAGCAATTCTGCGCGAAGTCGACCGAGGTACGTCCTGCCTAGTTGATCAAGCTCGGGCATGGCCAGGTCAAGTGCTGCACGCTGTAGTGTTTTCACCCGAACATTCAGTACTGATTGCCCTGCGCGGGTCACCGTATCGAGCCACTGAAATCCGATCCGCAGCGAAGGTGCGAGCAACCATTTCTCGTTGATCGGGTTATCTCTGCAAATGTTTCCCAACTCAGTATTGAAGCGGTTCAGATTGCGTGTAGTCATGTTTTCCATCCTTGGTAGACGAGCTGAATAGGGGGTTGGTAACGACGGGACTGCTCCGTCACAGTGTTGCGGTCATCTCTTTTGATTCGATTGGGATAGTCGGTGCACAATCTCCTGCCCAAGTTGTTTCAAGATCTACATCCTATGCTGATCTGTTTGGATCTCATTGAAATACTTCACCTTATTAATCCATTGGGTGTCGCGATTTTGTGTCACGGAACGGAAGAATGATTTCACACACATAGGGTGTAAACGATATGGCTTGCGGTCCTCGGATGGCGGGTAACTCGGTAATTGTGAGCCGATGTAGCCGCGCCACAGAAGGACCGAAGATGGGTCAAGAAGTGGCGGTACTCGCAGGCATTGGGCATTTGAGATGCGGCTTACGTACGACCAAGCTCACCGGCTGCTTTGGAGTGTAGCGGAATTGGCGTCCTGTGCAGCGTCTTGTTATATGCGCTGTTGTTGCTCCACTGTTCCATTCGATTCGCCAAAATCCAAGAAAAGAACTTTCCTTTTATCCTCATCGTTTTGGAACTTGAAGCCCCATCGCTCTTCCATAAATGTGAGCAGATTCATCCCCCTATCGTAGATTTGTTTTGGCCGCCAACATTCTTGCCGCGAAACCTCGATCTCCGAATGTGACCCATCCGAATAGCCGTTGCGGAGTGGTTTGCCCGCCTCGTCACACTTCACTTTCTTTTTATCGTCAAACTTATCGTTCTGGAGCGCCGAGTTGATTGCTGCGGAAAGCAAAAGGAGATTGCCGACCGTCGCTCTGTAATTACATCGTTGATTGGCATCGACTTCCTTAAATGCCTCCGCCCATTCCTTCGTCTCCTTCTGCGGGTAAATGTGCTCAATGGAAATCTTGTCTGTCTTTGTTGTCAGCAAATCACTCCAATCGACCTTCTTCTGCCGGGTATCTTTGAGCAGACTTAATTCGTACTCATAAAGAAAATATCTCAAGCCAGACCAACCATAGTAACCGGGGCCACCGTTGCGGAACTTTTCTTTCAACAAATATTCGAAATGATCAATCATTAATGTCCCATCTTGGTTAAAGGTGAAGGAAGCCCGCTTTTTAAGTTCTTCCTTTATCCAAGCGCCGTTGACCTTGCCGCTATTTATTTTTTCAGCTGCATTATAGAATACGTTCCTTCCCGAACTCGCTTGAGTTTTCGTCATGCGAAATACGAGAAAAATGAACCGCTCGATATCTTCGAAGATGTCGATCCGTTCGCTCTCGTTTTTCACGTTCTTGAGTACCGCCATGACCAATGGTTTGAAATAGGCTGTCTCGACACGAATGAGACGGACTATCCGTTGCCTCTCTTCGAGCGACATGTCGTCAGCCTTGTCAGGGAAGTGCAAGTTGAACCAATGAACTGCTGACTCTTTTAGACTGTTGGCATACTTGATAATTTCCTCCGGCATTAGATGTGGTTGCGGAGTAGGCAGGTCTTCGAAGAGATCCACGCTTTCGTCTTCTGAGTCTTCCGAGTCCGTATCCGAACGCTGCTCTCCATAAAGGTCTCGGAGAACATCTCGCTCGATGTAATGGTGTACCTTTTGCGGTGTGAACTTCTCGTCGAGAAGAAACGTGATATAATCTCTCGTTTGCCGCGAAAACCCGAAACACATCGTCGAGTGTGCGCTTAGGAACTCGTCATCGTCCAGCAGTTTATCCTTGTTCCGTCCGAGCTGTCGATAAACCTCCTTCCACGTATCATTTATGGTATCACGCAGGTTCTTGCGCTCATCCGGTTTGAGGAGTTTTTTGTCGTAGAGTGTCGTAAGATAGATTAGGCGGTTTTTTAGCAGTTCAAGGTGTGAGAGGTTCTTTCCTCGGTTATTCATCGTCTCGAAGGCGACGAAGACGTCGAAATCTTTCTTGATAAAAAATTCATTGAAGAGGAACCGCTGCGTCAGCTTCTTGTAAATGTGCTGCAATCCCTCCAGATCCTCTTGCTTATGTAACTCCTTAAGCTGTTCCGAGAAGTATAGTGCAGCGTCGCTCAAGTTGCGGGTGTAGAAGTTTTCCTCCAGTGCAGGGCAGCCGTCTTCACCGAAGATCTTGAACCGCAGGTAGTCGTTGATCTGGTTATCTTCCCTGTAGCCAAACTTGTAGGTGCGAAAATGAACCCTTGGATTGATTTCGAACAGGTATTTCCTCTGCACCTCTGTCACATTCAGGTCGCCCATAATGAAAATCTCATTGTCGTCCTTCTTGCTGTTTTCTGGCAGTTTTTTGACAAAATCGACGAACGCTTGTAAGAATATGATGCATGTGGCCAGTCGTTGCTGTCCATCAACAATATTGTAAACCTTGTAGGCAAGACCGTTGACTAGGAAGTGTTCCTTGTCAGTGTCGACGATTTTTTCCGACGGAATCTGCTTCAGCGTGAGAACCCCTGTGTAGTGTTTGCGTTCATCGGCAAGGTTCACCAAATCGTTCCAGAAGTCCCTGAGTTCTTTTCTTTGCCATGCATACCCCCGCTGGTAGTCGGGAATCCGGAAGATTTTCTCTGTGAATAGGCTCTCCAATGGCTTCGGCTCGTCCATCTCAACTCCTCCTTCTCAGTGCATATAATTTCTTTTTATATGGTGTCCAGATCACACTCCGCTTAAGTTTTAGAGTAAACCTTTGCTTCCAAATGGCTTGAATGTTTTCCGTATAATGCCTTTTGCTTCCTTACCCACAAGTTGTCCACCGGTCTGCACGATTTAGAACAACGAATTGCTGAATAGCCTGAATGTTTGTCAACTGGCTCGTTTCGACGCTGCCTTTTGGAAAGCATTTTCAACAAGATCAGCGCTGAAGAGTGAAGAAACAACCAGAGGTGATGGCATGATTTCTGATTAAAAAAGCTGAACCCCAATTATTGTTCTGCCGGAATCCTCCGCTGGGGGACTTGCCACGGAACCGATTCAGATCTTTAGAAATACCTTTATGACGATTATCAATACTTTTATGCCCGAAGTCAACCACATTTGCGCAAATTGATTATTATTATCCAGATCATGCTTGACTTGGGTCTTCGCCCCTCATAGGTTCAATAAAGCTCATTCAGGGTCCATACCTCTACTGACTTTGTTTGAACTCCGGTAGGGCAGGCCTTGCAATCCTTTATTTCCTCTTCTTTCATTTTCCTAGTCCTCAAGGTTTTTGTCTTAACACTCAAAGCTGAACTTTATGAATTCCCTGGCTTAATTCTACCTATCTCTCACCGTGCTGATTCATGATTGTACCGCTAGGTTTAATGGATTCCTGAAGTTGACCATGCTCGTTATACACATTTTGAGTTCCTGACGAATCCCTCTTTATGACATTCTGAAGCTGACCATGCTCATTGTAAATATTCTGATTTCCTGAAGAATCTTTCTTGATAACTTCCTGGAGCTGGCCTTGTTGGTTATAGACATTCAGGTTTCCTGAGGAATCCTTCTTTATCACTTGTTGGAGTTGACCGTGCTGGTTGTACACGTTCTGATTCCCAGACGAGTCCGTCTTTATTACATTTTGAAGTTGACCATGTTGATTAAATATTTGCTGATTCCCTGAAGAATCTCTTTTTATCACCTCCTGGAGTTGACCATGTTGGTTATACACGTTCTGGGTTTTGTAGGAACTCGCTGGGACAAGTTTCCCGTTATGAGATGACAATGTACTAGAACTTCCTCTTGATCCTGTCCCACCTTTCGACCCTGCATAAACTGGCATTGAGATCAGGACAATCATCAACGCTAATGCTAACTTCTTCATTTCTTTTACCTTTATACATTGAAAGAAGATTTTTTGGTTTCTCCATATAACCACTCTCGTTTCACTTCAGTCGCAGCTTCTTTCTTAATAACGAGGACAATAGGCTGTGCAACCCACTCATTACGTTCTGGACTCCACTGCCACCGCCTCACTACCCACTGGTTCGGGAACTCTTCCTCAATACTAGCTTGACGTGGGAATTTAGGTAACATTTCACTCCTCCATATTGATTGATTGCTTCTCAACCATGTTTTTGATGCGAGTCAGGGAATCCCTCTGGAATTCGGGTTTCACTTCCAAAGTCATGGTACCGTCATAACCTATACTCCTTAGCGAAACTATTATAGCGGTGAAATCGACCTTGCCATCGCCTATGGGAAGATGTAAATCGTCAGCCTGAGTGCCACCTCCGAGGTTATCGTGCAAATGGACGTGACGAATCAGACTTCCAAATTTTTCTATAATTGAAGTTGACTCGTTCACTGGGTCATGAAGGTTCGCATGTCCAACATCAAGCGTGAGTCCGAGATGCGGAACCTCGTTCAATACTTGCTCTAGGTCCTCAGAGGTTTCGGAAAGATTCTCAAGGTTAATATCGACCGAGTTTTTCTTACCATATTCAACTAGTTCTATAAGGGCTCTTTTCTTTTCGGCTAGTACAAGGCTACTGACGATTCGGGTGTCCATCAAAAGATGGATATTCAGAGAACGGATAGACATCCTGTTAAGCGTATCCACAGTGGCCATAAGACTTGGAAGATACCGATTCCAAAGATGCCCAGCGTCATTGGGATAGTCTTCGAGTGGTCCATGAGCCATAAGGAAGAATTTGCCCATACCACCGTTTATTAATCCTGACTCCCACCACATACGTCGGGCTCCGGCATTTGCGATCGCTATTTCACAGAAATCGAATCCGGTCCTTCTCGGTCCGATAATGTCGTCGAAAGATTTTGCGGGAAATCCGTACAACATTGTCTAATATACCGGTTCATCTATATTTGGTTTCTTGGTCAAGTCATCACTCTTTTATTTGAATTAAACCGCTGTCAATATCTTCCCAAAGACCTTTTAGAATGCCTTTGCCCATCAATAGATGACTTCCAAGGCAGTAGGGGTCTAACTCTGTAATGGGCATTGTACTGAGTTCTCTTGTGTATGGATGTTCATCGCCTAGATAATGAGTAAGAAGCCATTTTACTTGAATTCTCCATTTGAAATAGAGCTGGATGTCAACCTTAGACCCAGGGTCAGGGTCAGGGAACCTACACAGCAGTTCTTTAAGGTGCTCTTTGAAAATCATCTCTCTTATTTCCTTATTTCGTAAGATTGAAACCACTCTGAGTATTTCGTCCTATGGAATATGACTGAATGATTCTATAAATCCTATATCCATCCATTTCGTAATAAGTTTGATAACTTGACTACCTTCATCGCCGAGCATGAAATGAACCGGTTCATGGGAATCATCAAAATCCCTCCTAAGTTCATCTAGAACAGATTCTGAGAATGGAGGATGAAGGATAACAATTATCAAGTAGTCGTGATCTTCCCCTTTTATTTCCACCAGAAATTCAATCCAATCCGCCCAAGCTTTTTCCCCCAAGCCACTCTTTGTCAACAATCCCGATCTTGTACGGAACGGCAATGACATCAGGGGAGTCAGGTTCCCCTATCCTCAGGTTCAGGTTATTCGAGTCGCAGAAATCACTGACATCCTGAATCAGTTGAATATTCGGGGAAATCACAAGAACAGTTGACCGACTGGATGCTGGTCCAGGGTCTATCTCTGTCACTATATTTGTCATAATAGCCTCCTGTAACTCTGTTAAAAGCTTAAAACTGACACTCCTGAGTTATGCAACTTGTGTGCCTTCTGACACGTATTCAGGATAAAAAGATCAGGGCAAGAAACCGATATTCTTCAGGCCCGCATGAAACGATTTAAGCCTAGCTTCATCAGCTAACGCCGATATGACTGCTTTGTGGGTAATGTCTTGCTTCTTCTTAAACGCGAACCTGTCCCTGACAGCCTTGAAATCCCCAGGTGTGAGCCCTGACAATCCTTTGAGGGATTGGGCTGAAGCGGTATCGAGAGATCTGCGAATCACAGGCGCTATCAGCTTCTCATAGAAGATCAGATTTCCGTCCGGCTTCAAGTATCCAAACTCCAGCTTATGATTGAATCTCCTCAAACTTGCGCTATCAAGCTCTTTCAATCGATTCGTGGTGAATATCTGGATGCCCTCGAAAGACTCCATCCATGTCAAAAATTCATTCGTGAAACTCAATTCCCAAGAATGATCAGCCCTGTCCCGGTTGAAAATCAGTGAATCAGCCTCATCGAAAATCAGCACTCCTTCCTTTGAGTGAGCTTCTTCATAAGCGTCGCGGATGTTCTGCTCAGTTCCACCTACCCATTTTGAGAACAGGTCACTGGCTCTCTTGAACACTATTTCCTTGTCGAGATGAGCTGCTATGAATCTCGCCAATGCGCTCTTACCTGTGCCTGGTGGTCCATGGAACAGGAGTGACATGGAAAGCGGACCAAGTGAGTTTGGTTTTTTGGAGTATTCGCTGAATGCCGTCAACTCTTCCAACAAATCATGAGGATCTGTTCCGGTAACATTCAACCCATCCAACGTGAAATTCTTATCAGAATGGGGCCCTTGTTTTGGACCATGTCCTCCATTGCGAAGATGAACATGCGATTCCAGAGCCAGGACGACCGAAGACTTAAAATCAAGTTCTGAATGCGACTTGGCCTCTTTCACTTTACTGACCACCTGCTCGATAACTCCTGCGCTCGTGTCGAAACGCTTTGCAAGGTCTTCGATTTCACTGTTCTTCAAAAAACGCTTCACTTTGTGTGTCCGGACTATGTTTTGCCATAGTTGAACTCGCTGCTTTTTACTAAACGGTTTGAACTCGAGGCTGAAAGAGAATCTTCGGGCTACTGATTCTTCCACTTGAGCTATGGAGTTCACTGTCCAGATCATTCGAACGCCGGGTTTCTCCAGCATATCGTGCAGCCAACGCTTGTCTGATGTTTCACCAGAGAGTGACCATGAGTCTTTGGTGTTTAGGACAGAGTCGCAGTCATCCGCAATTATCAGCGATCCGTCTGATTCACTTGCGATGTTCACGCATGCAGTTATGGCGGCCCTTCGCGAAACATGATTTTCCTTACCCCCGTGCTCCAAAAGGTAAACAGTCAACCCCAACTTCCTGCCAAGTCCGTAAGCGTAGCTTGTCTTACCGGTTCCGGGCGGCCCATAGATCAAGACATGGGTTGAGGTTTGCGGTTTGTATGAGAGTTGGTCGAGAATATGCCGGGTCGCTCTCTGGTCGACCAAATGGGATTCAAGAGGGATGGCTTCGGGTTTGACTTGCTTAAAAAACTCAGTGCTGAATTCATCAGGGCCAAGGTCTTGCAAAAGCTGCCCGAAGGCCGATTCCAAACTCAAAGCCCCATTATGACCCCTCTCCAGGATCCCTAGCTGACAGAGCTTTCCATTGATTGCCCTTATCACGTCGGTTTCTCTGCAACCTATTGACGCTGCCAGCCATTTCCTTCCCACATAGTCTTTGCACTGGAGGTGGTCGTCGAAAAAGCGCCCCAGTGTCTGCGAATAGACGGACATTATGAACAGAAAAAGGCACAATTCTGTTTCTGTGTCGTCAAGGTTAAACATTTTCCTGAATTCCCTGATACTATTCTCAATGGGTGATATCCCTCCGTATGCCAATTTTTGTAAGCACTCTCCCAGGAATCCCCTTGCCGCGGATGTCGCCAAATGTTTCTTTCCTTTTGGGGACGACTTGACAGTTTTCCAGCAGGTTAGTCCAAAGGCCCAAGATTCATCTAATGCGTTGTCCAGGTCCTCTTTGGTCGGTCGTTCCTCCTCAGGAACAATGTTTGCAATAGTTTCCAGATAAACCGCAGAACATTCGTGCCCAAACATCCAGAGCAGGGCCTGAAAGGTTTCCGCGTCCATATCCCGATTTGTTCCCAGTATACGATCCATGTACGCCAGCATTTTCATTTGAAGAAACGCATGTGAATGGTCAGGGCCCTTGGTGACGGAACTGCCAAATAGTGATTTTGCGTCGTGAGAGAGGCCTGATAATCTCATCGTAGTGCTCTCCTTCCTGAAGCATTCGAAATTCATTTGCTCGTTATGCAATAGAGATAAATCGCCATCGTTCCATAAGACGATGCATGTCATCTATTTGTTGTGGAAACTCATAATCGTTTAATGTACGTTTGGGTCATCTATCGGAGGACATGACCAGTCTGGACAACTGCAAAACCTGGACCACTTGTTGAAGGGGTATTTTGAGGGAACATCGCCGACCGCATGATCTCTCGAGGGCTATGAATTAAGGAACCTAAGAGTTATAAGTGAGAAGCAAATGCCAAGAAAACGTGACATGGACAAAACTTACGGGGAGAAGGTCATAAGGCTTTTCGCAAGCCTCCTGTTCGCCAGACGGCCGCACAGTCTCACTGAGCTGGCTAATATGTTGGACTGCTCCAAACAGACAATTGCCCGCATTGTCCGCGATATCGAAGCCTCGTATCAGATCGAAGTAGAAAGGATGAATAGGGGTCGAGAAGCTCTTTACGCGATCAAGAGCCGTAAACCGCCTCCTGCCGCCTATCTTTCCCCGTCGGAAATGAATCTCTTGTGGATGTGCCGCGCATTTACAGAACGGCTTCTCGGAAAACAGCTCTTCCAGAATGCTAAGGACGCATTAGACAAGAGTCAGGCCCTTCTGAGAGACCAGGCTGCTCTTTGCGACGCTAATTTCGCGTGTTTTCATCCTGGTACCGTAGATTACACCCCCCACAAAGAAACAATAAGCACACTCATCAGAGCCATGAACGAGAAACGTGTCTGTAAAGTCACCTACAAATCTCCTTATAATGAACGGCCCAAAACTTTTTACATCAAGCCCCTGAAGATTTTCTCCCACAAAGATGCCCTGTATCTCCATGCGGTCAGGGCCAAGGACCCGTGGCAGAAAAAGTATATTGAGCCTGAGTTTGATCCGTTGCTTGCGATCCACAGGTTCAAGAAGGTCGAAATTGACGAAACCAAGGCGCATTTTGAGGTTCCTAAGGAATACGACTTCCAGAAGGCTTTCAATCAGACTTTTGGAATCATCAAAGATGAAAAGTTTGAGGTGGAGGCTGAGTTTACGGGCTGGGCGGCTGTTTATGTTGAGGAACGAATATGGAGTAATGATCAGGTGATAAGCCAAGAAGGAGATAAGATCAGGATCAAATTCACTGCATCCAGTGAACCAGAAATAATTTCGTGGGTCCTTTCGTTTGGCGATCAAGCAAAGCTCCTAGAACCCGAATTTCTTGTTAAGCAGATTTCCACAATTGTTTTCAGTATTAGAAACCAATATGGTGGCGGCTATTCATACGATGAATGACCCCAAGCTCCTAGGTCAAAATGTGGCTTCCCTTTCGCGCGCAAGCCCGTGCTAGTAACCCCAACACCTTCATAAACTGCAACAATGAAAAAGGATTATAGATCTTTTGGGTAGGGAGACGTACTTATGGACGATTATGTTGACGATCATATTTTAGACATTCTTGGGATAGGGTCTCGTGAGGACAGTTACACGGATCTCATAGCCTATGCTTTCAAACATTATCCTGAGTTTCAACAACGTTTTCTCAAATTATTCGAGACTCAGCACTCTGCCAGTTTCAAGGCACATGTAAGAGAGTCCGTGGCTACAGAGCCGCAACAGGGTCAAATCAAAAGCAAAAAGAACGTGCCCGATTTAGTTCTAGTTGATAGGGAGACTCAGACCATCGTTTTGATTGAAACCAAACTCTTTGCTGGCGAGGGATGCGACCAAACGAAAGATTACGCGAGCAATTGGTTCCAGTCATCCTTAGGGAGACATCACGATCTCATAACCCCTCACTTCGCTTTTTATTTTCTTACACTGGACGGGAAAAAGCCGGAAAGTGAAGATTTCCGAGCCATGAAATGGAAAGATGTGGCTGACTGCGTTCCCGAGAACCTTGGAACAACAAAGCTTGATATGCTGCTGAGAGAGTTTAAAGATCGAGTAAGCCAGCACAGTGACTGGCCATTTCCGGCTCCGGAACAGATCGTACTCGAATACCTTAAGAAGGTTCCTGAGCCCCAGAGGCTCATCGGTTGGCACCAAACTTTTCGCAAGTTTGGCGAGAACCTCCTTGCCGAACTGAAAGGTTTCGAGAAAGAATTCCACACGGCAAATAACCCAAGAGAAGGTTTTATTCCATTAGTTCTATTTTACAAGAGTGGTTGGGTGAGTACAGAACCTAATCAGAACGATGGCAAAAAGAACTTCAGTATACATTTCGAGTTGCAGTGGTCGACCGGCAAACCAGACGCTGACCACCTTACTCTTTATGTCCATTACGAAACTAATCCATACAGGACCCGGGGCGAACTGAAAAAAGAATCCGCGGATTTTCAAGCCGGGTATGGAGAGACTCGTGAAGCTTTTGTAACAGAATTGAAGAAGGCTTCCGCACTCCCAGATTGGACAATCCGAACGAGTTTCTTGCAAATTGCACGTTACGAATTTGATAGGAAGATGAGCTTTAAAGATTTCAAGAACAAAACACTTAGCCTCGTCAATGACATGAGGAAAGTTCTGGAAGATTGTATCGACAAAACTTTTGTCTGACGAGACTCTGAAAACCTTTTCTGCGCATGGTCCGTCCTCTTGATTGCTGTAGTAAGTACACATCTCAAACGACAAGAGTGTCTTTCCTTTAGCGGCCCAAAAAAGAGTTGACGGACTTGATTTCAACTGCAGTGCGTTAGGACTAAAATCAGAAAATTAGTGATCCCTGCGTTCATAAGGATGCCACGTTACTGCAACAAAGTCTTTTTGAGGGCCACAAAAATTGATGACGAAAGGAAAAGGACATGAAAATCGCTTTGCCAGGGGTGACTGATTTGACGTTGGCGGCAGCTTGTACGTACTCAATTCAAGTCTCGATATCGATGGAACTTAAGGCCGTCTATCGAGGGATCCGGAATCATAGGAGACTAACCCAACTTCGACGTGCAGTAAGTGTGCCAAGCCTGTTTTTGGGGGTTATGGCAACAAAAAGTCTCGTGATATCAGAATGAGGGTTTCTTAACGACGAATGTAGTGCCATAGAGTGGCAAAATATATC
>Ga0247841_10001831_pt1 | contig 44794 bp, 49 predicted proteins | sample LaCruzMarch2015__2_FD_192410 | JGI IMG/M metagenome (GOLD analysis project Ga0247841, IMG submission 192410) | Freshwater microbial communities from meromictic Lake La Cruz, Castile-La Mancha, Spain - LaCruzMarch2015_18m | ecosystem: Environmental > Aquatic > Freshwater > Lake | place: Spain... | reverse complement strand
GAGTGAAAGAGTAATCTCTTTCACATCGTCCGAGCGATTATATTTTCTTATGAGTGTAGCGAGTTAGAAAATCATGAGTGCAGAGCCGAAGTCAAACTACAAGGTATTAATACCTCGCAGCTTGCTGTGACAAAGGTGAGTCTTCGAATCATCTTGAGTCCAGAGCTTGCTCCGGGGTGAGAAGCGAATACTTGGAGCTTCGCAAGACCTTGAGCGTTTTTCTTAAAATGCGAAAGGTGTACAGAACCTGTAAGGTTTAATACCTTTATTCAAAATGAACCTCCTTATTTTTTCTTTGAATCAAAGCTTCTTTGGTTAAAGGATACTTTTCTAAATTTTCGTCTTCAGTAATTAATCTTAAGGCCTCGTTCCTGGCAGCCTCCACCATTTTAATATTTTTTAAAGCTTCCATTCCCACATCGGAAACACCCCATTGTTTACCACCGCCAAGTTCTCCAGCTCCACGTAATTGTAGGTCGTATTCAGCTAATTCGAAACCATTCTTGGCATTTTTGAATGCCTTCAGACGTTGAACAGTCTTGGCTGATTTACCCTCGGTAAAGACATAACAATAGGCTTGATGATTGCCACGAATAACTCGACCGCGAAGTTGATGTAGTTGTGCTAATCCGAATCTTTCCGCTCCCTCAATTATTATGATGGTGGAGTTTGGTACATTCACACCCACTTCAATTACCGAGGTAGCTACCAAGACATCTATTTTTCCGAGCGAGAATTCATCCATAACTTGTTCTTTTTCATCGGCAGACATTTTGCCGTGAATACCAGCAATGTTAAGTTCCGGAAAAATATTTCTCTTAAGATTTTCAGTTTCTTCAGTAACAGATTTGGCTATTACTGCTGTTTCTTTGGCTGGATCAGGTTCGTCAATACGTGGACAAATGACGTAACATTGACGACCATTTTTAATTTCTTCACGAATTTTTTCGTAGGTTTCTTTACGTTTAGTTGGAACCACTATTTCGGTAATGATCGGTTTGCGTCCAGTCGGCATTTGATCAACCACTGTTAAGTCCAAGTCGCCGTAAATAGTAAGGGCTAGAGTGCGGGGAATCGGTGTAGCGGTCATAGAAAGTAGGTGAGGATAGATATTATCTTTGCGAACAAGTTTTTGACGCTGAAGAGTACCAAAACGGTGTTGTTCATCAATGATGACGTATGCTAGATTTTTGAACTTAACGTTTTTTTGGATTAAAGAGTGTGTCCCGATCAGGATGGGAATATCACCACTTTCTAACCATTTTAAGAGTTGTGATTTGGAAATATCGGTTGATTCGTGTGGGTTAACTTTTGAGGGAAATTTTCGACAGCCACTAGAAGTGATTAGGCCTATTTGTAAATTTAAATGAGTAAAATATTTTATAAATGACTCAAAATGTTGTTTGGCCAAAATTTCGGTTGGGCACATATAGGCGACTTGAAGACGTCCGTATTTACGGTCTTTGGGTGGGGTGGAAATAACCGCATGAGCTGAGGCGGCAGCCACGGCTGTTTTACCAGAACCAACATCACCTTCAAGAAGACGATTCATAGCATAACCTTTTTGAAAGTCAGCTAAGATATCATCAATGGCTTTCCATTGAGCACCGGTCGGAGTAAAAGGAAAATGCTCGGTGGTGAATTTCTCTATCCCAGTCCGACTTTCAGGAATAATAAAAGAGGGATTTTTCTTCCATTCTAAACGCGCACGTTGTTTTTGTAATTGAATAAAAAAGACTTCCTCAAAAGCAAAACGCTTACGGGCCATTAAAGCGTCTTTTTCTAACTTCGGCGCATGAGTCCAGATTAGAGCGGTTGAGAGGGTGGGTAAATTATATTTATCTAGTATATCCTTAGGAATAGGATCTTGAATATTTTCTAACAAACCACTTTTAAAAATTTTTTGAATGGCGTGATAAAACCAGTTGGAAGTAATACCTTTACTCTCAGGATAAACAGGGTAGAGATGATGATCAGCCCCAGCCTCACCAAAAAGCGATTGCCCCACGGCCAAAGGAAGTTTGACGACAGTCTCCACTTTGGGATTACTCAAATATCTTTCTCCCTTTCGATCGGATACTTTTCCTTCGAGACGAACTAAGGCACCGGGGTGTAGCATCTTGGCTAGGTAGGGTTGATGAAACCAAATTATTTTAATACGGCCGGTTTCATCCTCGGCCCAGGATTCGGACATTGGAATTTTTTTGATATACGCCTTGGCAGTTTTTATTTCTCCAAGACGGGCAAATATCACCGCTGATTCGCCAACATTTAAATCCCCAATGTTTTTCATAGAGGCTGTATCACCATAGCGAACAGGAAGGTGATAGAGTAAATCACCTACGGTTTCTAACCGCAGTTTTTTAAGAGCAACTTTTTGAGGCTCTAAAAGTCGGAAAGTTTCGCGTAATTGGTCCTGGAGAGTCATAAGGCAATTTTAGCAGTTTAAGGGGGGTCGTACACTTGACTGAGACTTAAGTAATGTATGTAATATAATACGTTGGTTAGAAAAGTGTATTTTAAATATAGTCATTTTTTTATTGTAAATAATTTGTTATAATGTAGTTATATTAAAAGATAATTTATAAATATCACTATGTGGATTGCATATATTTTACCAATGTTGGCGGCGATTATTCTCGGTGGGGTATTGGGTCTAGAACGTAATTTAGCGGGAAAGACAGCTGGTATGCGTACTTACGCGATGGTTTCTTTAGGCTCTGCCTTGTTTGTTATTATTTCCAATTCAGTGTTTATGACCTATTTCAAAGCGGGGGTAACATCTATCAATCCGTTGGTGATGGCGTCAAATGTTATTGTTGGTATTGGTTTTATCGGTGCCGGTCTAGTTTTCCTTAAAGATAATAAAATTACGGGTTTAACAACCGCAGCTGGTTTGTGGGTGTCGGCTGGTGTTGGTATGGCTTGTGGCTTCGGTTTATATTCATTAGCAATCGCTGCTGTTATTATGGCCTTAATAGTTTTTACTGGCATGTGGTTGTTAGAAAATAGTTTTGAAAAAGGAATGTCGTATGCGGATCATAAATATTTCTTTTTTGGTAAAAAGAAAAACGGAGAAGTTAAAGAAGGAATAATTGAAGATTAAAGCTATTAATTTAAAAATGATAAAAGCTATAGGAATATTAGGAACGTTAAAAAGGACAGAGAGTAAAGCACCTTCTAACACAGAAGAAGTTTTAGATTTGTTATTGGAAAAAATCAATAAACTTGGCTGTGAAACGGAAAAAGTCAGACTGGTTGATGAGAACATTTTACACGGTAGTCGGGTTGATATGGGTGACGACGGGTTAAAGGTTATAAAACAAATAAGCGAGGCTGATATTGTGATTTGGGCCACACCTATTCACTGGGGTCAGCCATCATCTCTAATCCAAAAGCTCTTGGAGAGAATGGATAGTGATGACGTGGATCATCTGAGCGGTAAAAAGTCGGTTTTCTTGGATAAGGTTGCTGGGATTGTGGTTGTCGGACATGAGGATGGAGCCCAACATGTTGTAGGTGTTCTTAGTAACACTTTGATGTGGTACGGTTTCTGTATTCCACCGGAATCTTGTGTTTACTGGGTTGGTGAAGCTGGACGTTACGGAATAAGTGATGATGCCGGTGATAGACGAAAAAACGAGTATGTTAAAACCATGCTTGATAATGCCTCAAAAAATTTGGTCAGATATGCCAAGATGATAGGTGATTCTAAATAGTTATTAAATATAAAAAACAACTACCGAGTTGTTTTTTTGTGATTTTAGATATGATATAACTTAAAAAATAATCCACAATTTGAAATTATACGTTTTTAATGTAATATGTAGGGGTTCGGTTTAAAAGGAGAATTGGGTGAGTGGTTTAAACCAGCGGTTTACTAAACCGCCGGGGCCTAATAGCCCCCGTGAGTTCGAATCTCACATTCTCCGCAAAAACAAAAAGCGCTTTTGAGCGCTTTTTGTTTTTGCGGAGAATAGCAGTGCTGGGGAGCACTGCGTGTGAGATTCGAAGCCTGGTTGAGTATTTTTTCAAGCGAACTATTTTTCTTCACGGTACTCCGTGTTAGAAAAAGCGAGTACCCTTGTGGTACTTGCCAGCGTAGAAAAAATCCAACCAGGGTACTGACCCTGTAAGGGTCGAATCTCAAATTATAAATCGAATGAGATTAAAATTTAGTCACGAGCGAATCTCACATTCTCCATCTATTTTCTTCATGTGGGGGAGGGGACGAATGAGGTTTTTATGAGTTACTAAAGAAATAAAAACCCATGAGAGTGACCAAATCTCACATTCTATTCTTGATATAATTTTGCTATACTTTATCAATGACTAGCGAAAAACAACTCGATGCCATTTTAAAACTAGGTTTGGAAAACGGTGAAAAAATGTCAGAAGCTATTATTTTAGAAAAAAATAAGGATGGAAATATTAAAACAGATATTAAAACAGAGTTAATAAAAAAAACTAAAACCAAGTATCCTTATTATGTAAAAGTTTTACTGGCAATAGCTGTTTTTATACCAAGTGTTTATTTTGAGAAAGATTCATTGTTTATAAGTATACCTGGTTTGTTTGCTGTTTTGGCTAGTAACTATTTAAGTACTTATCGAGGTTATACTTTTCATTTAATTGGAACAATAACAACAAAATACAAACCTACTCCAGTTTTTCTTATAGAGTTTGTTGGTTGGATACTGTTATTTATTCCAATAATCTCAGAAATAATTTTTAAGTACTAAATATGTCTAGTAATAATCGCATCAACATCGAACCCGAATGGCAGGATGTTCTAAAAGATTACCTTAGTTCTGAAAGTTTTAAAAAATTGTCCACATTTGTAAAAGAGGAATACAAAAGCAAAACGATTTTTCCAAATTCCGAAAATGTTTTTAAAGCTTTTTGGTTAACGCCATTTTCTAAAGTTAAAGTCGTGATATTGGGACAAGACCCATATCATGATATTGGTCAGGCTCATGGTTTATGTTTTTCAGTCGCAGAAGGTAAAAATCCGCCACCATCTTTAAAAAATATTTATAAAGAAATTGAAAATGATTTAAATCTAAAAAAAGACTATAAAATTGGTAACTTAGAAGCTTGGGCCAAACAGGGAGTTTTTCTTTTAAACGCTATTCTTACCGTTGTGGCTCATAGCCCTGCTTCACATCGAGATAAAGGTTGGGAAGAGTTCACTGATACTGTTATCAAAACTGTTTCTGATAAAAATGAACACGTGGTTTTTATACTGTGGGGAAACTATGCTCGAAGCAAAAAAGTTTTAATTGACAGTACAAAACATTTGATTCTAGAAGCACCACACCCATCGCCATTTTCGGCTTATGCTGGTTTTTTAGGTTGCAAACATTTTTCCAAATGTAATGATTATTTAAAAAAGTGGGGGAAGAGAACTGTTGAGTGGTAATAAATTTATAGGCTATTTTATAAAATTTTTTTATTATATAATTAATTTACAATTCAAGCTATAACTTTAAAAAAATGATCAATTCTCAATTACTTGAATACATCAAGCAACAAATACAGCAGGGAATAAAAAAAGAACAAATAATACAGTCGCTATTAACTAATGGCTGGCAACAATCAGATATTAATGAAGCTTTTGTTTTGTTTGATGTGCCACTGCCGGGACAAGCATCGGTGGCAGTACCAGTTTCAAATAAGCTTTGGTTAAAAATAGGATCAACTGTTTTGTTGGTATTAGCGGTTGGAATATTTTTGTATTTTGTCACTCAAAAATATAGCAGTGTATCTGACACGACGGTAATGTCGAATAAAAGCAATTTAGAAGTTTCGACCACAACTGGAAACGTGCAGCAAGGTGTTAATAATGCGATAGATAGTAAGCCTGTTTCCAATCCGGTTATCAGCAGTTTGTATAATTGCGAGTCTATAACAGGAGATAGTGAACAATATACATGTTATTATCAGCAGGCGATTAATACGGGGAAGGCAAATGCGTGCGCGAATTTAAAAGGCGAATACAGATCCATGTGTTATATCGGTGTGGCAATAAACAAAAAATCCCTTTACCAATGCGGTTCTGTAAGTGAAGATATTTATCAATTTTTTTGTCGATTTGCTGTAGCGCAAGTTACTGGAGATAGTTCTGTTTGTATTAATACTCAAGGCAAAGATTTTCAAGCTGCCTGCTATTACTATTTACAAAATCAAGATCAACCAATTCTCGATGATCTAGGAAAGATTGGACAAGCAGGAAGTAAAAAAGATTCTTCAATTTGTAATCAAATAAAGTTCAAATATTTCAGAGATGTGTGCTACTTCAACAGTTAAGTGATAGTAAAGTTGGATTTTAGTGACAAACAGTGCGAGATTCGGTCACAAGTTACTAAGTCTTTTTAAAATAATGATTTTCAAAAGCCGAAGTAATAAATATCTCAACTAAATGATAGTAGATTCGACCCTTACAGGGTCAGGTCACATATATTTTTTTGCTGAAAAATTATGCGACCCCGACTCGGCTCGGACAGCCTCCGTCTTTGAATTACTCCACGCGTTCGTAATTCAACCCTGTTTGGATTTTATCTTCGCCTCAGAAGACTCGATAAAATGCTCAAACAGGCTTCGAATCTCCCACAAAAGCAATATCCATTGTTCGTCTGGGAGATTCGGTCACTCTCATGGGTTTTTGTTTCGTCTCAGACTCACAAAAACCTCATTCGCTCGACCCCCACTCGCCGTCACAGGTATTTTCGCTTTGCTCTAACACCTGGCTTCGCGACGGCTCGGTTCGAATCTCCCCGTCTTTTCGCAAAATATAGTCACCTAGCATTTTCATGCCAGGTTCCTTATTTTGCGGAGACGGGGAGATTCGAACATTACATGTTCAGTACCCGTCGTTGGATTTTTTTTCGTTCAGAAACTCAAAAAAATACTCAACGAGGCTTCGAATCTCCCACGAAAGTGCATTACGGCACTTTCTCGTCTCCACCCAAGAAAAATGACCACTGATTAGAGTAGTCTTTTTCTATGGGCGGAGACGGGGAGATTCGAACTCCCGGGACCCTTTTGACGGAGCCCACCTCTTTAGCAAAGAGGCACATTAGACCACTCTGACACGTCTCCTTATTTAACTGACAAAGCTAAGATTAACACAAACAATGATACGGCTCAACTTGTGTGTGATGATGAAAAAAATATTAGGTATATAATAGATGTATTACTAATAAAAAATTATTTTTATGCAAGCAGTTAATTGGTATGCTACTTTAATAAAACCTTTTTGGGCACCGCCAGCCTGGCTCTTTGGACCAGTCTGGACTCTCCTTTATATTTTAATAGCTATTTCATTTGGCTATGTAATTTATAAGTATTTTAAAGGTGAAATAAGTTTTATTATTTTGTTACCGTTCATACTAAATATTATATTTAATTTAATATTTTCTCCAATTCAATTTGGTTTACAAAATATGTGGCTAGCCTCGATAGACATTCTTTTAGTTTTGGGAACTTTAGTTTGGGCCTTTATCGCTATTTTTCCAATTACTTCATGGGTAGTTTATTTGAATATTCCTTACCTTCTATGGGGAGCATTCGCGACTATTTTACAATTTACGATTTTATATTTAAATAGATAGAATCTGAAACGGCCCCCCCTCGATAATTCGAGGGGGGGCCGTTTCTTTTTGATGATTTTTGCGCTATAGTAATTTTACTTATGAAAAATGCCAAATTAATCGCTGACAAGCTTTTTCCTGATGTTTTAAACATTGAGGAAATAGAAAATAAATATCCGGAAAGAAATTTACCGGCTGACAAATTTGTGACGAGAGCTGGTCCAAGCCCAACAGGTTTTATGCACTTAGGTATTCTTTACACTTGTCTCATTGATGAACGTTTGGCCCATCAAACTGAAGGTATTTTTTACTTGAGAATTGAGGATACTGATCAGAAGAGAGAGGTAGAAGGGGCAACCAAAGTGATTGTTGATAGTCTAAAATATTATGGCATCATGCCTGATGAGGGTGAAGTAGAGTTGGGGAAAGAAGTCGGTTCCTATGGCCCATACAAACAAAGTGCTCGTTTAGATATTTATCGCGCTTACGTTAAATGGTTGGTAGAAAATAATCTGGCTTATCCTTGTTTTGCAACTTCCGAGGAATTAGAAAAAATAACCAATGAACAAGAGATTCAGAAAATTCGTCCTGGTTACCGTGGTCAGTGGGCCATTTGGCGTGACAAAAATGACGAAGAAATTTTGGCAGCCTTAGAAGCTAGAAAAACTTTTGGTATTCGTTTTCGCTCCAACGGAAATTTTGAAAATAAAATTAAAGTTTTTGATATGGTTCGTGGTCAACGCGAAATGTCAGAAAATGATTTGGATTTAATTTTATTGAAATCCGATGGCTTTCCAACCTATCACTTCGCCCATGTTGTTGATGATCATTTGATGAAAACCACCAATGTGGTTAGAGGTGATGAATGGTTATCTTCTTTGCCAATTCATTTACAATTATTTCAAGCTTTGGGCTGGACCGCACCAACCTACTGTCATTATTCTCCAATTCAAAAGATGGATAGCGGGGCTCGTCGCAAGCTAAGTAAACGTAAAGATCCAGAAGCAAATGTTCAATTTTTTACTGATGCTGGATATTTACCGGTGGCTATTGTTGAATATTTAATGAACTTGCTAAACTCTGGTTTTGAAGATTGGCGCAAAGCTAATCCAACTTTGTCCTATAGGGAATATAAACTTGAGGTAAAAAAATTTAGTCCAAGTGGGGCTTTGTTTGACCTAAATAAACTGGATGATATTAGTAAAAATATTGTGGCCAGTTTGAGTGTGGATGAAGTTTACAATATGGCTTTAGAATGGGCTTTGAAATACGATCAGGAGTTGGCTGGTTTGCTCACACAGAATGTAGAATACAGCAAGGCTGTTTTTGGAATCGAAAGAGGTATTCCAAATGGACGAAAAGATATTGCCAAGTGGTCTGATGTTAAAACTGAAATTGGTTATTTCTTTGATGAATTTTTCTCAACTAAGACAGAACAGAATAAAGAATTGTTGACGGGGTTAAATTGGGATGACGTGGCATTGGCTACCAGTAAGTTTGCCGAAACTTACGAATTAAATGACGATAAGGATACTTGGTTTAACAAAATGAAAGCAGTGGCAACTGAACTAGGTTATGCGACAAACGGTAAAGATTTTAAATTGGAACCGACTAAATACAAAGGGCAAGTGGCAGACATTGCCAAAATGGTCCGTGTGGCTTTGACCGGAAAAACTAATTCTCCAGATTTGCATCAGGTGATGAAGGTTTTAGGAAGAGAGAGATCGGTGAAGAGATTAACGAGTTGGAAATAGATAAATAAAATAGCCAGCAGTCAGCCACGAGGCGAATTGCTGGCTATATTTTATTTTTGTCTAAATACTAATGGGCCACAGCTAAACAAATTATTTTCTTGGCTCCTGCTTGTTTTAAAGCATTTTTAGCTTCCATCATTGTGGCTCCAGTTGTTATAACGTCATCCAATAAAATAATATTTTTACCACGTATTAACTCCGGATTTTTTACTTGAAAACAATTGTTTAAATTTTTTAATCTTTCAGTCCGATTGTGAGTGTGTGATTGTCTCTCGGTATCTCTAACTTTTATTAGTGATTCGTTATTGAAAATAAAATTATTACCACCATCGATTTTATCTAAACCTTTAGCTAAACGCTCTGTTTGATTAAAACCTCGCTCCGACAGACTTTTCCTGGAAACTGGTATGGCTATCAGTAATGGTTTATGAAAGTTTTGAAAGGTCTCCGCCTCTGATATCTCTTGCAAAAGATAATCATAAAGTAGTCTTGATATCTTTTCTGTAATTAAAATATCTCCGCGATATTTAATTTCCCAAATGGCTGAGCGAATCAGCGGTTGTTGATAGGAGAACATGGCCTTAAAGTTTTTTTCGGTCAAATCTTTGGCCGGCTTTAATATTTTCCATAAATCCTCTTCTGAAATTTCTAGGAATTCTTTAGCTAAACCAGCTCTAGGGAAGACGGCTTCGATTAACCATTCATAGATTTTGTTAATAGTTGCTAACATTATCTTTTTTTATGTTATAATAATATCGTAAGTTTTGTATTTTTGCATTAATCATGTCTAATCCTTTTTCTGGTTTGTTAAATATGTTCGGCTCTCATGAACAAGGTGAGAGTGTTTTGGGTATTGATATTGGTACCTCAACAATTAAATTAGTTCAGCTCAAAAGAAAAAAGGGCAAGGCTGTGCTTGAAACCTATGGTGAGATTGCCCTCGGCCCTTATGGGGGACAGGAGATTGGCCGAGTTGTAAATTTGACCTTAGATAAGGTTAGTGAAGCAGTTAAAGATTTGATTAGAGAATCTGGTACCACAACAAGTTCTAGTGGCTTATCTTTGGCCATGGCTTCGAGTTTAGTCAAATTTATCAAAATGCCAGATGTGGATGATAAACAATTAGAACAAATGATACCGATGGAAGCACGTAAATATATTCCCGTTTCTTCATCGGAGGTCTCAATAAATCATTGGCTCTTACCAAAAGAAGAAAGTCCTTTTTCAGAATTTGAAGGTGCACGCCAAACTTTAGAAGATAAAAATCGTGATGTCCTACTTATCGCTGTGCACAATGACGCTATAAACAAGAGTAATACTCTTGTTCGTATGTCTGGTTTATCTAATGTTCAAACTGAGATAGAGATTTTTAGTAGTATACGTTCTATTACTGAACAAAGTTTAGATTCTCAGATGATCATGGATTTCGGAGCCGGCTCAACAAAAATCTACATAGTAGAAAGAGGTATTTTAAGGGCTTCGCATATTGTAAACCGTGGGGCTCAAGACATTACCTTAGCTTTGTCTCGCTCCCTCAACGTGTCTTTCGATGAAGCCGAAAATATTAAGAAGGAAAAGGGGATTGTCCAAGGACTTCAGAACAAAGAAGTATCCGATATTTCTTCAATTAACCTAGACTTTATCTTTTCTGAAACTAGACGAGTTCTTTTGGAGTATCAAAAGAAATACAATAAAAATATCGGCCAAGTATATCTTTCAGGTGGCGGTGCAGCACTAAAAGGTTTGAGGGATGTGGCAGAAATTAACCTGAGTGTACCAATCAAGATCGCCGACCCCTTTTCTAAGGTGGAATATCCAGCTTTTTTGGAAACGATTTTGCAGTCAGTTGGTCCAGAATTTTCTGTGGCCGTCGGTTTGGCTTTGAGAAAGTTAGAACAATAAGAAAAAATGAATTGTGGATAGCGTTTTTATTTTCTTGTAGTATAATTAATATAATCTTTTTCTTAAGAACTTTATGGAAACTAAATTTCAAACATCATTTATTCCTAAAAAGCCTACTATCGTAGAGGTTTCATCTACCGGCTCTAGTGTTAGCTTGTTTTTAGTGCTCTCTATTTTTATTTTTGTGGCGACTGCAATGTTTTCTGGCTTTGTATATTTTTATAAAGTAAACAGGGTTAATTACTTAAATCAAGTCATTGCTTCAGTCAATGAATCCCATACTAGACAGAGTGATGAAATAACTACTCAAAACCTCATTGCGTTAGATGGCAAGATTAAAATGGTTAAAAATATTGTGGATAATCACAATGCCTTGTCCAACATGTTGACCGAACTCCAGGGTAAAATTGTTGACGGTATCCGTTTATCAAGTTTAAACTACACGGCTGTATCAGGAGAAAATATAAACTCTCTTAAGCTTTCTGGAATGGCTAGAAATTTTAAAACCATTGACGCTCAGGCGACAGTTTTAAGAAACTCAAATTCAACTTTTTTAAACCCGGTATTCTCTGATTTTGTTCTAAATAATGTAACTGGCGCAGTGAGTTTTAGTTTGACTTGTAATGTCAAACCTTCCGCTATTAATTATAAAGTTAAATACGAAGAAAATAATCCTGACTCTGTTAATAGCGCTTCAAACAATACTCAATAAAATGAATTTAATTTTACCTATAATTTTGTTGGTAATATCAATTGGAACATTCTTTACCTATGGTCAGCCACAGTTCTTTGGCGTAGCTATTCCAGTAACTGAAGACATGATAAAAGCCACTTCAACTATCTCCTCATTGAATGTTAAAAGTTTGAATATGGAGATTACAAATTATGAAGCAGCTTTGGCAACCTTAAATGAAATTGATAAAAAGAGAGCGCCACAAATAGATAAATACAACATCGCGAATAAATTTACTGATAGGCTCAATACAGTTTTACCCACAACGGTTGATAACGTCCGTTTAATTATTGAACTTCAGGAAATTCTTGGAAATACTGATTATGTTAAGGGGGTTTCTATCACCAAAACAACCGCTGATGCCGGTGTGACTGCTATTGGCCAATCTTCAATTAGTGATATGTATAATTATTTATCAATTAATTTTTCCTTGTCAGTATCTTATGACAATCTTTTGATGTTATTGCAAAGAATCGAAAACAACCTTAGGGTAACCGATGTTTCTTCTTTGAGTATCACGGGTAATGATAATGGGGTTTATGATGTAAGTTTAACAGTTAAAACCTATTGGCAAAAATAATATTATGAATAAAAATACTATAATCTGGGGTGGTATCATAGTTGTTCTAGCTATTGTTGCCTATGTTTATTTAAAACCAGCTCCCGATAGTGGGCAAGCAACGGAAACTGTCGTTGCTAACCCTGGTAATAATCTTAGTGCCGGTGCTGATGTAATGGCAGAATTAGATCGCTTAGCCTCAGTTGATATTGATGCGGTTTTTGTTAGTTCAGACTATTTTGGAAGTTTAAAAGTAGAAGTATTTACCCCACTCAACTTAGCAATTCGTGGAGTTGACCCATTTTTACCTTTAGAAAAAAAAGTTCAGGTTGTAACTACCGGAACTACTTCTAAAGCGACAACTACCGCCAATACAAATAAGCCAGCTATTAAGCCAAGATAATATGGGATTTATAAATTTGCTAGTTAACAAGGGATTGTTAGCCGCCGAAGATGTTTCCAAAGTTGAAGAAACTTCACGTAAAACCGGGGAGACTTTTGAAGATATATTATTAAAAATTGGTTTAAACCAAGAGGACATTATAACGGCCAAAAGTGAATTTTTCGGTATTCCAGCAAGAGCTGTCGATGACAAAGCCGCAGCCACCGCTCTAAAATACATTCCCGAAGAGTCGGCCAAAAACTACAATATCATACCAATTGGTTTGAGAGACGGAGTTTTAGAGGTTGGTATGGTTGATCCTGATAACATTGAGGCACGCGACGCTTTAACTTTTATTTCTTCAAAAAATAATTTACCTTTTAAGATTTTTTTAATTTCCAAAGCTGATTTTGAAAAGACTGTTGCCAATTATAAAGGTTTGACCGGTGAGATTGAAAAAGCTTTGAATGAACTTGGTACGGATTTTGGTACAGTAGAAATTGATCCAAATGCTGAGGAGTGACGAGCTTTATGAGATGAAACTACCATCATTGAAGATGCTCCAATTACTAAAGTTGTAAATAATATTATTTATTATGCGACCCAAGGTAAGGTCTCTGACGTTCACATTGAACCGATGCGTAATCGTTTGCGTGTTCGTTATCGTGTTGACGGTGTCCTAAATACCAGTCTTGTTTTACCTGGCGCGTCTCATCAGCAAGTAATTTCCAATATTAAAGTAAAGGCAAATATCAAATTAGATGAAAAACGTAAGCCACAGGACGGACGTTTTAGTTCAACTATAGATGGACGTAAAGTCAGTTTTCGTGTTTCTACTTTTCCAACTTATTATGGCGAAAAGGTGGTTATGCGTATTCTTGATCAAGAGAGAGCTGCTCGTCCTTTGACTGAAGTGGTGGATAATCCAGACATGCTAAAAGCTATTAAAGAAGCAATTCAACGTCCATACGGTTTGATTTTGATTTCTGGTCCGACTGGTTCTGGTAAAACTACCACTTTGTATTCTATGTTGAAGGAGCTAAATTCAGAAGAATTAAACATTTTATCTCTAGAAGATCCGATTGAATATAATATTGAAGGTGTGAGTCAGTCTCAGGTGTTTCCTGATATTGGTTACGATTTCGCTAATGGTTTACGTACAACTTTACGTCAGGATCCAGACGTTATTATGGTGGGAGAAATCCGTGATAAAGAAACTGCAAAATTAGCTGTTCAGGCTGCTTTGACTGGTCATCTTGTGCTTTCAACTATTCATACTAATACTGCTATTGGTGTAATTCCTCGTTTGGTGGACATGGGGGTAGACCCCTATTTGATCGCGCCAACCTTAATTTTGGCGATGTCACAACGTTTGGTCAGAAATATTTATCCTGGTACCGGCAAACCTATACAGATTGATAGTGAACTACGAGTCAACTTAGAAAAAGGTTTCAGCGATTTACCTGCCGAGGTTAAAGCTAAAATTAAGATTCCAGACACAGTCTTACAGATTGCTCCATCGGCTTTGAGTCCGACGGGTACCCAAGGACGTTCTGCGGCTTTTGAATTCCTATTAATGGATCGTGACATAGAAAAGATGATCACCAAGAATCCAACCGAGTCAGAAATATATGATGTAATGCGTAAGAAGGGTATGATTACTATGAAGGAAGACGCTTTGATGAAGGCTTTTAGAGGAGAAATCCCGTATGAGGAAGTTTCGCGTGTCTTCGGTCTTATGGACGTAGAGGATTTGGGGGAAATCGAAGGCAAAGCCTAATTACCTTTAGTCATTTGTAGTATTTGAATAAAATTTGTTATAATAACAAGGTAATTATTACTTTAATATAAAAATATGACTGAACAGAATAATGTAAAGATATTGATAGTGGACGACGATAAGTTTCTGCTTACAATGTATGCCAATAAATTTTCTAAATTTGGTTATGAAGTAGAAACAGCTATAAGCGGCGATGATGCTCTGGCTAAGATTCGTCTCGGTTATACTCCAGTTATTATCTTGACTGATATTATAATGCCTAAGATGGATGGTATCGCTTTTTTAGATGAAATAAAGAAGAGCGGTTTGGTGAAAGAAGCGTGTTTGATTGTGTTAAGTAACCAAGGCCAAAGTGCCGATATTGATCGCGCTGTTAAAAGTGGTATTGATGGATATATTGTAAAAGCCACAGCTATTCCATCTGAAGTAGTTGAAGAGGTTAGTAAAATTTACGATAAAAAGAAAAAAGTTGTTTAGTTTATTAGTAGTAGCTCATTAATTAAAACATGGATTATAAACTTGAATTAGAAGATATGTTAACGACGGTAATCCGCGAAGGTGGCTCTGATTTGCATTTATCTGAGGGACGTCACCCAACCATCCGTGTTTCCGGTGTGCTATTACCTTTGGTTCGTAAGCCGATTTTAACTAAAGAAGATACTTTTGGTTTAGCACAACAGCTTTTAACAAAAATAAATCTGGATTTGTTTGTAGCTACTAAAGAAATAGATTTTTCATACAATCATACTACTGGTGATCGTTTTCGTGGAAACGGCTATTACCAACAGGGTTCAATGAGTTTTGCCTTGCGTTTGGTCCAGCGAAAAATTCGTACTTTTGAAGAGTTGAATCTCCCTCCCGTTCTAGAGGAATTTATAGATAAACAACAAGGTTTTTTCTTGGTTGTGGGTCCGGTCGGGCATGGTAAATCTACCACTTTAGCGGCAATGATTGATCGTATTAACTCCACTCGAGCTGAACATATTATTACGATTGAAGATCCTGTTGAATATATTTACGAACAGAAGAAATCCATTATTGACCAACGTGAGGTTCGTGTCGACACTGAAGATTTCCATGTTGCTTTACTTAGTGTTTTTCGTGAAGACGTTGATGTGGTGTTAATCGGTGAGATGCGTGGGGTGGATACCATCGGAACGGCTGTAACCGCTGCCGAAACTGGTCACTTGGTTCTTTCAACCTTGCATACTAATAATGCCGCTCAGACTATCAGTCGTATTATTGACTCTTTCCCAGCGGGACAGCAGGATCAGATTCGCGTTCAGCTGGCGAGTAGTTTGACTGGTATTTTTTCACAACGTTTAGTTCCAAGAATCGCTGGTGGTTTAGTACCAGCCTATGAACTGTTAATAAATAATAATGCGGTCGCTAATTTGATTAGAGAAAACCGAACTCATGAAATCAATTCTGTCATTGAAACTTCTTCACAGGAAGGAATGGTGGACATGAATCACTCTCTGGCAGAATTGGTAAGACGTGGAGAAATTACAGTTGAGACAGCCTACCAGTTTTCATTAAATCCAAAAGTTTTGGAACATTTGTTATAAACATATGATTTTTTCTTATAAAGCTATAGATAGTACGGGGTTGGAGCGTAAAGGTAACATAGATGCGATTAGTATCGATGCGGCTATTTCCTCGCTTCAAAATAGAGGTTTGATTATTTCCACTATTAATCCCGAAGTAGAAAAAGGTGGTATATTTAAAAATGTAACCCTGTTTAGTGGGGTCAAAAATAAAGACGTTGTTATTTTGTCTCGACAGATTGCTACAATGTTTGAGGCTCAGGTTTCAGCCCTACGCGTTTTTCGCATGTTGTCTGGTGAAACTGAAAATAAAGTTCTAGCCAAAGTATTAAATGAGATCTCCGATGATATTCAGTCTGGTAATCCGATTTCAGTGGCAATGGCCAAACATCCTAAAATCTTTTCTGCCTTCTATGTCAGTATGGTTAAATCAGGTGAAGAATCAGGTAAGTTGGATCAGTGTTTTATGTACTTGGCAGATTATTTGGACCGTAATTATGAAATTACTTCCAAGGTAAGAGGCGCTTTGATTTATCCAGCTTTTATCGCGTTTACCTTTTTGGTTGTTATGATTCTGATGTTTACAATGGTTATTCCCAAGATTAGTACTATTTTGACGGAAACTGGTCAGGAAGTTCCTTTCTTTACTAAAATCATTCTAGCTATTAGTAGTTTTTTAGTAACGTATGGGATTCTAATTTTAATTTTAGCAGTGGTAGGTGCTTTCTTTTTTATTCGTTTTGCTAAAACTGATATTGGTAAGAATTCTATCGATGAATTCAAACTCAAAGTATTTGGTTTTAAAACATTATATCGCAAACTATATTTGTCACGTATTGCCGATAATTTAAACACTTTGTTGCTTAGTGGTATTTCTGTGGTCCGAGCCTTGGAGTTGACGGCGGAGGTGGTGGACAATCGTGTTTACGAAAGAATTTTGAAAAAGGCTAATGAAGACGTTAAGAATGGTAGTGCAGTTTCTGATGCGTTAGGTCAGAAGAAAGAAATTCCGGGGGTTTTTGTGCAGATGATTAGAGTGGGTGAAGAGACTGGAGAGATGGGTGGTATTTTAAAAACAATGTCCACTTTTTATCGTCGTGAGGTTTTTACAGCTGTGGATACAATCGTTAGTATGATTGAGCCAGTTATGATTGTTTCTTTGGCGTTGGGTGTCGGTATTCTCTTGGCTGCGATTTTGATGCCGATTTACAATATCGGGTCAGCAATGTAATTTTTACAAATCACGGTAAATAAAAAACCCCAGGCGATTCGCTTTGCGAATCGCCTGGCTTTTTTTATTGCATATTTTAAAGTCTCTCTACTTGAGGCGAAACCTCATGAACAGCTCTTGAGGTTTCGCCTCAAGTATCTCGTCATTGCGAGCGGGAGCGAAGCCCCGCCAGCCGTCGGGCAGGAATCCAGACTTAAAACTATATGGCTTTATTAAAAAAAAGGTCTGGATTGCTTCGCTCCCGCTCGCAATGACGGATCAAAATACATTTCCTAGCTTTAGAAAAATTAATACTTATACTATTCAACGACTTATCCCCAACTCTGCTATTTGTTTTTTTAAAAGATGTTATAATAATATGTAGCTTGGTAAACTCCCATGAGAAGGGAAGTTGGTCGGACCTCTTGGCTCTCACCAAAAGGACAACTCTCAAGCAATGGCCCATTCAGTGCCCTAAACTGGAAAGATTTTTTAAAAAATTTTAATAATTCAAAAGGCTCCGATTGCCCTTCATTTATATAGATGAAAAAAATCGAAAATAAAATACGTATGAAAAAAGGTTTTACATTAATTGAACTTCTCGTCGTCATTGCCATTATTGGTATCTTGGCGTCAGTAGTTTTGACATCGTTAAGCTCCTCTAGAGAAAAAGCTATGGACGCTAAATACAAGACGACTTTAGCTAGTGCTCGTGCGCAGGCTGAACTCTTCTATAGTGATAATAGTAACTATACCACTGTTTGTGCCTCAGGTACTACCGCTAATGGTTTATCTGATATCAAAGGTACTCTTGATGGAGCATTTTGTACTAGTTCTGCTACAGCTTGGGTGATGACTGGTAAATTATCTGGAACAAGTAAATATTGGTGTGTAGACAGTAAGGGTAATTCAACCTCAAGTGCTACTTCTACTAAAGACTTAACTAATCTTTGTCAGTAATCCTAGATTATATTAACGTCAGCTTATTTTAAGTTAATGCAAGTAAAACCGCCTAAGGCGGTTTTACTTTTTATTTAGAGGGTGGTACAATGGTAAACATATTAGCAAGTAATTTATTTTAAAAAATGAAAAAAGGTTTTACATTAATTGAACTTCTCGTCGTCATTGCCATTATTGGTATCTTGGCGTCAGTAGTTTTGACATCGTTAGGATCAGCGAGAGAAAAAGCTACCGACGTTAAGATTAAGACAACGATGGCTAGCATGCGTGCCCAGGCTGAATTATGGTTTGAGGATAAGAACCCTAACGGCTTCTCAGGTATTTGTTCTTCAACTAATCCTGGCATGTTGGATGCTATTACTTCAATTAAGCAAATTGATCAGACTGTAGTATGTGAATCAGCAACTTCTAGTTGGACTGTGTTAGCAACTCTTGCAAACGGGATAAAATGGTGTGTAGATAACACCGGAAATATTGGATCCACTTCAGAACTAGCTATTCTAGGTGATGAAATTAATGGCGGTGATCCATATTCTTGTGGTTTTGCAACTACAACCGCACCTATCGAATAATCTTTTATTAAAACAAAAACCACCCTCAAGGGTGGTTTTTGTTTTAATAAAAGATTATAATAGAAGTAAATAAACTTGAAAAAATATGATGAAAAATAAAAAAGGTTTTACATTGGTGGAAATGATAACCGTGCTCGCAATTATCGGTATTTTAACCAGTATCGTTATCGTTTCTTTGGACAAGGTTCGTTCTCAAAGTCGTGATAAAAAAAGGATGGGGGATATTAAAAGTCTTCAATTGGCGTTAGAGAATTATTATAATAGAAATGGTCGTTACCCGAATAGTTTAAACGATTTAGTAACACCTGGTGTTTTGGCAGCCTTACCAGTGGATCCATCAACAAATTCCACAACTACTTATAAATATTCAAGAATGGACAAAGCAACTAAAAATAGTCTTGGAAACTGGATTTGGCCTGGTAGTTGTTTGTATTATCATCTTGCAATAACATTGGAAAATAATATGCAGGAGTATTTAGATTCTGATGCAGATATAGAGTCAACGATGTATGGTACAGTGCCTCAACCGGGAAGATATTGGACTGGTAACTGTGGAGGTCCTGCTGTTCCATATAAAGATTCTCGTTATATCTATGATGTAGCTCCTAAATACTAACATGTCTATAATCGCTGATATTTTTGTTATCGGGCTAGGTTTGATAATTGGCAGTTTTCTCAATGTCTTGATTTTGAGACACAACACTGGGTTATCAGCCATGAAAGGGCAGTCCGTTTGCTTTTCTTGTGGTAAAACTTTACGCTGGTTTGAACTGATTCCCGTCCTAAGTTTTCTAGCTCTACGTGGACGTTGTGCCCGCTGTCAGACTAAGATTTCCTGGCAGTATCCACTGGTAGAAGCTCTTACTTCACTTTTGTTTTGGCTGGTTTGGTGGAAGTTGGATGGGCTATCTTCACCAGTTTGGCAAGTATTTCTCACTTGGGCTTTCTTTGCAGTTTTAGTAGTGGTGTCTGTTTATGATATCAAACATAAAATAATTCCCGATGAATACTCCATTATACTGGGTGTCATTTCTTTAATCTTGGTTCTAGGACAAGCAACTTTCTTGCATCTTCAAGGACGATATTTGCTCTGGGCTTTTTTAGCTGGTCCTATTCTGGCTTCGCCGTTTGCTCTAATATTTCTAGTTTCTCGCGGTCGTTGGATGGGGTTTGGAGATGTAAAATTGGAACTTAGTTTGGGTTGGTTTTTGGGGATTTGGGCGGGGTTGTCAGCGATGTTTTTGTCTTTTTGGACTGGTGCTATTTATGGTGTATTAGCCGTACTTTTGGGTTTGAAATTATTCAAACAAAAGATTACAATAAAGAGTGAAGTACCGTTTGCCCCATTCCTCATTCTTGGCTGTACTTTGATATATTTCTTCGGTTGGGATCTGCTTCACCTAAGTTGGTTTGTAAATTAAATGATTAAACCTTTTAACAAAAAAATAAAAAAAGCCGGGTTTACCCTCATTGAACTTTTAGTCGTAATAACTATATTTACGATTATTACCGGAATTGTGTTATTTAATCAAAATCAATTTAACGGTTCTATTCTCTTGACTAACTTAGCTTATGATTTATCACTAGATATTCGCCAGGCTCAAACCTTTGGTGGAGGCGGTAAGACGAGTGTTAGCTTTGTAATTGCTACCTCTGCCCCGGTTTATGGTATTCATTTAGATCAAGGTATAGCCAACAATAAAAACATTATTTTATTTGGTGATTATAATAATGATGGTTTATATACCAACAGTGAACTTATAGAACAGAGTAAAATTACTAGAAGTAATGTTATTAGTCTAGTACAGTATATAAATTCTAGCGGCGTGACTACCACACCAAGTGTTATTGATGTTACTTTTAAAAGACCAGAAGCGGCCGCTCATTTGTTTGTGAATAGTGCAACTCCCGAAATAACTGATTTTGATAAAATAATAATTACTATTTCAAATACCTACACTAATCAAACCCGCAAAGTAGTTATTAGTAAATTAGGTTTAATTTATGTTGAGAAATAAGATTATGAAAGACAAAAGTAAAAAAAACGACAGTGGTTTTACCTTATTGGAGGCAATAGTGTCAATTGGTCTATTTACAGTGATTATGTCTATGGGTATTTCAACTTTGCTAGTTATTATAGATGCCAACGCCAAGGCTCAGTCGATAAAAACAGCTGTAAATAATATCAATTTTTCTGTTGATACTGTTACTCAAGCTTATCAAACAGCAAAAGATGAGAGGTTGAGGCATGTTACGTGTTTGAATAGTTCTGGAGACTCAGAGGCTTGTAGTACCAATGGTAATATGGGAATTACATTTGATCGAGATGTTGTCATTGGGGGATTACCTGTTTCTGTAAAATATAAGATATTCAAAAATGCCGATAATAAGCTTAGAATAAAAATTGGTTCAGATCCTGAGACTGACCTTTTGCCAGTAGGAGTAGTTTTGAATAGTTCAGAACCTTTCTATGTTATTCAAAGACTAAATTCAGGTGTTTACAAGAGATCTTTAGTGATGGTGGTTCTTGGTGGTGCTGTAACAAGTAAAAACAGTAAGACTTCTTTTTCTTTACAAACTAGTATGTCTAAATTAGGACAATAAAATGAAAAAAATAACAAAGAAAAAAGGGTTCACTTTAGTTGAAACATTAGTAGCAATCTCAATTTTATTGATTGCCATAATGAGTCCGATGACGATTGCTCAAAGTAGTCTTTCTTCGGCTGGTTATGCCCGTAATGAATTTGTTGCTCAATATTTGAATCAGGATGCTTTGGAGTGGATAAAAAATATTAAAGACTATTCAGCGATGGTGAATATGGGTACTCCAGGTAAGACGACAGCTAATTGGTTGACTTTTAATGGAACATTAACTAAATGCATAAGTCCCGATGGTCTATTTAGATGTGAAATTGATACCGCTACTTCTACCGCTTCGTCTACGGCGGTACTCGCTGCTGGAGAGCCTCCAAGACCTATAGAATATAATCCAAATAGTCAGCTTTATGGTTATGATATGGGATCAGTGGGGAGTGATACCGTTTTTGGTAGAGTGATTAGTATTATTACTCCCTATAATGGTAACGATGATGAGGCCTTGGTGATAGCAACTACCACCTGGTCGGGTAATAATATGGGAACTTCTACAATTAGAACCTTTATGTATAATTTTCGCTAAATATATGATAAAAAAAATAAAATCTAAAAATAAAGGTTTCGCTATCTTGTTTGCGGTTCTGATTTCATCATTATTGCTAGCGGTTGGATTTTCTGTTTACAATATTTCAGTTAAAGAATTAGTAATTTCTAATTTCGAGGCTGGTTCAAGACAAGCAATGTATTCGGCCCAAAGTGGCATGGAATGTGCTTTATATTGGGGTTCCTTACCACTATCTCAAATTAAGGATTCATTTCCACAAATATCAGCAGGATCGTCTAAGGATTTTACTTGTGGTCAAGGAGTAATGGGTATTAAATTACTTGATGGTTCGGCTCCAAGTTACACAAAACCCAACATTTCATTTTTGATGTATTTATCGCCAGCTGGAGACAGTGGACCTTGCGCCCAAGTATTTGTAACTCTTTCGGATATTAGCACTTCATCTACCCCCAAAAAAATAACCTCAAGAGGTTATAATATTTGTAACGCCGACAATACTCGACGAGTAGAAAGAGTCTTTGAATCTGTTTGGTAAAAATAAGTTGTTATGAAGATCCCAAAAGATATTAAAGAGCGATATGAAAAACTAAAAGTAACGGTGAATCATCATCGCTATCTTTACAATGTGCTGGACAGACAGGAGGTTTCAGACGAGGCTTATGACTCTCTCATGGAGGAGTTGAGAGAAATGGAAGAAAAATATCCTGACTTACGAACACCTAACAGTCCGACACAGAGAGTGGGTGGTGAACCCTTGAAAGAGTTTGTTAAGGTAAAACACGTCACCCGTCAGTGGTCTTTTGATGATATTTTTGATTTTGACGGTCTAAAAAAATGGGAAGAGAAAATCGTCCGAGCGATGGAAAAAGAGGGTGTGACTGGTGAAAAACTAGAATACTGTTGTGAGTTAAAGATTGATGGACTCAAGGTGATTTTATCTTATGAAAATGGTGTTTTGATCAAGGCAGCCACTCGTGGTGATGGTGAAATCGGTGAAGACGTAACTAGTAATATCCGCACTATTAACAGCGTGCCTTTAGAATTGACCGAGAAGGTTAATCTGATAGCTGTGGGCGAGGTGTGGTTGGCCAAGTCTGAGTTAGAACGTATCAATACTGAACGAACCAAGACTGGCGAACCCTTGTTTGCCAATACCAGAAATATTGCTGCGGGTTCTGTTCGTCAGTTGGATCCAAAAGTAGCTGCCTCTCGTCGCTTGAATACTTTTATTTATGACATTGATAAAATTGAAGGTGAAAAATTGCCAGCGACTCAGACTGGCGAATTAGAACTTTTGGAAAAACTCGGTTTTAAAGTTAATCAGTTTAGAGCTTTGTGTAAATCAGTTTCTGAAATTCAAACCTATTACGATAGCTGGACAAAAAATCGTGATAAAGAAGAATACGGTTTGGATGGAATCGTTATTAAAATAAATTCTCGTAAAATTCAAGAGGCTTTGGGTTATACCGGTAAATCTCCACGCTGGGGCATTGCCTACAAATTTCCAGCTGAACAGGTTACGACTGTGGTAGAAGATATTATTTTACAAGTAGGCAGAACTGGCGTAGTGACACCAGTGGCGAAATTGCGTCCGGTCAAAGTTTTTGGTTCGACGGTGTCACGGGCTACTTTGCACAATGAAGATGAGATAGCTCGTTTGGATATTAGGATTGGCGATACTGTTGTTTTACAGAAAGCTGGCGACGTTATTCCGGATGTAGTGTCAGTTGTTAAAGATGTCCGAACTGGCAAAGAAAAACCTTTTGCTTTTCCTAAAAAGGTGCCTGGTTGTGGTGGAGACGGAAGTATTGAGAGAATTCCTGGCCAGGTGGCTTATCGTTGTGTAGACATGAATTCTGGCGTGGCACAGCGAAGAAAGTTACATTATTTTGCTTCCAAGAAAGCTTTTAATATTGATGGTTTAGGACCGAAAATTATCGATTTATTGATTGAAAATAATTTAATCAACGACGGAGCTGATTTGTTTGATTTGGAGAAGGGTGATTTGATGGCTTTACCAAGATTTGCCGAAAAGTCAGCTGACAATGTTTTGGAGGCCATATCTAAAGTAAAAGAAACTACTTTACCACGAGTGTTGATATCGCTATCTATTTCACAGGTGGGGGAAGAAACTGCCTATGATTTGGCGGAAAAGATTGGTTCTATTGAAAAAATGGAAAAAATGAGTGAAGTGGAGTTGCAAAACTTATCGGGTATTGGTCCGATTTCTGCTCACGAAATTGTTAATTGGTTTTCCGATAAAGATAATAAAAAGTATTTGGAAAAGTTACTGTCTAAAATTAAAATTAAGAAAGAGGTTTCTGTGGGTGGCGGTAAACTCTCAGGAAAAACTTTTGTTCTAACTGGAGGAATGTCAGGTTTGGGTCGAGATGAAGCCAAGAGTTTAATTCGCAAACTGGGAGGGGAAGTTTCTGAGTCCGTTTCGGCCAAAACAAGTTATTTGGTGGCGGGTGATAATGCCGGGTCAAAATTGGAAAAAGCTCAAAAACTGGGTGTAAAGGTTTTAACTGAAGAGGAGTTTCTGCGTTTGATTAAGTAGATTTTAAATAGGCCGGCAGCTCGCTTTAGGCGGCTGCCGGCCTATTCCCTTATACAATTTATATGTTATTATCTACATATTATGATAGATATAAACGAAGTAAAGAAGTTGGCAGAGCTTGCTCGTATTGAAATGACTGACGAAGAAATTGCTAATTTTACCAAAGAAATCGACCCTATTTTAGGTTATGTGGCGCAGATTCAGCAGGTGACTGGGTCAAATGCTACTCGAACCATTCCCGAACATCGTAATATTACTCGTCCTGATGAAAATCCAAATGAGTCTTTTTCTAACACTGAAAAGATTGTGACCGAATTTCCTAGAAAAGAAGGTACTTTGTTAAAAGTTAAAAAGATTCTTTAATTTAATCCAAACTAAAACTTTTTCTTTTCTGTCATTCCCGACCTGATCGGGAATCCAGGAATCTTAATTATTCTTAATACAAAAGATGGATCCCCGCATTCGCGAGGATGACAAACAAAAAAACATATGAAAAATTTTGCTAATCTAACAATCAAAACAGCACGAGAGGGCCTTGATAAAAAAGAGTTTTCTTCCGTTGAACTAACTCAGTATTATCTAGATAATATCAAAGCCAAAGACACAGAAATTCATGCTTACATGGAAATTTTTACTGATGTCCTGGAACAAGCTAAAAAAGCGGATGAAAAAATCGCGCGGGGTGAGAAAGGAGAACTTTTGGGAATCCCGGTTTCGATAAAAGATAATATTTTATATTTGGGTCACAAAGCTTCTGCTTCTTCAAAAATGCTCGAGAATTACACAGCAACTTATACTTCCACCGGTTTACAGAAAGTTATAGAGGCCGGAGCGGTAATTATCGGTCGTACCAATATGGACGAATTCGCGATGGGTGGTTCAACTGAAAACTCAGCTTATGGGCCGTCAAAAAATCCTCACGACACTTCTCGTGTGCCAGGTGGTTCTTCCGGTGGTGCGGCCGCTTCTTTGGCTGGAGATATGACTTTGTTGGCTTTAGGTACTGACACGGGTGGTTCTGTTCGTCAGCCAGCGAGTTTTTGTGGTCTTGTCGGTTTGAAACCGACCTATGGGGCGATTTCTCGTTATGGCATTATGGCGATGGGTTCATCACTTGATCAAATAGGTCCTCTGTCTAAAACTGTTACTGATAATGAAATTTTATTTAAAATAATGAAAGGTGCGGATCGTTTTGATAGTACAACTATTCAATATGAAATTTTAGATTTACCAAAAGGTAAAAAATTAAAAATTGGTGTTCCTCAAGAATTTATGAAGATTGACGGTCTTGATGAGGAAGTTAGAAAGAATTTTCTAGACTCGTTAGAAAAATTAAAATCACTTGGACATGAAATAGTAGATGTTAGTATGCCAAACCTTGGATATGCTTTGGCTGTTTACTATATTTTAATGCCAGCCGAAGTTTCATCAAACCTCGCTCGTTTTGACGGTGTTAAATACGGCTTACACGTAGAAGGCAAAAATATTATTGATGATTATTTTAAGACCCGTCATGAAGGTTTTGGTAAGGAAGTGCGCCGTCGTATTTTACTTGGAACCTATGTTTTATCGTCCGGGTATTATGATTCTTACTATAATAAAGCGGGCATTGTTCGTGATTTAATCATTGAAGATTATAAGAAGGCTTTTGAATCCGTTGATTCAATTGTTACACCAACTGCTCCATCACCGGCTTTTAAATTGGGGTCTAAAACCGCCAATCCACTTGAGATGTATTTAGAAGATATTTTTACTGTCCCTGTAAATATTGCTGGTGTACCCGCCATTTCTATCCCTTCTGGTTTTAAAGAGGTTGAGGGTAAAAAATTGCCACTTGGTATTCAGTTTGTCGCATCGCTAAAGAGGGAAGATGTCTTGTTTAGATTGGGAAAAGATTTTTTGGGAGAATAGTAAAAAAAGAGGTAATGTTTTAAAATAGACATTACCTCTTCTTTTTTATAAAAAAAATTGTTAAAATACACTCAGTATGATAGACGCATTTCATTCAGTGGATCTGTGGGAGATAATTCAGTCAGCCATGGTTTGGTTGAAGACTTTTTTCAATTCCCCAACTGGAGTACAAGGAATTATAGAGTGGCTACGTTTAAATTTTCCAACAGCGGCTGTAGTGATTTTACAGTTGTGCATTTTCTTAATTGGTATTTTTCTAGTTGGGGTAATATATTACGCATTAAAAATATATGCCTTACACGAAGAAGATGATAAGTTGTTATTCGCAGAACCACCCGCAGAAGACAGAGTGGAAACTAAAACTGTTGTTGCTGATTATGCCCGTGATCGTTGGGCTAAGGTTATCGCTCATGTTAATTCTGAAAACCCAGGGGATTGGAAGTTGGCTATTTTAGAAGCAGATATTATTTTAGACGAGATGTTGGATAAACAGGGATACCATGGGGACAGTATTGGGGATAAAATGAAGAAGGTGGAAAAGAGTGATTTCAATACTATCGAGAATGCTTGGGAGGCTCATAAAATTCGTAATCAAATTGCTCATGAGGGGTCTGAATTTGTCATTACTCAAAGAGAAGCCAAACGAGTTATTGATCTGTTCCGCTCGGTTTTCGAGGAGTTTTATTTGATTTAAAATTAGGCTTGAAAAGGCCTTTTTTAAGCCCTTGTGTTTTTTTGTTTTATACGATATTATATGTGCCTACATAGCGGGGTAGAGTAGTAGTAACTCACGAGGCTCATAACCTCGGGACGATCGTGCAATTCGATCCCCCGCAACCACGAAAAATAAGTAAAAGACGCTGTTGCAACAGCGTCTTTTACTTATCTCGTGGCGAGCTTAAGCGAGATATGAGTGTGAGCAGAGCGAACTTTTTCGTGGGTCGGGCGATAAAAATTGATTAAATTTTTATTTTGCGCGACAATATTGATATGTATTATGTCTATGTAATTGAAAATCAAACTGATAAAAGTTTGTATATTGGATACTCTTCAGATTTAAGACAAAGGATTACAGATTATCTCAGTGGAAGGGGTGGAAAAACAACAAAAAATAAAACTGGTTGGAAATTAATTTATTACGAAGCTTATTTAAATAAGCTGGATGCTATAGGGAGAGAAAAATTTCTAAAGGGTGGTTCAGGTAGAAAATATATAAATAAACAGTTAAGTAATTATTTAGAAACAAAAGGAAACTCGTGACGAATCGAGCCCCACCCCAGTATTGTTTTCCCGCTATTTTGTGCTATATTAAATCGGTCAAATATGTCGACGTAGCTCAGCTGGTTAGAGCGTGGGACTCATAAGCCCAAGGTCGGTGGTTCGATTCCACCCGTCGACACAAGCAGTCAATTGCCTAAGGGTGATATTTCTGCTAAGATGTTCGTGATGCAGTTGTAGCTCAATTGGTTAGAGCACTCGCCTGTCACGCGAGAGGTCGCGGGTTCAAATCCCGTCAACTGCGCAATAAAGGACGAAGTATGTCAATAGATGTATTTCGTCCTTTTGCTATATGGTTATTTTCCAGTTCTAACGCTCCAAAATCTGTTTTTACGAGTGATACAAATTTTGCAATTGGAATTAACCATTTACGCTTAGGAATAAAGACTTTTTCGTTGTTTAAGGTCCAGTTCTCACCGAGTGTCAGAGCGATAGTTTTCTTGGCATTAAAGTCGTCGGTTGTATCAAAAACCTCACAAGCTTTGTTGGCAAAATTGATTGCTTTTTCGGTCATGTCTAGCCAGTTAACCGCTCTTTTTCCCGCCTCTTTTTTTCTTTGCTCAAATTCCGCAATTGTACTCTGTAATTTATTTTTAGCAGTAGTAAAGGTGATATCATCTATCATTCCTTTGTATCTCATCTCGATCAGGTTATCAGTTTGTTTTTTCGATTCATCAATTACTTTGTTAATATTTTCATAGATGGCAAAATTCTGTTGAACTGCCTCACTGTTGTTTTCGCGAATGATGTCAATTGCAACATCGTAGTATTCCTTTTCAAGGTCGTATTTGATAAGTTCTTCTTGTATCTCTTTTTCTAAGTCTTCAGCTTTGCGATATCTTCCTTGTGTACATTTGTGATTTCTCCTTTTTGTGCAGTAATAATAAGTGAAGGTTTTTGACTCCCCGGTCTTTTTGATTATCTTCGTCTTATTAATGGCAGTCACAGCACTTCCACATTCGGCACACTTCATTATTCCTGTAAAAGGGAACTCATGGGTCTTCGCACGTGGTTTTCCTGCCCTACCTAGTAATACTTGAACTTTATCAAACTCGGCAAGAGTGATCATTGGCTCGTGTTTGCCCTGGTAAGTTATTCCATCGTATTTAAACAATCCAGCATAAAATGGATCTGTCAGCATTCTGTAAATTGTACTTCTGGATATTGGCTTGCCACCTTTTCTCTTGGTTTGTCTTGTTCTCAAACCCCATTCGTTATTAGCCTTTTCTAGTATGTATGGCGGTGTGTATCTGCCTGTAAGCATTACATCCCAGATTCTTCTAATAAGTCGAAAACGGGCAGGATCTTTAACGATGTAATTCTCACCTCGACTTTCTGTTTTTGTGTTTAGGTAACCAAGTGGTGCTAGCATAGGAGCCATACCTTTTTGAAGTTTACTTTCTAATCCACGCTTAACACCTTTTTTGAGGTCTATGATGTATTGGTTTGCAGTGCCACTTTCAACACTGAGAATTAGAGCATTGTCTTCTGGTTTATATTCTCTACTGTTTGTTCTTATTGATTTAATAATACCTTGTTGCAACATCCATTGTATTTTTCCACTATCAACTGGGTTTCTAGAAAGGCGATTAATTTCCCAACAGAGAATGCCATTAGCTTCGCCAGTTTCTATTCTCTTTAGCATTTTTTCAAAGACAGGACGATTGTTTGGTTTTTTGGCTGACTTAGATTCTTCAAAGTTATCTACAATGTTAAGTTTGTTCTGCTCAGCCATTTTGAGCATGATTCTTGTTTGGTCCTCTATTGATTGAACTTGGCGATCCGCACTCTCCGAAGATTTACGTGCGTATAAGAAATATTTGATTTTATTTTCAGTTGTCATATTAATTTAAGTTATTGTTATAAAAATTAGAATCCGAGGTTGTAATTACTGATAGTTTTTTATCTCTAAATAAGTAATTAATCTTTTCCATTAGCTTGAAATTTCTTGTGATGGTATGTATCCCAGTACATAATATGCCATCAATCTTATTTTTTGTAATATTTTTTAGCATGGAATTAAGTAAAGGTCTTTTAGTGTCTGCTCCAGATCCAAGTTCACCATATATCTCTACAACATTAAGTTGTTCTTTTTTCGCTTTAATTGTTAGTTCCTTAACTTGTTTGAGTAATGATTTCGGATTATGTAATTGAGCTCTCGCATATATGCAGTAATTTATGTTTTTATTGTTTGTCATAATTTTTATTTGTTTAATATTTAAGTCTGGAATGTTCGACTACTTTTGTATAAAAAATAGCGCATAAAACCAGCCTCAAAGTTTGAGTTATTTTTGTTTTCACTATTATACCATTTTCGGAGATGTCTAGTCTTCAAAAATGGTAATAGATGAAATTATTTATTGTTAAAAATGTTCTGTTGTTGAGGGTGTATCAACGTTTTCTGTTTGAGTTACACAACTTACCCCACCACCCTCAACATTATTGTTTGTAACTACTTCTACCACAGGTTCCTCTTCGTTTAGAAAGATTACCTCTTTACGTCCGTCCTCCTTGTCTTTTTCACAGGTAATCAAGCCAGCACTTTCAAGACAAGGAATAATGTTATTTTTTAGCATATCCATACCAAGAGGTTGTTTTAATACCTGATGATGTTTTCTTAGTATCTCCATCCTGGTAACTCCAAGTTTCATTTCACTATATTCTTCTACATTATTTTTTTCTTTACATGCTGGAACAATAACCTTGCTGTATATATCGTGAATATAAGGGGGGATGTTTAAGTCATGAGATGGCGATATTCTGTCCCAGAGAGCAAAAGCCTCTTTCATATCGCTTTCATTGGCTGTAATTGTCTTACCACTACGTTCACGCCACCATAGGTTCATTAAGGCAAAAGCTTTGATTAGTGAAATTAACTTTTTAACATCACGTTGGTGTCTTGGTTGGGTATTGCGATGAGAATTAAGAAAATACTGTTGAATCATTTCCTCATTGCCTAGCTTAATATCATTTATCTTTGCTTGCTTAATGGCGCGAAGACGAAGTTTGAGAAGTTTTCTGTTTTCATCTTTCTCAACTAAGTCTTCATACTTTGCACTGTCCGTTTCTTTGGATATTGTATTAATGATTCCAGCCTTAATCTTTTCTTGACTGGTCTCTGGATTTAATAGAATAAAACGAGTCAATTCTTGTGGGTCCATTTTAAGTCCAGCTGAACAAAATACAACAGAAGCGAAACCTCTCAGAATTACAGTTTTGGTTCTATTACCACCTTTGTCTCCCTTGTCGGTTATTTTGGAAATCATTAACTTTTCATCATGTGACAAAAATGAACGTAATTTCTCAAGTAATCCAGAGTGAGGCATATCGGTAAAGATTAAAATCTTGCGAGCGAAGTCAATCGTCATCTGATTCTTCTCTTTGTCATAAACGCCTTGCTCGTGGAAAAAAGCATTTCTAGAACAGTTGGCTAGTTTGATTACATCCTCTGGTGGAAATAGCTTTGCTACTTCTAGGGCAGTATATGATTTACCAGTGGATGAAGGTGCGTTGAATGATAGATTGGTTTGTGAGTCCTCGGTATAAGCAGTGGCACAACAGAGAAGGGTAATAACCTTGTTGTCGTCATCCTTCTTAATTGTTAGGTCCAAAACCTTCGCAATGTCGGTACCTGTCATTGGTTTGAATTGTGAAGGATCAATTGCTTCAGGGTAAGGTTTAGCACAAGTTGTTATAAGTTCATCTGGCGACCTGCGAAGTTTGATTAAGAAGTCTGTAATGTCTCCAGCCTCGCCGACTTCTTCTGGAAGTGTAACCTGGTAAAGATTTTCCAAACCAGCTCTATCAAGAATGTTGAGAACTTTGATAGCACCATCTTTACCAGCTTTATCATTGTCATAACAAACATAAACCCCACTGGACTTTTTAAGTCTTTCATCACACCATTCTTCTTTAAACGTATTAGCACCATGAGTTGAAGTAATGGCAGGGAAGCCTCTAGATATCAACGCTAAGGCATCCATTTCGCCTTCACAGATGATTTGGTGGCCATCACTGGCATATTCTCCAAAGAGTTGGGCCTGGCCTCCAGGATAGGTGGTTTTGGTATCACCGTCATCAGGATCTTGTCTTAACTTAAAGAACCTATAACCTTCAGAGTCTGCAATTGGTATGGTTATAAACTTCTTACTCCTAAATATTCCATAACCTAATTTGTACGCATTTATTACCTCATTAGAAATACCTCTATTGTTTAGATAAGTACGTATTCTATCTGGTAGGTTGGTGTGGCATTTTTCAACCAGGCTATCGTCAAAAGTTTCACTACGTTTAGATTTAGGACGTTCCTCTGGTTCTTCTCCAAGATATTTTGCGAGAGTGGTTAAATTTCCTTTAGCGCCACATTTCTTACAGTCATACTGTCCTGTCTCAGTGTTGAAATAAAGGTGAGCCTCAGCTCCTTTGCTATCCTTATCACAATCATTAAAGAAACATGAGGTTATTAATTCTTTTCCTTGCTCTTTAAATTTTATACCTCTAGTTGATAAGAATTCTTTTGTGTTCATTTTAGACATTGTCGTTTGTGTTAATTTTTAATAATTTTTCAGCGTTAGCCATTTTGGCCATTTCTTTGAAGATAACTACAAGGGTTTGGACCAGTTGAGAACATTCATTCAAGGCTTCTGCCTCGGTAAGATCTTCGCCAGTCTTTTCCTTGTATACCTTCTGAAATCTTTTAATTTGTTGATCTGTTAATTGCATATATTTAATTTAATAATGTTTGAGTTTTGAACCATAATCTCCTATAAAGAAGGGAATCGTTTTAAGTTCAAAATTCGTTTGTAATGAGTGGTTTAACCCTTTTTGATAGAATCACTAGTTTGAGTCTTTTTGATGACTCCTGAGCGAATTTTAGGCCAGAAATCTGTCTCCTCAGTCATGTTCGTAAGCTTGTCGTAGTGGAGAAAGAGTTGATTTTTGTCCCCTTTGGTATAATCTTCCTTTTCGACTATACGATTGAAACTTCGACGTATAATTTCGGGTGCATATTTTCTTCCATATACAGCTCGCCCAAAATGTATAAAGGAAGAGTGAAGGGGGTAACGCGACTTCATCACCTCATAGTCAGCTCTAATAGATTTCATGACGTTTTCTATTAGCGAGTTTGATAAAGCGTTTGTGTCTCACTTTGTAATCAAGATATAAGGACTTTTGGCAGTTTTTTATAATGTGTTCTATGGTCAGCTTTATGTTTTCTCTGTTTGAATTTATTTTCATTCAATTTTTAATTAATATTTTCTAGTAACTTGTGACAACCAAATCTAGAATCAGTTATCATGTTTAAAAAATAGCATTTATACATTTGCTTAAAAAACGCCGAAGTTTTATAACAGGTAATATAAAAAACCCTTAAAAATTAAGGGTTTTTTGAAACATCTAAAGTTATAAGTTTATCTAAGCTGACTTCGATCGCCTTTGCGATATAAATTTTTGTGTTACAAGTTTCATTGGAATATTTGGTAAAATATAGTTACGGTCCTTCTTAAATATTTTTGAGACATTATAATTATACTTTTTGTAGAGAGGATTTTCTTTGCCTGAGTTAAGATAATCAAAAACACCTCTTATGTAATGAGAAGTCTTTTTATCAGCAAGGTTATATAAAGTTCTAGAGCTGTTTGAGTTTTCAAATTCAATTGGTATATTGTATTCTTCATTTGCAAACAATATTATCCCATTACTCCCCGTCTTGTTTTTTAGTATATCAATTCTTGTTATGTCAGTTTTGCCTCTAACTTTTTGTATTTTAGTTTTAACTCCAAGTCGATGTTCCAAATACGCTCCAATTAATTCATCTGTGAAATCAGTAAAAGCTATAATATCGTAATTAATATCTGAATCTTGCCCTGTAAAACTAGCTGTTCGCGTATCAAAACCAATCTTAATATTGTAGTTTGTAAAATTGTTCTTTTTAAGAAAGTCTTTGTCTGTTTTTATAAAGTTCTCTATACGCTCAAGAGTAACATAGATAGGTTCTGATTCTTCTTCTTTTTTAAAAAAAGGTTCTTTGCATAATTTGTCTAAATCTATATATAAAGTTCCATATTCTAAATCTCTTTCTCCAGATTCTTTTAGTGTTTTAAAAAACCAAATAAGGCTCTTTTTGTCTTGTATATCAAAGGCGGGTTTCATTGTAGAATGCGTTGAAAAGTTTGGTAAACTGTCTTTCGGATGTTCTGGATCATCATCCTCTAATATTATTGTTTTACCAGCCATATCATTTTCGCCCCTATATTTAGCATATTTTTTGAATAAATTTATATCGCAATCTATATAGTAGGCACACCCATTTCCACGAGTGCCTTTTTCATCAAAAAACCAACTAAATTTGTCTTCATTATAATTTTGACTCAAACCGTCAATTTTGTGAATATCTTTTTTAATTTTTGTTAACATTTCCTCACAACAAATTATGTGAGTTTGATCTAATTTGCTAGACTCTATTTTTATATCATTATGTAAAGAAAACAACCCATTTTCTTTTAGTTTAGAAACGGGAAAACAAACATATTCATCAAAACCCTCAAAGGTTATAGGCTCATTACTTAAAAAGATTAGATTATTAATAAACCAATATAATTGCCGTCGTTTGTATGATTTCATTAGTCAATTATATGCCTACTTTTTCGGGTGTAAAGTATAAAAATAACCCTAGATGATATAAGTGTCATTTAGGGGTCTTTTCGTTTGTCCTGGACCAAAAAGGGGTCGTTATTCTGTCTCCTCAGGGGGTTTCAAAAGAAGGTTGACTACAGCATTAATCCAATCAACATCAGTATAATCACCAATGAAGAAAAGCAGACAACAGCTAGAGCTAAAACCCCAGCAAAAGTTCTAGGAATTACATCAAAGAAGACCCTTCCAGTTTTAGGCATCTTCTTGATTGAAACTACAGCAAAGTAAATAGATGCTAGTAAACAAAGAACTCCCAAACCAGCTCCTAGATATAGAGTAAGACCAGACAGTGGATATAAACCCCAAGTTGCTAAGGTGTATTGAGTATTTAGGGATAGCTTTACTGGACCGATTAAAATAGCTAGGAAGGGTAAAACTAGAAGGATTGTTGAGTAAATGAGTTCTTTGTCCCACTTGTTATTGTTTGGCATAAGCATTAGTTGTAATTATTTTCTATTAAAATGCAGAGGATCTAACGCTTTCGCCTAATATCTTCCACTGACCTGAAGAGATGAAATTAATGGAATTGGCGTATATTGTTTTATTTGGATCAGAAGGCGACAATCGAATGTTTGCTGAACTTTGTAGGGTTATTGAGAATGATCTAGTTTCTCCTCCTATTACATCAGCTCTAACCTCCAAAGTCTTAGAATTAATTACAGTTGATGGCGGAATACTGAAAGATAGTTCATCGTTAGAGTCTATACTAGCGATTGAAGATATTTCAGACCCAGATACATACAGTTTAATATTTCTTAGTACATCTCTGGAAATGGAGCCAATCATTCTAAGATTTAGACTATTAAGGTAAACCTCCTTTTCAGAATCAATCGAAAATGTAGCGGACCAGATCTTCTTGTTTAAAGTCCCTGGTTCTATTTCTCCACCATTCATGACATCCCCAGTAATTCTTGAAGTTACTGTTATTGGTGTTGCTTGCTCCTGAAGCCTTGCCTGATTTTCGGCATCTCTCATAGCCTGTTCATCTGCTAACTTCTTTGCTAGTTCAGTAGATTGTTTCTCAGTTAACTCTCTGGCTTCTTGCTCAGCCTTTTCTTGAGCTATTTGAGCTAATGTTCTATTATCTCCAGAAATATTTGCACCACCAGTTATATTATTTTGAGACTCTTGCTCTGCTTGGATGGTTTTTACAATACTAACAACAGAAGTTTTATTAGTCATTGCTTTATTTGAATTTATATCTGTAATTGTTCTGTTTTCGGTTTTTGCTTTAGTGTTTGCCTGAATGTTTGTTTCCTTTTTCTTTAATTCTGATTTAGTAACTATTTTTGTTGAAGTGGCTCTGTTGGATGTTGTTGTGGTTGCTATATTTGCTAACACAGTAGTCTTAATCGTTTCAGTTTTTTCTGTATTTGTTTTGCTGAAGATGGACCAAGAAAATGGATTCCACCAGGAGGCTAGGGCTAGATGGGGAATTAGGAAGGAAAAGGTTAGTAACAGCACAGAAAGTTTAATTAGTTTTTTCATTATTGTTTTTTAAAAGCGATAAACGTAACTATTTAATAATTCGAGACGTTTTTGTATTTGCATCTCTTCTTTTTCATCAAATACGTATAGTTTGTCATTGTGAGTTAAAGCCATCTCTATCAATTCTTTTTCATCTTTGGAGCATTGTAGATGGTTGTGTAAGAGTGAATTGCAGGTAACTGTTTTTAAGTTTGAACTGGCATTAGAAAATATTTTGGTAGTTCGGTTTATTGCAGTGTTTATTTCGTCATCTGGAATATCAATTTCTTCGTAGCATTCATTTCCTTCATTTACAAAAGAAGTATTATCGTCTTTTTCATACATCACCGCTTCAATTTTTTGACATTCTTCCTCAAGTCCTTCAACTTTACTTTCTTGATCAACTCCATGACATATTTCCAGAAATTCTTTTTGTTCGACTCTGTATTTATTGTAAGCACTATCTGATTCAATCTCATATTTTTTAAGAGTTTCAATAAGTTTTGGAAAATCTGTACATGAATCACTGTCATACTTTATTCCATTGACGTAAATAAAAAGTTTTTCTTTATTCTCCTCACCAAAAAGCCATAAAACTCCTAGTAAATATCCAAAAGAACCATTTCTATTAGTTAACCTGACTAATTTTTCATTGACACATTTTTTTGATGTGGCTGATGCTTTGATGTCTTTAATCTCCACTACTAATAAATTGTTGTTGGTCATACCTCTGTGGTGAACGATTATATCTGGTCTTATTCTGTCAGTTGAATTATCTGTGCAAAAATCTTTAAAACAATCAAGTTCTTTTCTTTGATCTTCGCCATATTTATCGTATTCAACATCTATATTGTGTTTAGGAAATACGTCTTTTAGGTAGATAGCTAGCCTGTGAGAGATGCATGATTCATATACTCTAGGATTAGAAAATAGAAAAGAATCTTCGTCTTTTGTGCGGTTAATTTGCGCTTTGATTTCTTCAAGTAGTTTTTTTATTTTTTCTTCCATGGGAATTTTGTTAGTTGGTAAATTCCCTAAGTGTCAGTTTCTGTATACGCAAAAATCCCAGCACGTAGGTAGAGTCCTAAGACCCTCGTACCAGTTTCCCGATACGGCCGATAAAGCACCCCACATGTTGGGGTTTTTATTCTTTATCGGACTTCCTTCACCATGCCACCGCTTGCGCGTTGGTTTAGGCTACTTTACTATTAAATTGTGATGTAATTCTAACTCTTTTCAAAAAAATAAGCCAGTACGACAAAATCGCACTGGCTTATTATAAATATTTAACTATTTTCTTATTTGGAACAGCATCTCGTTCGCCTCATCTGCTGTCATATCATCTATTTGCGATAGTAAGGTCTCACGCTCATCCTCATCCTCAATATATTCGTAAATAGCGGAAATCAGGGACCGCTTTTGCTGGGCATTAATCATTCTGTCATCAAGACCAAAATCAACAGGGGACACATAACTTCTTCGTGCACCCCTAAACCCACACTTAATCTTTGTAATCATAATACTTAGTTATTTTATTAATTTATTTATGCAACAAACCAGATATCAATTGCGAACACTGAAAAGAAGATAACAGAGGCTGATTGAGCTGACTAATATACTTGGCTTTAGAATCAACATCACAGTTAGAATCAATTAGTTTGCGTAGGAAGTTCTTCTGTTTGTCGCTGGCATATCGTAACTCTTCATCAGCAAAGGAAACTGGTTTATCTCTGCCTTCCAGATCTTCCTCCACCGACACTGTATTAATCTCAGGACGTAAGATATCCAGGATTTTAGTAGAATGGAAAACAGCCCCTAAGATTGAATTATTAAAGGCTAAACGTACCGTCCTCTCTATGAACTTATTATTCCTATTAATCACAGCAGTTCCTCTACCTTCACCAATGACTTCACCACTTTGCTTAAGGGTGGTTTTGAAAGCAATCATACCAGGAACATTCTTGAACACTGCTAGAGTTTGTTTGTCCTCTTCTACTACGACTGAAATATCGAAAGCACCGACGTTCCTAACAATCTCTTGATAGGCAGGATGATTAATATCTTGAACATGCTGAGTCTTATTTTGTATCGATGTAGCGGTACCGTTGATATTATTTGTATAAACTGTATTCATGGCTAAATGGTTAGTTTTCTAATAATGAGCTGATCAGTGGTGTATTGGACCTCGACTCTATCGCCAATATTAAAACCAAACTGCTTAAGCAACTTATTCGCAATTCTTAACATAGGGACCGCTTTACAGAAGTAGGTTGTAGCTCTGTAGCCTATAGTCATCTGTTTATTCATATAGATCTTTCTGGATTAATAAACTCTACTTCTCTTATGTAAAACAAGTTAACAGAGCGTTTAAATCTTTTAAGACTAACGCCATTAGCATCCTTTGTTTCTAAATACGTTATCGATTTTATTGCTTTTGAACCAGCACGAGGTTTAAACCCAAGTTTTAACCATCCAGTATATGTACGCATATTGTGATAGGCGTCATAGTTTTTACACTCAGCCTCACCATACCTCTTCCTAATTTCTTCCATAACCATAGCCTTAGTGGCCTCTGAACCAGTGTAGCTACTAACATTTTCGTTTAGTATTTCTTTGATACTTTTCATATGATTCTAATAATAAAGACACATGAGGACTGGTCATGTGTAAGAAGTGGCTAACTAATTAATAATAAAATTACTTCTCAACTATATAGTTTATTTAGACTGGAATAAGGGATGAGGGGGAGTGGTCGATTTGAAATACTATATAGGCAGACACTGTATGGTAAGTAACCCCTTGTCAATTTTTAAGGGTGCAAAAAATTTTCTACAATTTTTTCCTAAGTTACTGTCAACCTATACTGTATGGAAGGTGGTGATGTGGGCGGAAAACTGCGTATTTTATATGAAACACACGCGTTTTGTTTATTGATTTAAACATTAATACTTGATAGAGTATATACAAAATATGTCAACCTTAAATATTGTTGGGGGTATAAAAAATTTCTCATCAATAAAGTCTGATAAGGACTGGTCTTTTAAGGATGCCACGAGATCAGAAACAACCGCTTTAACTCACAGTTATCACAGATATCCTGCGAAGTTTATTCCTAATATTGTTGAAAAACTGTTGTCTGATTTTACAAAAACCAACGATCTGGTACTAGACCCTTTTGGTGGCTGCGGTACAACTTTGGTTGAATCAAAAAGAATGGGTAGAATGAGTGTCTGTTTTGACATTAATCCTATAGCAAAGTTCATAGCAGAAGTAAAAGTGACCCCAATCAATCCCAAGATACTTGTTCAGGAATATATTAAATTTGAGAAAAAACTTCTAATAAGAGGTGAGATTATAAATAGAAAACATTTGGAAAATGAGAGGGTCCTCTATTGGTTTGATGAAAAAACCATTAAACAACTGGACTATGTTTATTGTGAAATAAATAAAATAAAAAACAAGCACATCAGAAAGTTTTTTTTGTGTGCCTTTTCACATAATTTAAAGAACTCCTCTCGCTGGCTAATGAAAAGTATTAAACCGACTGTGGACAAGAATAAGGTTATACCTAATGTGGTAGATGGTTTGCTAAGGCATATTAAATTGATGATTAGAAAAAATGATCAATTTTACTGTACCCTTAAGGAAAGCGGTAATTTAAGAACACCCGCTAATGTATTACTTAGGGATTCCACAAAAAGATTTTCATTAAAAAATAGTAGTATAGATTTAATTATAACATCACCCCCTTATGTGACTTCTTATGAATATGCCGATCTTCATCAGCTGTCTCTATTGTGGTTTGCCGATAATAAGAAGGATTTTCAAGATTGGCATGTATCTTCTAGAAATTTTAAAGAGTATAGAAAGAACTTTATCGGAACAAGTTACAAAAATAAACAAAAAGGTGAAATAGGAAGTATAACCGGTGAAAATATTTTAAAGAAAATCTTTGATCAAGATAAAACTTTATCTAAAGATGTTTCAAATTATTTTATTGACATGAAACTTTCTTTTGAAGAGATGTATCGAGTGTTGAAGAAAAAAGGCTACGCTTGTATAGTTATAGGTAATACAGAACTTAAAGGGGTTAGTATTTTAAATGCAGAGGTGGCTGTTGAACAAATGATGAATATTGGTTTTAAAAAAACTAGAGTAATCAAGCGTGAAGTACAAAACAAGATGATAACTCCATGGAGAGATACTGTTACCGGTAAGTTTACAAACATGGATAATCCTAACAAGAAATGTGCTTACGAATATGAATATATTCTGATAATGGAAAAATAATATGAATAATTTTAATTTAGATAATTTAAAAAAGGAAACAGTAAGTAATAATCGTTACGAAAAAAGATTGTCAAAGCTAGTTTCAAATGGTCAGGAGGTTGAAAGAATAAAAGATGTTATCCAAACAGCTGTTGAAAATACAAAAAAAGGTCAAAAATCTTTTGTTATTTATGGGGAGCCACAAAGTGGTAAGACAGAAATGATGATTGCATTGACAGCGAAGTTATTAGATGAGGGTTTCAAGATAGTAATAGCTTTGTTGAATGACAGCGTTCAACTGCTCGGTCAGAATTTAGAGAGATTTCAGAGGTCAGGTCTCTCACCGACACCCAAAAAATTTAGTGAGATTCTACCACCTGAAGTTAAGATAGGAGAACACCAGTGGGTAATTTTCTGTAAAAAAAATTCTAAAGATTTACAAAAACTTATTCAAAAATTGGATGGACATGATAACAGGGTGATTATCGATGATGAGGCTGATTATGCAACCCCAAACTCTAAAATAAACAAAAAAGAAAAGAGCAAAATTAATGAATTAACTGAAAAAATTATAGGAGATGCAGGTGTATATATTGGAGTTACCGCAACACCCGCACGTTTAGATCTTAATAAAACTCATCAGAACCACAATGAATACTGGATCGACTTCAAACCCCATGCAAATTATACAGGACAAGATATATTCTTTCCTGTATCCGTGGAAAATGTTCCCTATAAGCTAACTTTTTTACCAGACGCAGGAGATGATCCTAAGTACCTTCGTGAAGCACTTTTTAGTTATATAGTTAATGTAGGATACTTAAATACTGAGGTTAATGATCCGGAAAAGAATTATTCGATGCTTATTCATACTAGTAGTAAAAAAGCTGATCACACGATTGATTATAAACAAATTATTAAGACACTTGAATCTCTTAGAGATGAATTAAATACCGACCACGAAACTCATATAAAAAGAATTTGGGAAATATCTAATACACGATATCCTGGTCATGCAGACGAAATAACAAAATATGCTATTACTAACATTGAAAGAAACAATGTGGTTGTAATGAATAGTGATAAGGAAGTTAATGCTGCGGATAATCGAACTGCCACTGATCCAACCGCTCCTTTTACTATAGTTATTGGCGGTAATATTATTTCTCGTGGTGTCACCTTTAATAACTTGCTATCGATGTTTTTTACTAGAGACGTTAAGCATAAATTACAACAAGATACATATATTCAAAGAGCTAGAATGTTTGGCTCGAGAAATGACTATCTAAAATATTTTGAGTTAATTATTCCTAAAACACTTTATTTAGATTGGCAAAAATGTTTTATCTTCCATAGATTGTCTCTTGAATCTAGAAAACAAGACAAGAGATCTCCTGTGTGGTTGGATGGAGAAAGAATAACAGCTGTATCAGCGTCCAGTATTGATAAAACAAATGTTGTTGTTGATAAAGGTGAAATGAGTTTTGAATTATTCAATTTGGATCATGAAGGTATTAACGAAATCATAGGAAGAGACATAAAGCCCATTCAAAAAATTAAAGACCTGTCTAAACTTTTTGGTAAAAAGTGTTTACCTGACTATCTAATTAGTTATATTGAAGGGTTTTGTCCGCTCGCAGATAAATCTCTGGCTGTGCATTCACCAAAGAGTATAGCTGGGTATACGGAAAAAGAAGGAGAAATGGATAAGACAACCATAACGCGTTCCAAAGGTTTTATTGGAGATAGAGAAATGGAATTAATTAAATATCCTGACGCTATTCATCATATAAACATATTATTTAATGATGAAAACAAGGCTAGAATATTTTACAGATATAGAGGTAGTATCCGATTCTTAAAAACACCAAAAAATAATGATTAAAGAATTTGAGTTTTATCACGGAGCGGTTTTGTCAAATTTACTTCATAATTCCGGAAAGAGTATTACAGTTGAACTATACCCTAGCGAGAGTAACGCTTCTTATGTGATAGATAAAAAAATAGGAATATACATAAAACATTCTTCAAAGAGAATGTCTCCTTGGAGATTTAGTTTTTCTAAAGAGCATCAAGATGAGATTTTGGAAATGAAAAATAAGTTAGACGAAGTGTTCTCACTGTTAGTTTGTGGGGAGGACGGTATAGTTTCTCTAAGTTTTGATGAACTTAAGAAAATTTTAAATGAGACTCATGAACCTGTAGAGTGGATAAGTATAACAAGAAATAAAAATGAAGAGTATGCTATTAAAGGTACTGATGGTTCACTTGGTCATAAAATAAGTAGGAATGAGTTCCCTAGGAAGTTGTTTGAGAATAATAATGTTGGCAAGCCTTACGGAAGAGTTTTCTCTTGGTTCAAATAAACTTATAATTAATTAGTCTGCTAGTATTAATAAACATATGAATCAAAATGATTGGTTAAAATTCTTGGGTGAATTTTGGGTAGCTACCTTTATAACTATTTTCTTATTGTTGGGTATACTTATCACACTGATAACTCTGGTGGTTCATCTTTGGTAATTTAATGTCCAAAATTCAGACTGAGTGCAATTATAACAAACAACAAAAATGAAAAAGAAAGTATGTTTAACGGTGTTTCTTGTTTTCGCTTTTATTGTTTTTTGTCTATATTTAATTGGTTTATCGAGTCCAAAAATAAGCAGTAATGAAACACAACTTGTTGGAATTAATAGTGAGATTAATGTTAAGTGTATTGCAACGACTTCTTCTGACATTGTATTAAGCACATCTAGTAGTTTAGAATTACTAGCAGTTGTGAAAGTGGTAGATGGCGACACTATCGATGTGTTAATTGGAGAAAAAACTGAAAGAATTAGATTAATAGGAATCAATACACCAGAGACTGTTGATCCAAGAAAACCAGTTGAGTGCTTTGGAAAAGAGGCGTCAAACAAAGCTAAAACATTGTTAAGTGGTAAGAAAGTTTACTTAGAATCAGACTTAACTCAAGGCGATCTGGATAAATACAATCGATTATTGAGATACGTTTTCCTTGAGGATAAGACAAATTTTAGCCTTCTAATGGTCAAGGAAGGTTACGCCTATGAATATACTTACAACGTCCCATATAAGTATCAAACAGAGTTTAAGAATGCACAGAAGAAAGCTGAGCTTGGTAAGTTAGGTCTTTGGGCAGATGGTGCTTGTCAATCAAACACAGTAACTGTCACATCAAGTTCGGTTATTGTTGCCACATCATCTCAGGCTGTGAATAAAGCCTCTTGTACGATAAAAGGTAACATTAGCTCAACTAAGGATAAAATTTATCACATGATTGGTTGTGGTTCATACAATAAAACCACAATAGATGAAAGTAAGGGTGAAAGGTGGTTCTGTACTGAGCAGGAGGCTCAGGCCGCTGGTTGGAGAAAGGCTTTAAACTGTAATTAATATTTAAATAATATGATTCAAAAGAAGATTGATGAAGTGAGTTTGGAGGATATTAATTTTTTGGTTGATCAAAAGATATCTGAAGATAAGACAATAGAATATAAGAAGGACTTAAAAATCGGTTGCGATTCAGATAGAAAAGAGTTTTTAGCAGATGTCTCATCTTTTGCTAATACTAACGGTGGTGATCTTGTTATTGGAGTAGAAGCTGAGTCTGGAATCCCAAAGGCCTTATCACCATTAAAAGCTATTGATATTGATGGTCAAATGTTACAAATTGAGAATGTAATACGTTCCGGAATTAATCCGAGAATTTCTTTTATTGTACGCTCTGTAAAAACTGAAAAAGAAGATGAATACGTTATAGTTATTCGTATAAATGAAAGTTGGAATAAACCACACAGAGTTGTTTTTGCAGGAAGCAATAGATTTTGCGCTAGACACTCAACTGGTAAATATGATCTGGATGTGACTGAATTGCGTCAGATATTTACACTCTCTGATGGTATAGAAAAAAGAATAAAAGATTTTATAACCGAAAGAGTCTTTGCCTTGGAGACCGAACAGTCTTTTTTACCACTAAGATCGAAGAATCTGATAGTTCTTCATTTGTTACCGCTTGAAGCTTTTTCAACTAAAATAAATTTAGGTAGGGATTTATTATTGTCTTTGGAAAACGAAAGTGCTTTGTTTGAACCTATGTACGCATACAATGGTTGGAATGCACCAAGAATTAACCTCGAAGGATTGTCTGTAACTAGTAGTTTGGGTTTAAATGGAGTTGTTAATTCTTATATTCAATTATTTAGAAATGGGAGCGTTGAAATGGTCGAAAGCTCCATGCTTAACGGTGGTAAGGTTTCCACTATACCTTATGTGGTATATGAGAAAGAAGTTGTTGATGGTTTTAAAAAAGGTATAGAGATATTAAAAAAAGTGGGAATGAATGTACCAATTATTCTCTCACTTTCTTTGATTAACGTTAGAGGGTTGACAATGGCTGAAAATAGCACAAGTGGAAGATGTAGAAGAGGGGGACAAAATTCAA
>Ga0247841_10001826_pt1 | contig 44895 bp, 37 predicted proteins | sample LaCruzMarch2015__2_FD_192410 | JGI IMG/M metagenome (GOLD analysis project Ga0247841, IMG submission 192410) | Freshwater microbial communities from meromictic Lake La Cruz, Castile-La Mancha, Spain - LaCruzMarch2015_18m | ecosystem: Environmental > Aquatic > Freshwater > Lake | place: Spain... | reverse complement strand
ATTGGGTTTGCCGGTTCTTGCCTCGTAAGCATTCGCGATCCAATCGATGAGTTCAATCATGCCCATGCCCGTTACTTTTGCTAACCGGGTTTCGGAACGGGCAATCTGGTGGATAAAAGAAAATGCCGACTGCTCATCACCCCAGGTAAGCGTAAAACCATCGGTATCTTCCTTGACCAGATATCCGCGCTGATAGCATTCCATCAGGAAGGCCATGGTAACAGCTGTGGTGATTGTATCGATGCCGTAATTGTCGCAATGCCAGTTGGCTTCCATAATAAATTCCGGGCTCCACATGCCCAGGTTGGAACCAAAACCGGCGGCTGTTTCATACTCGGGACCATCTACCCATACTTTCTGACCCTTATGCTCACCGGATGCAAGAGTTACCCAGCCCCCTTTGGTACATCGCAGATTACAACCGGGAAAGCACCCATCCATGCCCCGGTGATCAAAAAGTCGTTCAGCATAGGTTTTCCCGCAGATTTTTCCAGCTTCCGGATGAGAACCGAATTGATAATTATTCACTGGCAAAGATTGATAGTCTTCCTTATTCATAAAAGTGATGAGACCGGCTGATCCTTTGCGGTACATCTGGAGAGATTGAGGATCAACATCTTTGACTACCTTGTGGAGTTTCGTTCCAGCTTTTTTCACCTTATCCCAATCCGCCGCGCCGTAAGGATTATCGCCATGAGGGAAACCTGCCAACACAACAATTACCCGAATATTCTTATGCATCATGACAGTGCCTAAGCCCGTGCGCCCTGCTTGCTTTGTCCGATACAAACCTTTTGCCCCATCCACAGGCTTTGCAGCATCGTAATAATGACTGTTGATGCAGCCGTAGGTGGTATTGGCAGCGCCAATTCCTGTGGTTAAAAAGACGATGTCTTTTTTTTCATGGCCAGCCTGTACAAACTGATCGACAATTGCTTTTTCCAAATTGAAGACCTGATCTATTGCCGGGGCCATTGCTATTATTATCTCATTTTTAAAACCGTCGATCACAATCATGGTATTTTTTTCGGCAATACCTGTGATCTGCAGCGCATCAAAACCCGCGTATTTCAGGTATGCGCCGAAATGGCCGCCAAAATTGGAGACACCCGGAATATGTGTCAGAGGGGATAATGAAATCGCCATGCATTTGCTGGTTCCCGGAAATTGAGGAATCCCGCCCAACGGCCCAGGGGCAAAGATCAGCGGATTCTCCGGACCATGGGCGGTTGTTTTAGCATTAACTATTTTGTGTAGCAGATACAGTCCCAATCCTCTACCACCAATGAAAAAATCGCGAATCTGCGGGGGCAAAGGCTGCGGGTTAATTTTTCCGGTTCCTAAATCGATAGCCAAAATCTGGTTGGCATAACCATGATTAAGGGGTGTTTTTTTATATTTCATGTTCAAATCCTTTGACTAATGGCAAATTATGGCTGCTGCGCCGAATCCGGGTTGCTAGTTAAAAAGTGAAAATTACAAATGCTGGTCTTTTCTTCCATTCTTTATTTTCTATATGGCCGCTGTTGTTCTCATCCATTTCCTTGAACTTTTGCTCCGCAGCATCAAAAAATTCTTTTCTGCTAACTTTGCCGTCTTCATTTGCATCCACTTCTTTTAGAAACTTTTCGGCTTCAATTTTTTTAATTGATTTAATTTCTTCTTTAGAAAGGATGCCGTCTTTATTCAGGTCATATTTGTTGAATGATTCGGCCACAGCATCCATATATTCCTGCTTGCTGATTTTACCGTCCGCATTTTTGTCGATCTTCGAAAAACTTTTTTCAGCGGCTATACAAATAGTGGCGCTAAAAAATAGAACTGCCAGGACTGCAATAAGTTTCTTCATAATAAACCTTTCTTATTCTCGCTATTGGTATTTTTGTTAAATTCATCCCAAATATTTTTTTGATGACTCCGTAAAATGGTCCAGAGGCAAGGCGCGCGAATCTTGAGGAGTGAGGCCTACTTTTCGTAGGTCGCAATGACGAAAGATGAAGCGCAACGCAGCAGGAGCCTGCCCCGGCGAAGGCCGGGGGTCATTTTAAGGTGTCATCAAAAGTCTCGCGGTAGCTCTTCAAGTTGCGCCAGAGAAAACACCGGGCCGTCGTTGCAAACATATTTGTATCCGACATTACAGCGGCCGCATTTTCCAATACCGCATTTCATGCGCATTTCCAGTGATGTGAGAATATTCTCTTTGGAAAAGCCTAACTCGAAAAACACCGGCAATGTGAACTTGATCATGATGGGCGGCCCGCAGATTACAGCCACAGTGTTCTTAGGCGACGGGGCAACTTCTTTACAGACAGCAGGGACAAAACCCTGGCGTCCCTTCCAGGATTCATCACCTTTATCCACGGTAATGACGGATTTGATATCGTCACGCTTTTCCCACGCGGCTAGTTCATCCTTATACAATAGCAATCCCGGATTTCTAGCGCCATAGATCACCGTTATCTCACCGAATCGCTTACGGTTGTCTTTATGCAACATGTAATTAATCAGAGAGCGCAATGTAGTAAAAGCAAAACCACCACCAACAACAACAATATTTTTCTTTTCTAAAAATTCAATCGGCCAGAAGTTTCCCATGGGGCCGCGAATACCGATTTCTCCGCCTTCGGCCATGTCATGCAAAGCGGAAGTTACCAGACCCGGCACAATAGCACCGGCTCTTTGCACGGTAAATTCAACAAAGCCCTGCTCAGTAGGCGATGAAGCTATGCCTATTGGCGATTCGCCTTTACCATAAATGGACAGCTCGGCAAATTGCCCCGGCATATATTTAAAGTTTTGTTCATCTTCCTTATTTAGAAATGTGAATCGAAACGTTTTGATATCGTGGGTATCAACTTCGTCAATAATCTTAGCGATCTGAACCGGCATGGGTATGTAGGGATTGTTTGACATCTTTTTTCCTCAAAAATGTTTTTTTCAGTATAGAAAACTTATGCTTTTAGCGCTGCTTCGACAATCGAATATATATCGATATTCACCGGACATTGGCGGGTACAGCGTCCACAACCGACACAGGATATTACGCCATATTTTCTGATATGATATGAATACTTGTGCGATATTTTCTGCCGCAGGCGCTGATAAACCTGCGTTCTTGGGTTATGACCGCTTGCCTCCAGGGTGAAATCAGTGAACATACAAGCATCCCAAACTCTGCTTCTTGTTCCTTTGCCGAACATATTGTCATCACAAATATCAAAGCAGTAGCAGTTAGGACATACAAAAGTACAGATACCACAGCTCAGGCAGGCGCCAGACATCTTTGTCCAGAAATCAACATTATCAAAAACAACTTCTAATTTTTTAGCGACTACTTCTGGGTCCAAGCTGGTAAAGCGTGTTTTGTAGTTTTTGTCTTTTTTGATATAATCTTCAAAATACTTCTCATCAGCAGATGACACCTTGTCAAGAGCACTAAATTCAGCAAGAAGTTTTTCACCTTTAGGAGTTATTGACTTGAGCAATAACTCTTTATCTTTTTTCACCATGAAGATATCGCTGCCTTCCGGGTCGGCTGCATTAATGCCGAGGCTATTATAAAAATCGGTTGAGTCAACAGGCTGGCTTATATCATAGGCATAACCCAAAATGGTTGTTGCTTCTCTTCTAGCGCGCCAGTAAGGATCAATAATACCCGCTGCATTAAAATGTATATCCATGATCTCAAAACTCTTCACATCACAGGGACGCACGCCGAGTAAAAATATCGGTTTTAGATTTAACGCGACTGTTTCGGCCTCCGCTAACGGCTTCCCGATCTTATATTTTACAAAATCTTCCTTGTGGGGAAAAAACGCGCTCTTGGGACTCATAAGAGTATTGTAAAAATTAAGATCAACCTGCTGTGGATCTGAAATCTCTGCAAAATTATGGCCGGAGGCTTCTTTGACGGGAGCTATAAGTGTCCCTTTTCCCATAAGCTCGGCTGCCAGTTGGGATATTTTTTCTATTGCTGTTTTCTTCAACACAAGCCGCTCTCCTAAATGAGACTTGATTTTTACAAGCTGCAAGCACAGTAAAAATCTTAGTCGAATTTATCCCGCAAGCTTCATGCTTGTCGGGATTTGGTATATAAATATGCAACACACCGAATTAGTTTATTTAAGCTCAAAGCTTCTTCTATTATTCGCATTACACTTTAATCCAATATTTTATCGGAATCTTCAACCCGAAAATCAACCATTACGGGCTTATCTCTATACTCATACCGGCTTGCTGGTTAAACATCTCCTCACAATCTTTCGCCACTTTTTTGTGGAAAAGGTACAGGGGAATATCCACCGGGCAGGCACGCGAACACTCACCACAATCAATGCAACGCCCGGCCAGATGATGAAACCTTGTCAAGTGATACACCATATTACCGGCAGATTGCGGAGCTTTATCCGCCCACTTGGGTTTGCTCTGATCAATAAAGCATGGATCGCAATAACACATGGGGCAGGCTTTACGGCAAGCATAACAACGGATGCATTTATTCAACTCTTTTCCCCAGAATTCCCAGCGTGCGTCTTTGCCCATCGCTTCATACTGTGCCAAGACATCGTAAGGTGAGGCGACCTTTGAACCGTGCACTTCCTCACCCAGCAGAATATCGAAAAGAACCGGATTATTCATGCCACAAGCTGTTTTGCTGTCGATTACTTCTCCGGTTTTGGGGTTTTTCATTCCCTGTACTGGAATGCCCAAAATTACCAGGTTTTCTCTTTTAACTTTTTCTTCCTGAATTAGCTGAATGACCGCACGGCTATCAGCCGCTTTCACGGCAATAGCAATTTTAGTTCCCTGCGGGTAACGGACAAGGTATCTGGCCATATTATAATTGCAGTACTCGTTAAAGACTATGTTCTCCACGTCAGCAGCTGCTTTTGCGGCATAGGGCATCGGATGGCTTTCATCAAATCCTTTTCCATAAGCCAAAACCACCGTCACTTCACCGGATTCCAACAACCTTTTTGCTTCCGTTTTCAATTTCTCTTCAATTTTCTTAAAATCTGTCATATTTTCTCCAAAGCACTACTGCGGTATCTTCAACTTCGTCTGCGGGCCAAGATTTTTTATTTGCGTTGTAAACTCCTCAACAACCTCGGCAAATTTATTGCCTTCAGATGCGGAAATCCACTCCACTCTTAATCTTCCCGGTTCCAGACCGGCAAATTCCAATATCTTTTTAGTTGTAGCAAGTCTTCTTCTGGCGTAAAGATTCCCTGTGTTATAGTGACAATCACCTGGATGACAACCACCGATCAACACACCGTCGGCGCCTAACTGAAAGGCCCGGAATATAAACGAAGGATTGATCCTGCTGGAACACATTACCCTTACAACACGGACATTCTGAGGATAATGCAATCTGGTTGTTCCGGCCAAATCAGCCCCTGTGTATGTGCACCAGTTGCAGGCTATGCCCAATATCTTCGGTTCAAACGACATAAACTTTCCTTTCTACAAAAACAATGCGACATTGTAATGACGTTAGAAAAATCTTCAGAGGCAAGGCGAGCGAGTATCGCGAAGTGAGGCCTACTTTTTCGTAGGTCGCAGCGACGCGAACGGAGCGCAACGCGGCATATGAGATTTTTATAGCGTCATGCTAAAACTCCATGAGGCCTTCCATCTCAGCAAGAACCTGCTCATTGGTGAAATGACGGGCAATTATCGCTGATGACGGGCATACGGACGCGCAAAGTCCGCAACCCTTGCACAAAGCCTCATTAATTTCCGAAACTCTCTTTTCATAGTTAAAACCGGGCGCACCGTAAGGGCAGACGTGAACACAGTTTTGACAGCCGCAACACGAGGCCGGATTGACCATCGCTGTGGTGGCTTCCAGTTCCATTTTATCCTTGACAACAATGGTTAGTGCTTCTGCCGCCGCACCTAATGCCTGAGCAACAGTATCGGGAATATCTTTGGGCCCCTGACAGACGCCGGCGATAAAAATGCCTTCCGACATGGTGGAGAGAGGCGCAAGCTTCGGATGCCTCTCCATAAAAAAGCCCTGCTTATCGGTGCTGAGATTCAAAAGCCGCCCGATATCCCTGGACTCCACCCGTGGAACAATAGCCGGAGAAAGCACAACCATATCTACCGGGATCTTCATAAACTTGCTGGTGATTGTATCTTCCGCCTCGACAATCAGGCGTCCCGGTTCCTCTGTGCTCTCCGTAACACGTGCCCCTTTGCCGCGGATGAACTTTACATTTTCTTCCGAAAGGCGGTTATAAAATTCTTCATATCCTTTTCCGGCAGCTCTCATATCGATATAGAGCTGATAAACATCTGCGGATGTTTTTTCCTTGAAAAGATGCGCGAACTTGAGTGAATACATGCAGCAGACGCGGCTGCAATGTTCATGATGATTTTTATCGCGACTGCCGATGCAGTGCAGAATGGCGATCGATTGTGGTTCCTTGCCATCGCGCATCGTCACCTTTCCCGCCGTCGGACCGGCGGAGTTGAAAAGCCGCTCCACCTCGAGAGAATTATAAACTCCGGGATACTTGCCGTAACCATATTGAACCAGCGGCTTTGTATCCATCAGATCAAAGCCTGTCGCTACGATAATGGCTCCAACCTTGACATCAATAAAGGTATCGGTCTGTTCAAAATCAATGGCCTTCTGTTCGCATACTTTTTCGCACAGACGGCACTTGCCCTTGAGAAAAAAGGTGCAGGAATTTTTATCAATAATCGGTTTTTGCGGCACTGCCTGGGGAAATGGAATGTAGATCGACTTTCTTTTTACAAGCGATTCATCCCATTCGGAGATGCCCTTGCCGGGGCATTTTTCTGTACAGGCCAGACATGCATTGCACTTGCTGTGATCCACATACCGCGCCTTCTGTTTTATGGTAATATCAAAGTTGCCCACATATCCTTTTACCGCACTAACTTCACAATATGTAAGCATGGAAATGTTCTTGTGCTGCAAAACATTATCCATTTTGGGGGTGAGAATACAGGCGGAACAATCCAATGTCGGGAATGTTTTATCAAACTGAGCCATGTGCCCGCCGATGGTGGAGTTTTTTTCAACCAGATATACTTTCTTGCCGGTATTGGCAAGTTCCAGCGCAGCCTGAATGCCCGCGATGCCTGCTCCGATAACCATCACATCAGGATTGACATCAATGACTCGCGGGGTCAGCGGCGCCAAAAGCCGCGCGCGATAAACCGCGCCGTTGAGCAGCGCCTTGGACTTTGCTGTGCCTTCCTCAATATCACTGGTCACCCAGGAAACTTGCTCGCGAATGTTCACAATGGTCAGCAGGTATTGATTCAATCCGGCGTTTTCGATTACTTTACGGAATGTTTTTTCGTGCATAAGTGGAGAACAGGCCGTGACAATCACGCGATCTAGGTTGTATTTCTTAATATCCTGTTGGATCATTTCCTGTCCCGGCGTGGAACACATGAATTTATAATCTTTAGCGACAACAACATCCGGCAGAGTTGCGGCAAATTCCGCAAGCTCGCTTACCCTAACTGTTTTTGCAATATTTAACCCGCAGTGGCAAACAAAAACACCAATTCTGCTCATAGTATCTCCCTAATACTTCACTTTAATTTGCCTTACGCCAATTAGAACAAGGGGTTGCAACCCCTTGTTCTAATTGGTGGCGCAGGTATCAGCCGCAGATTCGTCAATATTTATTTCCAGGCTCTCCAGGAAAAGTTCGCTTACATCCATTACTTTAATTTTATCATCGGCATTGAGTGTTCGAATGCTGTCTTCAAACATGGTAATGCAGTATGGGCAGGAGGTTGCAAGCACTGACGCGCCTGTTGCCAATGCCTCTTCCACCCGCAGATCGCTTAAGCGCTCGCCTTTTAGTTTTTCCATCCATAATCCGCCGCCACCGCCGCCACAACACATACTCTGTTCGCGATTTCTGTCCATCTCTATAAAATCCAGCCCCGGTATGGATGCAAGAATTTCCCGTGGCGCATCATAAACGCTGCTGTGCCTTCCCAGATAACAGGGATCATGATAGGTAACCTTCGTCCCGCCAAAATCCTTTTTGGGAGTTAGTTTCCCTGCCTTAATGAAACTGGCAATCAGTTCACTGAAATGCACAACTTCATAATCCTCATCATAATCCTTTTTAAAAGAGGACAGGCAGTGGGGTGAAACGGTAATTATTTTTTTGACGCTTTTTTTGTTGAAATATTGAAGATTATTGGTTTTTAGTCTTTCAAATAACTCCAGATCACCGACCTTTTTCAAACTTTCGCCACAGCAGTTTACTTCTACCTCCGGCAATCCCCAAATCAATCCCGATTGATTTAAAATTTCGGCAGTGGCTCTGGCCAATCGGACATTGCGAGGATCATAACAAACTGTGCAGCAGGTCCAAAACAGATATTCCTTATCTGCGGAAAACAGCGGATATTTTTCTTTAGCCCAGTCGTTGCGCTTGGCCTGATCGCCTGACCAAGGATTACCTCTTGCCGACATAGAGCCGACAAAAGACCGAAGACTCTGCGGCAACATACCACCACCGCTGTAGACATTTCTTATCGCTGTAACCACATCGATAATCTCCACACCGCGAGGGCAGCGATCAACACAGAATTTGCAGGTGGAACAACCCCACATGAATTCTTCAATACCATCAATACCCAACTGCCCAAAACGAACCAACTTGCGGATATTAAAATGAGTTATCGGCGTCCAGGGACAAGTGCCGGTGCAGGTTCCGCACTGGTAACATTTTTTCAGCGCCTCACCACCTGCCTCCATAATCGCTTGAGACATTTCCAGATATGGCGTAACTGCTTGTGACATCAAACATCTCCTGTCATTTATGAGTCCTTAAATTAGAAATTATTGACTTGCAAGGAATTTGCTAACACACAAAAAAAGAAAGTGCAAATTCAAACTTGATAAAAATACCCTATATAGATAATACCAAGTTGCTTTCAAAAACAAACTATTAATTTTTGAAAGCTTACTTGGTATTATGCCCAATAAATTAGACTTTTAATGTTTGACAGCTACTTGGTATAACATCGCGAAAACTTTAAAAAAAAGGGAACCCAAAGGTCCCCCAAAAATATTTTTAAGAATTCGGAATTTTTTCTAGTATTCCGGTGTCAACTTGTCAAGTTCCGCCAGTGAAAATACCGGACCATCTTTGCAAACGTACTTACTACCAACATTACAGCGTCCGCACTTGCCGATGCCGCACTTCATCCTCATTTCCAGAGAAGTAATAATGTTTTCTTTGGAGAAGCCAAGCTCAAAAAATACCGGCAGGGTAAAGCGGATCATCACGGGAGGACCGCAAATAACGGCAACAGCATTTTCAGCACCAGGGGACACTTCCTTGCAGACAGTGGGAACAAAACCTTCCCTGCCCTTCCAGGTGGCGTCACCTTTATCTACTGTAACATTGATATTTAAATCATCTCTTTTTTGCCATTCGATCAATTCATCTTTGTAAAGCAATAATCCGGGAGTTCTCGCTCCGTAAATAACTGTGATTTTGCCAAAGCGTTTGCGGTTATCGCCGGAAATCATGTAATTGATCAAAGAACGCAGTGTGGTAAAAGCGAAACCGCCGCCGACAATCACAATGTTCTTTCCTTCCAGAAATTCCAGCGGCCAGGAATTGCCCAGCGGTCCGCGGAGACCCATGAAGGTACCCTCTTCCATTTCATGCAGAGCTGATGTCACCACACCGGCTTTCTGCACGGTGAATTCCACATAGCCTTTTTGTGTCGGGGATGAGGCAATGCCGATGGGCGATTCGCCTTTGCCATAAATGGAAAGCTCGCCGAATTGTCCGGGAATGTAATTGTATTTTGCTTCATCTTCCGGATTTACGAACTTAAAACGAAAAGTCTTGATGTCTTTGGTATCGACTTCAGTTATGATTTTATCCACCACAACAGGATAAGGTATATACGGGTTTTGCATTACTAACTCCCTAATTATAATTTTGAAATATCTTCAACAATCTTTCTAATATCTATATTTACGGGACAAGACATAACACATCTGCCGCATCCGACACAGGCAATCGCGTTAAAATTATCCACATAATACTTGAACTTGTGCATGGCCCGCTGACGCCATCTTTCCTTTTGCGACTGGCGCGGATTGTGACCGGATGTTTCTTTGGTGAACATCGGGAACATGCAGGAATCCCAAGACCGCAGGCGGAGACCATCGCTGCCCTTTACTTCGTCACTGATATCGAAACAATGACAGGTGGGGCACAAATAGGTGCAGGTGCCGCAAGCCAGACATTTACCGTAAATGGTCGCCCAGAAGGGATTATCAAAATTCTTATCCAGAATCGGTTTGACTTCATGCGCGGGAATTTTCGATGTAATTGCTGCTTTGGCTTTGGCCGCAATTTCATTTTTCTTGGTCTCGGCGGCAGTATCTGCTTTTGTATCACCAAAATACTTGGCCAGCTTTTCTCCCTTGGGACTAATAAATTCTGCAAGGTAGTCAGATCCAATATCTGTCAGAAGAATATCAGAACCTTCTGAGGAAACCGGCTCACCGTCAACCGATGTGCAAAAGCAGCTTGCATAAGGAGGCTTAACGCAGGCTAACGAAATAACCGTCGTTTTCTCTCTTTTGGCTATGTAGTAACCATCTTTATATTTTTCCTGATCAAAAAGTTTATCCAGCAGGGCAAAACTGTGAGCGTCACAGGGACGCACGCCAAATAACACAGAATCTTTCGCTTTGTTTTCGTCTTCTGAAAAAACCATTCCCTTTTCTGTACGGGTAAATTTCAGCAGAGTTTCCGTATGCGGAAAGAAAACATTTTTCGGCGCGTTTTTGGAATTTAAGTAAGTAAAGAAAGGCTCGGTATCTTTTTGCAGAGGTTCAAAAAGAATATTGTCTTCTTTTTTTACCGGCGCCCAAACCAGGAAGTCCCCGGCCATTTTCTTGGCAATGCCCGCTAGTACATCTTTTTTTATTAAACGTTTTTCCATAATTTTCCCTAATCAAGAATTTAAGCTTTTAAAACGGCTAAATCAGCCCCACCTGTTTCAGCAGCGGCTGCGGATCAAACATGTGCGATTTAAAGGTTTCCTTAGAGCCTGCCAAACCCATTGCCAGAGCGATTAATTCCGTAAAGTAAAATACCGGCAGTTTTAATCCTTTACTTGGCCGCATATCCAGATTAGCCAGACACAAAGGGCAGGCCGTCACCACGCAATTGGCGCCTGCTTCCCGCGCCGCGCTCATCAACTTATCGCACATATCAACAACAATACTTGTCTTGCTGATAGCAAGCGATCCACCGCAACAATCTGTTTTATACGACCAGTTATGCACCTCGGCACCGATTGAACCTAATATTTTATCCAGCATGTAAGGATTTTCATAATTTTCAAACTCGCAAACTTCAGGCGGACGAAGCAGCAAGCAGCCGTAATAAGAAACCGGTTTCAACCCGGTCAAGGGCTTCGTGACTTTTGCCGCCAGCGTATCAACACCGATCTCATTGTAAATAATATCAATGGGATTGCGGATAGTAATGCCCCCCTGATATTTGGCGCCAACAACATCTTCTATCTTTGTCTTTAATTCTTTATCGGCCTTTAAATGATGTTCGGCCATCTTGAAACGATTAAAACAGGCCGCGCAGGGAACCATTACATCCAGAGCGTTTTTCTCTGCAGAAATCAGGTTACGCGCCGACAGGGCAATGGATAAATCAAAATTTGTGCTGTGCGCGGATGAGGCTCCGCAACAAGACCAATCCTCAACTTCTTTTAGTTCAATGCCCAGAGCGGAACTTACCGACTTCATGGACTGATCATATTCTTTTCCCGTCGCGTGCAGCGAGCAGCCCGGATAATATGAAACTTTCAACTCTAGCCTCCTTAGCCTTCTTTACGAATGCTTTGTCTTCTCAAAAATATCTTTTACTGACTTCATATCTTTTGTTCGCGGAGATAGAAGCGACAACTTGCCTTTCATAAACATTTCTACTCCCGCAACTGCGTCTGAGAACAAATCCCCTGATTTGAGCTTATATTCAACCATCATCATCGGTTCATTGATACGGCCACCTCGCTTAATCCCGGCAAGGAATGCTTCATGGAATTTCAATACATTCTTCTCTCGGGCGCCGACTCCTTCTTCAATGGCCATTTGCCTCAGCACATCCATCATCCGCGCGATATCCACCTGGTTGGGGCAACGAGTAATACATGTTTCGCAGGACAGACAAAGCCAGATCGTCTTGCTACTTAGCACCTGATCACGCTTGCCATTTTGTATCATTTTTATAACTTTATTGGGGTTATATTCCATATACGATGCCACAGGGCAACCAGCGGTACATTTACGGCAATGATAACAACTCTGCAACTGTACACCGTGGATCTTTTTGTTCACTTCTACCAGAAAATTTTCCATGCGAACTCCATTACCTCAGACTAATTATGGGTTGTAAATAAATTCTTCTTTTTCATGATGTTCATTATATTTACCGAGCGGCGGCATATCTTCCATACTGGAACCGGCACGATTGCCGAATAATTCCCAGCAATCCTTGTCGATCTTTTTGAGGAACTTGCGCAGATCAACGCCCATCGGACAAACGGCAACACAGGAACCGCAATCAACACAACGTCCAACCATATGGAACAGGCGCATACACTGAAACACCTGCGTATCGGTCTTGTCTTCACCGATTCCTACCCACTGCGGTTGGCTCTGTTCAACAAAGCAAGTCGGGCAATAGCAGGAAGGACAAGCTTGGCGGCAAGCATTGCAACGCATGCATTTTTCCATTTCCTTGGTAAAATATGCCCACCTATCTTCAATTGACTTCTTTTCAAATTCAGTAACGTCATTATATTCGGAATCAGGATTCATAGCCGGAGCATTTTGTCCAACCATGACATCGGAAATAATCGGATTATTAATGCGGCAGGTGCGGCAGCTATCTGCCAAAACATCTTTGAGAGCAACTGACTTATCCCCATCAGAGGTCTTCATTTTAATCTGCCCACCATCAATTTCTCCTTCTACAATGTCCGCGCCACCTACGGCCACTTTCAATCCCTCGCCATCCACATATCCGGTACAGGGCACGCCGATGATATAAACTTCATCACGTCCGTATTGTCTTTCCTGAATATGGATGATAAGCGATCGCGTTGTGCAGCCGCGAGCAATAACTCCGATAACCTTTTTCTTGCGGTCTTCCGGTTTAACTCTCTTTTGTGAATTTTTATGCTGGCTTGTCTGATCATGAACAAACTTAGCCAGATTCTGCGTGCAGAGATCATTCCACACAAGCTTATCTGCTTCTTCCGGCTTGGTAATAAAAATAGGTGTGGCCGTAAGTGGAAGCGTGCCCTTTTCATAGCCGATAATGACATCAGCCTTTTTTTCTAAAAGCAGCCTTTTTGCTTCTTCCCGCAATTTTGTTTCTATGTTTTCCACAGTTATTGTTTCCCCGTTTAATTTAATTCTTTTATTCCCAAGATTTAACCAAGTATCTTTTTAAATTTAGAAACCGGTCCCATGGCTTTAACTTTCGCCGTAACACCTTTGATAACCTGCGCAAACCTATCGCCTTCGGATGCGGAAACCCATGTAAAAATGGTCCGGTCGCCTTCCATGCCGATGTAATTCAGGAAACTTTTTAACGTCGCAAACTTGCGCCGCGCCACTAAATTTCCAGATATATAGTGGCATTCACCCGGGTGTCAACCGGAAACCAGAACGCCGTCGGCGCCCATCTGCAGGGCTTTCACTATATAGAAAGGATTTATTCTTCCCGTGCAGGGAACGCGGATGATTCTGACATTTGGCGGATATTGAATTCTGCTGATACCAGCCAAATCGGCTCCGGCATAAGTACACCAGTTGCAGACGATGGCAACGATTTTCGGTACCCATTCTTTGTTTGCTAAATTTTCAGCCATATATTCTCCTTCTTGCGGCTTTTCCATCCTGCCGCTTTTTTCTTTAATTTATGTTCTCGATTTGTGCCAGCACTTCTTCATTATTAAATCCGTTCAAATCAACCGCGTTCATGCGGCAGGATGCCGTACATACACCGCATCCTTTGCACAAAACAGTATTGACAGCCGCGCAACCTTCATTAACATCAACCTCAATTGCGCTGTACGGACAATTGATTTCGCAAAGCCCGCAAGCCGCGCATCTATCCTTATTGACATAAGCCGTCTTACCTTCCGCCTCAATGAAATCAAGACACAGAACCATGCAGGCACGCGATACCGCGGCGTTAGCCTGAGTTACTGATTCGTCACTGAATTTTGGCGAATGGGACATGCCGCACATGAACACACCATCTGTCTGGAAATCAACTGGGCGTAATTTAACGTGCGCTTCAAGGAAGAAACCATCCTGATTGGTGGGCACCTTCAGCATTTGACCGATTGTCGCATTTTCAGGATTCGGCACAACGCCGACACTCAAAGCAACAACATCCGCCGGCAACACAGTCATTTCATTGAGAATCGGGTCAAACACTCTTACTACCACTTTGTCGCCTGCGACAACCACTTCCGGCTTTCTATTTTCCTCGTAAGATACAAATTTGATATTTAGTTCACGCGCTTTTTTGTAATAATCCTCTTTGAAAGCAAATGTACGGATATCACGGTAAATAATTGTAATATCACGCGAAGGATCGGCAGCCTTAAGTTCGAGTGCGTTTTTAACAGCTTCCGAGCAACAGTAGCGGCTGCAATAAGGCCTTTCTTTATCGCGCGAACCGACGCACTGGATCATCACAATATTTTTCACCGCAGCAAGCTTGGGATCCTTTTCGTAAATCAAAGTTTCCAGCTCTCTTTGCGTCTTCACACTGGCATTTAGACCGTAAAGATATTCTTTGGCTTTGTTTTCGTAAGCACCGGTCGCCACGATCACCACACCATGCTCGAAAACTTTTTCGTCTTCTTTAACTTTTACAGTTGTTTTATAATTGCCGATAAAACCATCAATCTTAACAATCTGAGCTCCGCTGGCTACAGTGATTAATGGGTTTTTATAAACCTTTTCCAAAAGCGCTTTCAGATGCGCGCGGGTATCGAGGCCTTCGAGTGTTTTATAAAGGTGATTGTAGTTACCGCCCAAGCGTTCTTCTTTTTCCACAATGTAAGAGGCAAAACCCTGATCGGCAAGAGATAGCGCCGCGGTAATACCAGCCAAACCACCACCGATAATCAGTGCCTGATGATTGACAGAAAGTTGACCCGGTTTCAGGGGCTTCAAATATTGAGCTTTAGCAACCGCCATACGCAACAGGTCTTTTGCTTTTTGGGTAGCTGCTTCCGGTTCATGCATATGCACCCAGGAATCCTGGTCACGGATATTAGCCATCTCAAACAAATATCTGTTCAATCCGGCCTTCTCACAGTTTTCCTGAAACAGGCCTTCATGTGTGCGGGGCGAGCAGGAGGCCACAACAACTCGAGTGAGATTTTTTTCTTTGATGACTTCGGCCATCTTCACCGCTGTATCCTGCGAACATGTAAAGAGGTTATCAGCAGTATAAACTACGTTGGGCAATGTCGCTGCATAGTCACGGACTGCCGGTACATCAACAACTCCACCGATATTTATGCCGCAGTGACAGACAAATACTCCGGTGCGCACTCCCGAGCCACGCATATCCATTTCTTCCGGATTTTCCGCCGGCGTAATCATGGTACCGCGTCTTGCAGCCAGCAATCCTTCCGCACAGGCTGCGGCGGCACTTGCTTCCATAACTGTTTCGGGAATATCTTTTGGCCCGCCAAACGCGCCGCAGACAAAAACTCCGGGGCGCGATGTCTCAACGGGATTTTCCAACTGCGTTTTGCAGAATCCATGATCTTCAAGTTCTATTCCCAAACTCGAGGCAAGCTTTTTGGCATCTTTAGGCGGCGTCAGACCAACGGACAGAACAACCATATCGAATTCTTCATCGATTAATGTTCCATCCTGGTTGACATATTTGATAAGCAGATTATTTGTCTGCTGCATTTCTTTTATTACAGAGGGCATTGAACGGATGTAACGAATGCCGTATTCTTCTTTGGCGCGGGTGACAAAACGGTCAAAATCTTTGCCATGGGCACGTATGTCCATGTAGAAAATTGTCGGTTCCAACCCCTTGGCATGTTCTTTACCAATGATGGCTTCCTTGGTTGCATACATACAGCAAACAGACGAGCACCAGCTATTGTCACAAGAGGTATCGCGCGAACCGACGCATTGAATGAACGCAATCTTCTTGGGCTCTTTGCCGTCAGAAATTCTTTGCACGTGACCAAAGTATGGACCGGACGCGGAAAGAATGCGTTCAAACTGAATGGCGGAAACAACATTTTTATAAATACCGTAGCCATATTCACCGCGTTTACGGGCATCAAATATTTCAAAACCGGGCGACGCAATGACGGCGCCCACTTCAATAGTTTCTTCTTCAATTACCATATCGTGGTCAATGGCTTGGGCAATACAGGCATCAACGCACTGATAGCATTCCGAACAGATACCGCAATCCAGGCAACGATGAGCTTCCGCGATGGCTTGCGCTTCATCAAAACCGAGACCGACTTCTTTGAAGTTGGTTCTGCGGTCTTCCGGTTTCATCAGGGGATATTTCGCACGGAGAATCTTGGGCACGTTGGAAACGTCGGCCTTATCGGCCAAGTCTTTAGTCCAGTCTTTTTCGCGACCGGCCTTGATATCTTCACCCAATAGATAGCGATTGATGGATTTGGCCGCTTCCTTACCCGCAAACACAGCCTTGACGACGGTCTGAGGGCCGGTAACAACATCACCACCGGAGAAAATGCCGGCAACATTTGTTGCATAAGTAACCTGATCATAATCAACGTTATTCCATTTATTGATGGAGACGCCACTTTCTTTGGTAATAAAGGATAGATCTGCTTCCTGACCGATAGCGGGAACGATTGAATCGCATTCAACGATAAATTCTGAACCCTTGATTTCAACAGGCCGGCGACGGCCACTGGCATCAGGCTCGCCCAGTTCCATGCGCGTGCATTCAATCCCGGTCACTTTTCCATCCCTGCCCACAACACGTTTCGGGGCAACGAGGAATTTCATTTCGATTCCTTCTTCAATGGCCTCTTCGATCTCTTCGGGCGCGGCGGGCATTTCCGCACGGGTCCGACGATAGAGGATGAAGACATCTTTCGAACCGGTTCGAACTGCTGTACGAACAGCATCCATGGCAACATTACCACCGCCGATAACGGCAACACGATTACCCAAAGATACCTTTTCTCCCAGATTCACTTTCAGAAGATAATCAACACCATGAACCACACCCTGCATATCCTCGCCGGGAATGTTAAGTTTGCTGCTCTTCATCGTACCGCAGCCGATGAATACCGCGCTATAATCAGACTTAAGCTTATCAAAAGAAATGTCTTTGCCGATTTTTGTATTGAGATGAATCTTTACGCCCAGGTCTTCAATAACCTTGATTTCCGCATTCAGAACTTTTTTGGGAAGGCGGTATTCAGGAATACCGACAGCCATCCAGCCACCGGCCACAGGCAGGGCCTCATATACTTCCACATCGTAGCCTTCAATTGCCAGATAGTAAGCGCAGGTGAGTCCCGAAGGACCGGCGCCGACAACAGCAACCTTCTTGCCTTTGCTTTCCTTCTTTTCCGGCATATAGCGTGTATCGCTATTTAGATCAAGATCAGCGACGAACTGTTTCAAATGCATTATATCGATTGCATCATCCACTTTACCGCGCATACAGGCAGTCTCGCAGGGATGGTTGCAAACACGGCCACAAACGATGGGGAAAGGGTTATCCTGCTTGATGAGCTTGAGGGCTTCTTTAAACTTACCGGCAGCGATCAAGGCCACATAACCTTGCACGCTGATATGAGTAGGGCAACTGGCCTTACACGGCGAGGTTCCTAATTTGTCGATGGCAAAGCCGCTGGGAATAGCTTGCGGAAAGTGCCGGTAAATTGCTTTTCTTTCGCTCAAATTACCGTTGAATTCAGATTTTACAGAAACGGGGCAAACATTGGCACAATCGCCGCACCCGGTACATTTATCCAGATTAACAAAACGCGGAACACTGGTTAATTTAACTTTAAATTTCCCCGGTTCGCCTTCAACCGACTCCACAGTCCTGCGTGTTTTAATTACTACGTTGGGATGCCGTCCAACTTCAACCAGTTTTGGCGATAAGATGCAGGCGGAACAATCATTTGTAGGAAACGTCTTGTCCAGTTGCGCCATGACGCCGCCGATGCTGATCCCGTTTTCAACCAGATATACTTTCATTCCAGAATTGGCTAAATCGAGAGAGGCCTGAATGCCGGCTATTCCCGAACCAACTACCATTACTGCACCAACTTTTTCGTTATCTTTTAGCACCTGATCACACCTCTTTATTCTATATAAGAAACTCAACCAATGTTGTCTAATGCAATGTCAAACAAGCTTGCGTCCGCTAACATAAATTATTTAGCCTGTCAATAGCCTAAGGTTTATTTATTTTATTTTTATCGATAACTCGCTGATATAATAAAGCTAAAAAAGTGACCGACGTTCAGACTTAACATTATTATGGCAGTATCAACACCTTCATGGGCAGATGGTCCGATAAAGATCTGCATAAGCACTTGCCATTTTATCACCTGTAAATAATTGCCGATAGCGCTCTTCGGCACGCTGTCCCATTTCTTGTGCAACGTCTGGATTATTCCACAAATAGCTCATCGCCTCGCTTAAGGCTTCTGGATCGCTTGGCGGAACCACCAGACCGGTTACTTTGTTAATATTAACATAACTTGTGCCCGTTCCAATTTCACTGGAGATCATGGGCTTACCAAACATTGCTCCCTCCAACAACGATATGCCAAAAGCCTCTGAACGAAGGTGAGATGGAAACACAATTGCTTGGCACAATTTTATCAAAGCAACCTTATCTTCATCCGGCAAAAATCCCAGGAAATGTATTTTTTTCAGCCCTAACTTTTTTGCCTGTTTCTTTAGCTCTGCCTCAATAGGCCCAGTACCAAGTAAGACAGTTGGATATTCCTTCTGCCGCAAAGCATCCAATAAAATGTGCAACCCCTTATAATAGCGCATGACGCCAACAAAAAGGAAAAAAGGCTTTCCTCCAAACTCTCACTCCATTCGGACAGTTTATCAGCGGATGGTTGTGGATAGGTTTGCTTATCAAGACCGTAAGATATAACAACTGTCTTATCGCGATAAGGTTTTAGTTCCTCGCTTGTCGCAAGGTAGTTGGGCGAGGCTACAACGATTTTATCTACACTTGATAGAAATCTCTTCATCAGAGGACGATATATATTCAGCAGTAACCTCTGGCGAATGATGTCTGAATGATAAGATACAATTGTGGGTTTCTTAACGCAAGTGGCAAAATGAACTAAATCCATCAATGGCCAGGGGAAATGGTAGTGAATAATATCCGCTTTTTGAGCCAATTGATAAAAGCGCCCAAATACTGAAACGGAAAAATAGGTTGACGCAATCTCAAAATCTAATTTGGCCAAGTGTGCTCTCTGGCCATTTACAATAATTGTTTTTTCATCAATTTTCTTGCTAAGTGAAAGCACTTCAGATGTAATACCTAAATCCTTAGTGCCTTCGGCAATTTGAAAAATAACATGTTCTGTTCCACCAAAGGTATCCGGAAAGTATGTTTTGTAAAAATGTAAAACTTTTAAGTTTTTATATGGCGACACGGCGATACACCTCAACAGTTTTCTCTACAGTTGACTCCCAATTGTAACCTCCAGCTACTTCAATGCCACGGGAAATTGCAGCATTGCGCCACTTTTCATCCTCAAGAACAAGCCGAATGCCGTCTGTTAATTGATCTTCGTCTTCAGGATTAACAAGGTGTGCTGCACCACCTGCAACCTCCGGCAAACTGGAACAATTTGATGTCATAACAGGCACACCGCAGGCCATTGCCTCAATTACAGGGATTCCAAAGCCTTCATAAAATGAAGGAAGCAAGAACGCTCGCGCACCGGCAAAAAGAACAGGCAATACATGTTCCGAAACATATCCGAGATACCGGACAACACCTTTTTCCTGCATATTTTCAATACGAGCATGGATTTGGTCGCTGCGCCAGCCGCGTGCTCCGACTAAGACAAGCGGCCAGCGAAGTTGTATGTCCATGGGAAGACGGGAAAAAGCCGTGAGAAGTCCCAGAATATTTTTCCTTGGTTCAATAGTTGCAACACAAAGTGAGTATCCTCTAGGTGTTAGTCCTAGCTCTGATAACTGTTTCTGAATCTGATGCCGCGGATAAGGTCTATAGTTAAATCCGACTCCAACCGGAATGGAAACAATTTTGTCCTGTGGCCATCCCAAAAAGTCAATGACCTCCTGGCGAGCAAAATCGGACAATGAAATTATGAAATCGGCTCGTTTAAGGGCAAGGGGAATTTGTCTCTCCATAAAGTCAACACGTACAGCAGGATGGTACTCCGGATACTTGAAAATCGACAGGTCGTGAAAAGTTGCAACAGACTTTCCGTTAAATGCCGGCAGATAGTAGTTTGGCGAATGAAAGATGTGATCATGGAATGAAGAGAGACAAAACTTGTGGATTGCCGGGGAAAAAGTCCCATACAGCAATGAAGCGAGTCGATTCCTTAACAGCTTTTTCATTGTTCCTGTTAAGCCGCCCGGATAAGTGGCTGATGCAATGTTTTGGGACAGATCGTCGATAAATCTCCATCTGGCAAAATATTTCACTTCCTCAATATCGGCATGACATTGTAATCTATTGGCCAATTCCAGGGCATAGCGGCCAATCCCTGTTAACGGAGCCTGAATTGCATCCACAGCCAAAATTATTTTCAAACTGCTAACTCCCAATACTTTAAAATGTCTTTTAAACTCTGTTGGAAAGAAATATCCGGCTGCCAACCCAAATCATCACAAATTCTCTTATTCGATCCGATGATTATCCTGTTATCAGCCGGGCGGACAAGCGCCGGATTCAGTTTTGTTGAAATTTCAATTCCGGCAATGGATGCCAGTTCATCAACTACTTCTTGCAAGGAATGCCCATTGCCGGAACAGACATTATAACTCCAGCCTTTTTTCCCCTGCGTCAGTAACAGATAATAAGCCCGAACAACATCCCGCACATCCAGAAAATCCCGCACAATCTGCAAATCACCAGTTGAAATCACGCCCTTTTTACGCCCAGACTTTTTGATCTCGGCAATCTGTTTTGCAAAAGATGAAACTACAAAGATATCTTTCTGCCCTGTCCCGATATGATTAAATGATCTGGTCAATACAATGTCCATCCCATAGCCATCCGCATAAACTTTTGATAAGAATTCTTGTGATATCCTTGCCACCGCATACGGACTAGTCGGATTTAATCTGCTATATTCCTTTAGTGGTAAATCTTCAGCATATACTTCTCCATATTCCTCAGAAGAACCAACAGAAAGAATACGACAACCCATATTCAGCTTTCTTACTGCCTCTAATACATTTAAGTAAATATTTGTGTTATTCAGAAAACTTTGAACAGGTTCTTTCCAACTATAGGCCACACTGCTGTATGAAGCTAAATGTAAGATATGGTTTGGTTGAAATTCATGAATAATATATTTGGTCTGGTCACTTGACAACAGATCAATTTTCTCAAAACTGATCTTGACGTTTTTATAGTGATCAAATCTAAAATCAGGATTATGAAAGTCCAATCCTTTAATAATACAATTATTTCCACTATTTTCAAGATACTCAATAAAATGACGTGCGACAAAGCCGGAAAAGCCCGTGATTAAACATTTATTCATTCAAAATCATCCCTTTTATTTTTATTTCTGGCGGAATGTAATGGCCACTTACTAAACATTTGTTTCACTTTACACTTTCCCTTCATTATCAGTAATCAACGGCCACGTTGCACTACAATGCCAACGGAAGTAGTAACATACTTCTGGAGCATTAGCTTCAAATGAGGAATGTGCGTATAAGGTGGCACATCGACATGAAAATCCCAATAGTGGATACTTGGAGCAACAATAAAGTTCTGGACGATGTGACCGCGATCACGAAGTCTTGCCACCAATTCTTCAATATCCCGGCGCCGGTAAATAAGGGTATTGCCCTCCTCAATCGTTTCATCATTTGATGACAGATTAAATTCCGTCGTATGTACCGCAAAGCCACCCACTCGTAGCGTCTTTTCCACGGCATTAATCACAAACTGCATGCCGGCCTCCAAACTTCCCAAGTGCTCAAAACAGCAAGATGACCAGTTAAAGTCAAACTCGGAAAGATCGGGCTGAATATCATTCATGTCACAAATCTGATAGGAAACATTGGAATCGAACACGTCACTACTCACAATTTCTGTATACCGAATTTGCGACAAGTTGTTGATGTACTGCCCCGTTTTCTTCCAACCACCCTCTTCGCCGATACTGATCGGCGCATCAGTCGCTACTATTTTGGCCCCCATGCAGGCGAATACAGCAGGCAAGCGTTCTGCACCAACACCGAATACCAGCCCTTTGCTACCAGGTTTAACGACGCCTGATTCAAGTAAATGATGAATTACAAACACCCACTCCCAAAGCTTGCGGTGCCACACAAACGGGTGCTTCATCAGACCACATATTTCCATGAATCGCGGTTGCATAAAATCAGCAGCGCTGCATGTAGAAAACTTCATGAATAGGGTTAATGGCGTTATCTCTGGAAATGGAGGTGCCGGAACATACTGGTGTTTATCGGCTAACGAAAGTTTATTTTCAAGTGATTCAATTCTGCTTCTCAGGCCGCCCATCTCAATTCGAAGATCGTCTCTATCTTTTTTTTGCTCCAAATGAAATCCTCCTGTGGTATTCTGGTCATCTTTTTAGCAACGTTGTGTAAAAGAATGATATTTTAATATTTTTCACCCAAAACGACTTTAACTAATTGCTCAGCACTCTGCTTCCAAGTTAGCTGTGGCATATCATCAGACTTGGGTGCCTGACCAAGATTATAAAGCTCAAGCCATTGCTGAATAGCTTCGGCAAGTGCTTGAGGGTCAAGACCATTAAAATAAAACGCGTGATCACCGGCGACCTCGCGGAAAACCAGAATATCCCGCGCAATAATTGGCAGCTTATGTTGAGCGGCCTCAATAAGCGGCAGGCCGAAGCCCTCACCTTCACTGGCCACAATCAGGCAAGTAGCAGTGGCGTAAACCTTCTTCAGATATTCGTCGCTGATCCCTTCGAGCCAGAACAGACGCTTGCCAAGTTCGCAATTGCCACGCATTTTTTCGGCCAGTGATCCCATTTTCCAGCCTTGTTTACCGACTATGATCAAATTGGCGTCACTGCCCGCGTTCCAGAGCAGATCAAAAGCGTCCAGAACCTGTGCTTGTCCTTTACGAGGCTCGACGGTGCCAACGATCAAAAATGTCGGTCGACGCGCAAGTTCTTTAAGCACTTGGTTGGCATCATCAGGGAACCCGCGCGTTGGAACGGAATTTTCAAGATCGGCTCCCAAGTGAAACCAGTTGATCTTGAAGGGACGCATACGCTGCGGAGAGTGAACTCTCTGCCACGCTGCAAGCTCATCAGCAACTGCGCGGGAAATGCACATTGCCCCATCAAAATGACTAATGGTTTCAATCCATTGTTCATGCTGCCTCTTCATATCTTCCTGAAAAAAATGTGGGAACAAAACAGGCAATAAGTCGTAAACCACAAAACAAACCTTGATGCCACGCCGATACCAGCCAAGCAAATAGTCCTTCTGCAAAGGCACTACAACATGCTGCAAGTCCAACCCGATAAAGACATCACCTGGCCATGCATCCACCGGTTCGTCATCGACCCAAACGTCATCAACGCCCAAAAATCGGCTGGTAAACCTGCGGGCGTAACGATACACCTGTACATCACTCGTAGCAAGCACCGGCTCAACCGCCCACCCCGCAGGCGGACTAAGAAGCAACTCTTGCAGTAGCGCACGCACAACACGTTGGATACCGCTTTGTGCATCAAGCTGGGCGAGTGTTGACACATCGAAAAGCAACTGATTGCGACGCGGCCGAGGGGGAAAATTGTTTGCCAGTTTGATAGCCACTTGCTGTCTCTCGTTTGTCGGCAAGGGAGGCTCAATAAGCGAAACGGCTTCCAACAAAGCAGGAAGCCCAGTTGATGCCTGACTGTAAAATCCCTCGATGGCCTGCACATAATGTTCGGCACATTGACGCGGTTGGTGATGTGTGTTGATCACCTCACGGGCGTGCTGCCCCAGATTCATCCGACGGTCGGTGTCTTTCCATAGCGCAGTCAGTGCATCAATCAAATCTCCATCTAAAAACTCGTCAGGCATCATCCAAACAGTGTCCGCCAGCACATCCAATATCGATCCTTGGGCATTGACGATGGTTGCCAAACCATAATTCATGCAATCCAGCACGGCAGCCGAAGTCTCGCCACGCGAAAGCTTACGCAACTGGACGCCGACATCGGCACCGACCAGCCATTCCCGATAGTTTTCCGCATCCACCCAACCGGTAATTTTGATGCGGCTCGCCGCGCGACTGCCATGTATGCTACATGCCAAATCAGTACCGTACACTCCATCGTTATTCTGGCCCACAAAAACCAAGCGGCAATGCGGGTCGGCTGCCAGTGGCGAAGCCAACCATGCAGTTAGCAGGCGATGATTGAGCTTTGCAGGCCCCAGCATCCCGAAACTGCAAACAACAAAGTCACTTTCTTCCACCCTCAACTTCCGCCGTGCCGCGGAACGATCTGTTTTGATCGCAGGGCATCGTAAAAGCGGAATCACCGCCCAATCGTCTGCCGCTTTTGCTCCATACCATTCGCAAGCGAGCCTGCGCGCATACTCCGAATGGACAATCACACCCTGCGCCTGTTGCAACACCTCTAAATTGCACGGATACTTCCAGACTACATCAGCGTTATCTTTTGCCTGAGAGCGGGCATGTATAGCGGACCAGCCATGGGCATGAAAGAGCGACCCTGCCCAGCCAAGCGGTGTCTGTCTGAGAAAATCCATGTGCGCGATGATGTGAGAGAGAAAGAAGTCATGTAGAACTACTACACCGGGAAACTCGACCAAAAGGTCAAACATGTGGCTATGAAAAGCAGAATTGCCAAAGTGGTATAGCACTCGAGTAAAGTTGCGGGCATTGTCACGAAACCAATTTACATCGCGGATTGGACAGTTGGAGCGCACCCAAGGGTCCGTCACTTCGCCTTGGCTGACGATAACCTCAATGTCGTAGTGTCTCGAAAGTTCCGGTAACAGCTCGGCGCTGTAGTCGGCAATGCCGCATTGTTCCGGTGGCAATGGAGAGATATAGGCAAGGCGGGGGCGCCCTAGCGTCACGGCATGTGCCAACGATGCCTGCTGCCGTTGCGCAACTATCAATTCCAACGCCTGCCAAGCGCGGCGGGCGCTCTTCTCCCAAGAAAAGTTTTTTGCCCGTTCCAAGCCGTATTGTTCGAGTTCGCCACGGAAGGTCTCGTTTGTCAGCACCTCAACCATCTTTAGCCTAATGGCTTCATCATCGAAAGGGTCGAACAAAGCATCCTCGCGCCCAATCAACTCGGGAATACTTGATATGTTCGAACCAATCACCGCGCGACCACAAGCCATCGCCTCCAAAGCGGGCAAACCGAAACCTTCATGCCACGAAGGAAAAACAAACAATTTGCAGGCATTACAGAGCATAAGCAAATCGTCTTCTGAAACGTAGCCGGTGATGACCAGTTCATTATCTCCAAGCCCTTCTTGGACAGCCTGCTGCATCAATCGTTTCCGGTCGGGATCCTTTACCGAACAAACCACAGCCAACTGGTGCGCGGCCCTTATCTTCCTGGGTATCCCTGCATAGGCACGAATGAGACCTTCGATATTCTTGCGATGATCAATCCCCCCCGTGTACATGACAAACGGCCGAACAAGCCCATAATCCTTTTGCAAATGGTTTTGTCCGGCTTCATCCACCACCACTGGCTGGAAATGGCTATCACAGGCCGTAGATATGTTGACCACTTTCTCCGGCGGAAAACCCAGATAAGTAACGGCCTCCTGCTTGGACGATGCCGAGATCGAAAATAACAAATCAGCGCGACGCAGATGATCGAGTTTGTTGAGATACCAGCGCTCCGCCGTTGGATTTTGCAAATAAATATTGCGGTAAATCAGCGGAATAAGATCATAAAGAATAACCGCCGTTGGCAATTGGCTTGTGAAACTTCCGATGCTCGTTATTGCATCATCAACAAGCCCTTCAAAAAGAGAAGTATTTAAAACGATGTCCGGCTGCAAGCTGGCAAAAAATGCCTCACGTGATATTTCAGCCGCCCGGCGGCGCGAATCGTTTACTTTATCTGCGGCATTAACCGGGCCAACTGCTTGCCAGACACGGATGTTTTCCTGCGGCAGCAAGTCGTCGAAGGCGGCACGAATAGGCTCAATAGTTTCCTGGAATAAATCATTCAAGGCTAGAATCACTTCATGCGTACCACGCAAACGAACCATTTCTTTGCTCAAGGCAATTGTATAACGGCCAATTCCACGATGCCGGCTTTCTGAGGTTTGCGCCCCTTGCATGTCGATAACGATGCGCATCAACTGTCGTCTCTCTGGCGGCGTTCAATGGCGGCTTTCAGATCGACGTAAATCTGGCGAGCGCGGGGTGTTAATTGGTCTACCGTTAAGTTGAAGTCTGCACTTCGCCCCAACACGCGTGACGAATTCATAGGATCTTGTTGCCCATAGCAACGGAAATAAAATGATCGCAAATAATTATAAATACCAAACCTTTGAGCTATGGCAACGCAACGATGACGAAGTCCGGGATGGGTACCGAGAAAAGCAATTACACATTTTATCAAGAAACGGACTATTTTTTTCAGCAGAGCTTTTAAACGCAACGCCAATGCATGCTGGCGCACCAGCCGTACCTGATGACCGCACCAGCGCACGGGCGCAGTGATGCGCCATGAATGGCTCTGGTAGATTGCCTGGATTTGCTGTGCGCGGGCATCGGCAAGCTGCCAGTGACGGTGATTGGCAGCTTGGACCACGTCGAGATCAGTTTGTGATTTATTGGCATGGGCTTCAGCTTCTTGTGCTCTTGTTTCCGCCGCAATGGTAGTTTGCTCCGCCTCCGCAAGTTTTTGCTCCAATTGAGAAATAATGTATGTCATCTTTTTATCAGTCTCAGATATCATATTTTTAAAATCAGAAATTTCAATATAATTACTAAAATAATTCTTTAAACACAAACCAAGGTCTTCAGGTAAAACATATTTAAACCAGTGTTCAAATTTACTAGCTCGTGTAGTATTCCAGGTTTTTTTCATGTTTGTTAAATGCAATATGATAGGCTTTTTTAAGACTTCGGACATTTGAAATTCAGGCAAGCCATAAAAGTCAGCAATATCTTTAATCTCATAATTTAGATTTGCTGCCATTAAATTATAAGCAGGGGAGATGAATTTTACTTTTTCTTCGAAAACAAAATTAAACTCATCTTGATCCATAAAATGTTCAAATTTCCCCTGTGTTTTTACGAGAAATAGTTTTGAGGTAATATCATCGGTTCGCATTTTTGACAGGTTAAGCAGCGTTACACCGGTATTAAAATAATGCAGATGATTCATCTTTTCGTTATGTTTCTCTGTTACAGTAGCAGCCATATCCTTAACGGCTGCAGCATAAAAATCTGTTATATCAATTTCAAATAACTGAGAAATATCATCGGTAACAATTATATCGCAGTCAAGATATAATATCTTATCTTTCTCAGGGAAAATATTTGGTATTTCAAATTTAAATAAAGCAGCTTTTGAAACAAAGGGATGCTCTTTTCCAAGGTGTGAATATTCATTTCCTTTATTAAGAACACTTATTTTAACTAAACTTGTGCTCATAAGACAAAATTGATTAATATTTTCAGATGATAATTCAACTCCAATAATATTAATTTCAATATCCAAATATTTTGAGTTATTTCTAATTATTGAATTAATCGCAACTCTAGCCGGCAGTGAATAGTTATCATCAGAAATTAAAACAATATCAATTTTATTCATACTTCATCTGCAATCAATTTGTTTTTAATGAATATAAACTTCGTTGGTTTCCATTTTTCGACATTCTTCATTCTTGCTGCTCCACTTTATAAATATAAAAATCACAAAAAGAAGTGTTGTTTGGATCATTACTATCAAATGGGTATAAATTTGGGATAAGCTTAGTCATGCCCCAATCAGGTTTATTATCACTTATCCATTGGGTGAAATTTCTATGCTTTACATGTTCAACATGAAATTCATTTTTATCCGAAGAATATATTATGACATATCTTTTTGAGGAAGAAAATAAACGATTCATGTAGTATTCGAAAATATCATCTTCTATCAAATAATAAATGACATCCAAAGATAAACACAAATCAGCTTTTTCATCATTAAATTCTTTCAACCAAATAAATTGCTTTGTGGTATCTGATGCGAATTTAGCACTTGTTTCCGCTAAAATGGTTTTTGATACATCAACGCCCGCACATTTTTTACAGTTCAATAAGGTGAGCTGATTGACATTATCACAGCCAAATTCAATAACTGTCTCTATATTATTTGCATTAATAAAACTATTAACTATATCAGCTTTAAACTTTGCCAAACGTCCATATGATCCTGCTCCGGAGTTCCCCTTTGTATAATATCGCCTCTCCCAATATTCCACAGAATTGAAACATATTATTTTCTTTAACTCTTTATAATAATCCAAAATATTGTTAATTTGTTCATCATTTTTATTTTGGAGAACATTTAATTGTGATAAAGTTATTTCTTGATTCAACCTGAGTTCTCTTTCTGGATTTATATATGTCAGGCTTGATATATTATTATTTACTATCTTAATTTTTGTTCCTTGTAGTACGGCCATAGCCCAAAACCAAACATCATCAGCTGTTGGGCAGAGATCCATAAATAAATCATGTTTTAATGCATCTTTGTAAAGTGATTTTGCCGGATATAAAACCCCACTACCTCCAGTACTAAAATTAAAAAAAGAAGGAATATTGTTTACTATCTCTTTTTCCCATTCATTGTATTTATCAACACTACCATATTGAGAACATTTAATTCGATGTGCACGATGACAATGTATATATGTTGGTTCCTCTACATAGGAGTTATAAAGTAATGCCAGCCAATTTTCTGGATAATAAATATCATCATCAGCTGTTACTATTATGTCATTGGGGTATTCTCGTAATGAAGGTATAAGTTTTTTATAAGATCCTATATTTTCAAACCATTTAATTGTTAAACCATTTTGGAATAGGTGTAATACTTCGGGCGGCACATCTTTTTCTTTATTAGGAAATTGTTCTTCTGCAAGCCATAAAACAACTGCATCTGGCTTAATAGTTTGGTTTAATAGTGAATATAAACAATAATGAATGTCATACATCCTCCCTGGAAAAGAAGTTAAAGAAACAATTAATCGAGGATTTCTGCTTTGCTGAGTAATTCCCTTGTGTTTTAGAATTATAATTTTTTTTGATATAGTTTCTTTATCGATATGCTTAATAGGATATGCAGAATTGATATTTTCAACTTTGATATCACTTGATGGTATTGTTCTTTTCATAATCATTTTCTGTTTATCAAATTCAATCCAAATACTTTATAATATTCAAAGCGCAATCATGGAGTTTTAATCATTCCGCTTGTTAAGGATTGCAGAGTGAAAGTCTTCATATTTTCTCTCGTTTTTAAAATAATTCTTAAAATTGTTTTATCTTTTGACTGATAACCCTTCTCGTTATTCTCAAAAAATATCGAACATTTCTATCCTTAACAAATAACTCGACTGATTTTAAAAATGCTGCGCCGTATTTTTTATGGTCCAACAATACATCAATATAACGTTGTATGAACTTAATATACTTTAGTTTTAAATAATGAATCTGTTTGTTATTTTTAAAAATTTCCTTGTAAGATAGATATCCAACTTTCGCATTTTGAAGTTCAGAGGCACCTGAATATACACCACCCATATGCACCCTATAAACAGCTACAAAAATATTCAAACAAACACCTGTCCCTTGTAATAGTAGATGAGATAACAAATGTATATCTTTGGGAGACTTATAAAGTGAGTAATAAGCAGGATCATACATGCTTTTTCTAAAAACCAATGTCTGCATGCCAATATGCCAACCGTGATAAAATCTTTCAAAGTCAAAGACTACGTTATCCTCTCCATTACTAAACAATATGTCATTTTGATCTACTTGAAATACGCCTGTTTCTTCATTTAATGTTTTGAACCTGCACCAGCATAAACTATATTCCGGATTTGCCTCTAATAAATTTACCTGTTTCTGCAATTTCAACGGGTCTATCCAGTAGTCGTCCCCTTCGCAAAGCGCAATGTATTTTCCTTTTGCCCTAGGGAAATTATAACTATAATTAGGTTTTATCCCTTTTGAATACTGGTTCTCTGTCTGGTATATTGGCTTAATCAGCCCGAGATATTTAGCCTCGTACTCCCTTATTATATTCGCAGTACAATCGGTCGACGCATCATCATGGATGAGGATCTCAAAGGGAAAATCGGACTGCTGCATCAAAAAACCATCAAGACATTGACGGATGAACGGCTCATGATTATAGGTTGTCGAACAAATACTCACTAATGATTCCGCATTAGTTCCCCATTTGCTCATAATCTCATTCTGTGTTTTTCTAATCATTATCGCAACGCAAAATTTCTAAACCCAGACCTATTCAACGTTGACTTCCAGCGAAGACTTAGTCTGGCTGAATTCCCGTCATTTAAACTGTCAGGGTCCAATAAAACGCCTCTCTGCTATGTTTAAACCATTACAAATTCCCCAGACGCAATTATCAAAGTGCTATTTATGTTACCTGCCCCAATATTCTGTGCATAAAGCCTTAATTCGATCATCATTATAGTTATTAATTCAAAAAACCTGAAGCGAGCAAGAGCACTCTCAATCGCTTCAGGAAGATATTTTTCGTGATTGAAAGAGGCCATGATTACAGAAACTTTAGTCAGTCGTACCACCTTTAAGAAAAGTATCCAAGGGGGTGTTTTTAAGTTCTAGTATAATTTGTTTAGTAATTTGATTAGGTAACTCATCACGCCAGCGATCATCACACGCTTCGGAACGAAAAACAGAATAGGGGTCTTTATCATGCCGCGATTTGCTTGCAACAAGAAAGTTTCGTACATGACTGCAAATTTCTAACCCACAAAAATCAAATATTATTTTTGTAGAGTCGAGTGGTGCGTTGTTCAATTCATCATAGCGCACCAATAAAAATTGCTGAGGGAATTGACTTTTAAACCGAAGGAATGCCTCGGTAATTTCTTTCCATTTATCAAATCCGTAAAATTCTTCCACCCTATTCTGATTCTTGCTTGGTGCGCTACGCCACTCAATATTTATGTCCCACATTGGATTGAATGCTTTTGGTGCCAAAATCCAAGAAGCCATTACTGCCAAAGGATTTCTGACAATTCCGATTATAATAACATCACTACATTGAGTTAGTACGTTTTCAATTATATGAAGATATCGCGTCTCTTTGAAAACAATATGTGTCAACTTGGCGGCCTTTTCAAAGGAAGGAATATTTTTTTGAGTCTCAGTGGACATTAGGGTAAATGCATCTTGAGTGCAAAGAATTTCTTCAAAAAAAGACAGAATTTCAGCTGCTGAAGAATGGTCGGACAATCTACCTTTATGCCCATACGAAAAAAGCGGTTGGTACCTAAAAGCAACATCCGGATGACTATTGAAAATCTGACTGAGCCATGTTGTGCCTGAGCGTGGCACACCAAATATTCCGATCTTATTCATTAGTATTTCTCTAGACAGAGATTTCCCCATTGTTCTAACCACCATTTAGAAAGCTATTTTCCTAGTCAGTGACTTCTCATTTTTTATGCATTGCGCCTATTAAGTTAATAATATCTAACATTTCTTTGTGACCATATCTCTGATCTATTGGTAAGGGGATTATAGAATTTGCTAAAATATGGCTTCTGTGGATAAACATAGCTTTCTTTTCAAAAGGCCAATAAGTAGCAACAAATACACTGTGCCTAATTAAATAGGCGCGCAACTGAATAGCCTTCTTATTACTCAGTTTATAAGGATAAACCATTGGTGCTTCCTTAATATGATTAGGCAACAATAATTCATTAGTAGCACTCAATGATTTGTGTAAGGTATGATAATTTGCTAGTCTTTGACGGGCAACCTTGGCAAAATCGATAGATCTAATTAAAGTTTTGGAAAGATTAGACATTAACTTCATTCCTTCCTTTCCTAATAGGTTGTTCGCATTTTTAAACTCTTCATGTCCTGCAGCAGCTCCGGATTCAATTCTTTTTATTAAGTGCAAGAACTTATCGACCGAATTGCTTGTAGGCAAATTTAAGTGCATAGCCGTATTAAGTGCGCTATCTAACAATATTCCACCATCAGGTATGCCAAAGAACTTCCTTGGCGAGTAGAACCCGCTATTTTCCGGTGGGAGCTTACAGTAAAAAGCCTGTGATAGATCCCAAATGATTAAATTTCTAAATTGATGATATTTTTTAAGCAAGTCACTTCGTATTCCAAAATAATTAACTATTACAACGACAATATTTTTAGATGAGAAAACTTTCTGATCAATAATCGGATTCAATTGATAATCAACTGCATACCATTTCAGCTTTGTGCCAACACGCTTTATTACTGAAATAAGCGATGGACAAATATATTCAGGAAGCCAAACTTCACATGGCTTACGATTTAATAAAAAATATTCCAACGCGCTGCACCCGGAATTAAAATAAATACCATCATAGGGAAGTTGCCGTGAAGCGTCTAAATGTAGTTCAAAATAACCGCCAATTTCTTTCATATTTTCCGTTATTCTATTACTAGATCTATCAATGATGGCATAATATCTATAATATTGTTCATTTCTTTAGTATTATCAAACGCCAGTAAGATAACGCCAATGGCGGCATCTGCACCTTGAAATGAACTACAATGTTCACCAAATTTTTTATATTGATGAAATTCTTTTACATATGGCATCACTTTTTCAGACAAAGAAAGCTTGGATAATTTACCATCATGTGTACTATGAACAACGTAATAGGCAGAACAACCTTTTTCTAATATTGGAATTTTAATAATATTGCCCATTAGGATATCTAAAGATGACTTTATCATGTCAAAGCCCGTTGCATATTTGATTGCTTGTGGCACAAAGTTCCCACCGCTTCGAGGGCCGATTTCCATAATGTATATTTCGCCTTTTACTGAAACACGGGCTTCAATATTAATTGGACCGTTTTGCAACCCCACACACTTTACGGCCATCGCAACTTCTCGTCCAACAGCATCAATTATGGTCTTTGCTTTTTTACTCGGCCATGTAGTGCAGTAAGGAACAAACTGGTTGACTTTATGATTATAGTGATGGTCGCCTAGATAATAAAAAGCTAAATTACCATTAATAACAAATCCATCGCCGTGAAGTTGCTCTCCGTCGCAAAAAACGAACTCTTCGATAATAATTCGTCGTTTACGGGATAAAGATAGTGCATATTTTGACGCGATCTTTAGCTCTGATGGTTCCAGAATTTTCATAACACCCTTGCTACCCGACGCATCAACGGGCTTTACTATCAAAGGATAGATAAAGTCATCCAATAGACTTGTATCTATCTCACTTTCATCCAACCCCATTGAACGCGGCACATTGAAATTGTGCTCCTGTAAAAATCCACGGAAGAGGTCCTTTTCGGATAAATTGCGCACAACGGCATATGGATTGCTTGGCAATCCATATTTTTCAGAAACAAATGCAGCAACCGGCGCACCGGGGTCAGAGGCATACGCCATAATAATGTCCGGTTTAATCTTTTCAGCTAGGCGCAAGACTGCGGGTATATCTACTGTGCTTACATTATAATATTCGTCAGCCAATTTGTGGCCAGGATTATTAGGTAAATAGTCGCACGTAATTACATACAATCCCATCCGTTTTGCTTCCTCTATTGCAGGAATTTGAAAGTTTGCGCCGCCGAGAAATAGAATTCGTTTCATATACTTAGTGCTTTCTTTATCTGTGCTGTAAGTAACTTGCAAATTAAGGTAATCATTTTGATATCTAAATCCGGATAAATTGGCAGGCACAATACCTGATCAGCTACCTTCCTTGCAGTTTTTAAAGTTGCGGCATTCTGTTGACTTTCGTCTTTATACATCGGGAGATCCGTTATCAAAGGATAAAAATACCTTCTGCAGAAAATATTTTTTTCTTTTAATATTTCATAGACATTGTCGCGGCTTTTACCGTATACATCTTCATCTATAAATACCGGAAAATATGAATAGTTATGAGTAACCCCCTCCATGTCCTCCATCAACTTAACGCCGGGTATGTCTTTAAGCATCCTCCTGTATGCCAGCGCGACGGTCTTTCTTTTTGCATTGTATGAATCAATGTACTTCAGATAAAGAAGCCCGAAGGCGGCTTGAAACTCGTTCATCTTCCCGTTTATGCCGCATTCGAAAACCTTTGTCTCGCCGGCAAAACCGAAATTTTTGAGCTTGTCTATCCTGTCCTTTGTCTTTTCGTCATGGCACACAATGGCACCGCCCTCAAAGGTAGTGAATGTCTTTGTGGCATGAAAGCTTAAAACAGAAAGGTCGCCATAATTCGCAACCGAGACGCCATCCTTTTTTACACCAAAGGCATGGGCCGCGTCATAGATAACCTTGAGTCCATTGTTATCAGCAATCTTCCGAATGGCTTCAACATCGCAGGGGTTCCCGTACACATGAACCGGCATTATCGCTGTTGTCTTATTAGTGATAGTCGCCTCAATTTTTTCAGGGTCGAGATTGCAGGTAACCTGGTCTATATCACCAAAAACAGGTTTTATCCCGTGCCACTTGAGCGAGTGTGCCGTAGCAACAAAGCTGAAAGGGGTTGTAATCACTTCCCCGGATATACGCAAAGTCTGAAGAGCCGTGAGCAGTGCAATAGTACCGTTGCAGAAAAGCGAGATATACTTTACGCCAAGATATTCGCATAGCGCGGTTTCAAACTTTTTATGAAACTCGCCATTGTTGGTAAGTACGTGGCTATCCCACATCTTTTCAAGATAGGGGATAAATTCTTCAAGAGGGGGCATCGAGGGGCTGGTTACGTATGTGGTTTTTTTATTCATAAGTAGTTTAGATTCCACTTTTCGCCTTTCCGCCGTGTGCACACCTAATTGGTCTCTCCTTAAATCAGGCATATTTTATCTGCTTGAATTTTCATGAGGAAACCTATCATACATGGGATTCCTCCCTATAAATTCACAGAATTTATTATATGCATCATTGTCTTTCAAATTCAGCACCAGAAAGTTATCTCTTCCTTTAAAGTATTCCATAGCCTCTTTATTATGAGTATTATAATATTCTTTACATATTGTTTCATCACGCACAAAATCTTCATTAAAGTATTTTCTTCCCTTTAACCACACTAGTTTCGCCATATCATATTCCCAACCTTTATATCGATATATTGACTTTTTGCTATCTCTGACTCTGGTCGGCAAACCATCCTTTGAAAGCCTTTTTTTATGGAAACGGATTAAACTTTCATACCAAGTATCTGCATCATCTCTTACAGTAAGAATGAACTTTGAATTAGGGAAACGTTGATCTAGACTTTTATAAACATTTCTGCGGCTAAAAGGTACGTCCTGAAATGCTTCAGATGCTTTGCAATAATTCATTAAATATGAAAACTTACCTTTCAGAGTGGGGATAGCGATAATTTCCGCCTCTGCCTGATCGCCGACTTTATAGCCTAAATCTTCCAATGCTTTTTGCATGCTGGTAGTACCAGTTTTGTTCATCCCAATACAAAATATTTTATTCGGATATTGATCTTTCATAAAAAGATATTTGATATCATTGAGAAATCTTTTTATGATAAGGAAGTATTTTTTATTATTTAGTTTTCTTAATATTATTCCGAACATTTGTTATAACTCAAACATCATATTCTGGTAGCTATTCGAATAATAATCTTTTCTTCTATTGCATTACTTCAATAACAAAATTTATTTCTTGATAACAAAAAAACAGATCAATAATTCATACCCGACATAAATTAATTTATCTTCTGCGTGAGACTACTGAACGCTCTTACACAGCATGTAATCACTGTACGTGGGCAATCATTAGTTGTCCCACCTCTTTCAGTTCCAATAATAAATTCAAGCATCTTAAATCAACTTCTCAATATGCCCTTTCGGAAATAGATGAATTCTCGACCAAACCCTTGCCACTTCCCACCGCGCTATCTGAAAAACAACTGCATCTTCTATTATGTCCAGAAATTCCGCTGTCGCGCCGCGTACCACAGGCGATGTAATCTGCGTCCGTAAAGCATAGTGTCCCTCCTGAAGAGGAAGCCGAAGAACATATTCAACCAAATATAGCCCCCCCTCTTCTATTTGAAGCAGTTCTTGCCCCGCCTGAGAAAAACCACCGGCGACAAGGTTTATTTTTTTATCATCGAGGATATTAAAATTTACAGAAATATTTTGATTGGATGAAGACTCAACATAGATCCGTATTTTTACTTCCTGATTGAATTCCACAAGCTGCAGCGGCTCATTATCCATATTGAGGAGTTCAGTATATGTAATTCTTGCTCCTCCAGAACCATACCGGAATACGGCCACACGTTTGTCAAAATCATCTGAGCGTTTAAAATCAGTGCTATCTTTTTTCGAGGATTGAACGGCATTTTCTTTGATTTCCTCCTGTTCTTCAGTAAATCCAGACGACACTCGGACAAATTTTCGACATTCCGCATTCATTTCTTCGCGCATCTTGCGGATATATTGCTCTGCAACTTCACCAGCTTTACCAATGGACTTTATCACACCCTGTTCAAGATAAATGCCACGAGAGCAAAGGCTTTTAACCGCGCCGGTATCATGGCTGACGAACAGAATAGAGGTACCTCTTTCCTTAATCCGCGAAAGTGCAGTCATGCACTTAGCCTGAAAGTTCATATCTCCGACTGCAAGTGCTTCATCCACAATTAGTATATCCGGCTCAACGCACACATTTACCGAAAACGCTAACCGCACCAACATACCGCTGGAGTAAGTTTTTACGGGTTGATTAATAAAATCACCAATATCGGCAAAAGAAGCGATTTCATCATATCGCCCATCAATTTCCGCATGTGAGAGTCCAAGAATTGATGCATTCATATAAACATTTTCGCGTCCGGTAAACTCGGGGTTGAATCCGGAACCAAGCTCCAACAGAGCGGCGATGCGTCCATTGGTTTGAATGCTGCCGGTAGTGGGGTTGAGCGTTCCGCAGATAAGTTGCAGCAGGGTAGATTTGCCTGAACCATTGCGCCCTATAATGCCAACCGTTTCACCTTTATTAACTTCGAACGAAACATCTTTAAGCGCCCAGAACTCACGGAAATATTGCTTGGGTGCCTGCCGGGCAAGCCGCTGCACGCGCGGGACAACAAATTGCTTAAGCCTATCACGCGGCACATCGTATATCTGGTAACACTTGCCCAGATTGCTTACTTGTATTACACTATTATTAGAGGACATCGGCAAAACCCTTTCTGGTCTTCTGGAACCAGACATAGCCAAGCCAAGCGACTACAGTGGCGGCTATGGTGTAAATGCCCAACCACATCCAGTTCGGCAGATGTCCCCAAATCAGTACTTCCCGTGCTTGTTCAATAATAAAAGTGAGGGGATTGGCCATGATCCAGTGGCGCAATTTTTCCGGCAACGCTGTCACTGGGTAAAAAATTGGAGAGAAAAACAACATTACCACAGTGATGATACCGGTGGTTTGCCCTAAATCACGAAGGAATACACCTAGCGATGCCAGCATCCAGGCAAAGCCAAGGGTAATGATGATAAGCGGCAACAGAACCAATGGAATGAATATTACAGTCCAATTAAGGTAACCGTTGAATATTACAAAAGCAATAAGAAGCACACCAAGGCTTACGAGGCTGTGGAACAGGGCTGCGCCTATAGCAACTGAAGGTAAAATATCAAGCGGGAAAACTACTTTTTTTACAAAATTTACGTTGGAGGTAATCAGCGTTGGTGCCCGGTTGATCACTTCAGCAAAAAGTCCATGAACGATCAAGCCGACAAACAACACAACCGCAAACTGTGTTTTACTCTCATCAGTATTTACACCCCAGCGAGCCTTGAATACAACTGAAAACACAAAAGTATAAATGGCAAGCATGAGAAGGGGATGGAAAAACGACCAGGCGATGCCCAGGACGGAGCCCCGATAGCGTCCGACGACTTCGCGCCTGGTCATCTGGATTATAAGTTGGCGGTTACGCCAGAGACTGCGTAATAATGACAACGGTGAAGTTGGCTGCCCTGCATGAGGATTTACTTGCACTAGATCACCCCTACACTATACGCAAAATTGCTTTCCTCATCGGGCAATTTCACCCGCATTATCTGAGAAAATATAGCGGTGTAAACAGTCATAGCCTGTGGATTAATTACCGTCCAGACAGAGTCCAGCATGGAGTTATGGTACTTCATTTGGAATTCCCGCTTAACGTTGCCCAAAATAAATCCGCGATAAGCCCATATATTTTTAAAAATACTCAGCATCATTTCTCCGAAAGCAATCCTTCAGTTTCTTTTAGCATTTCAAGGTCGTCTCGTTAAGTGCCTTTTGCTGGCCATTGAAGATCAAGTCAGCAATTACAAAACAGTCGATATTAGTTAGCTAAAGATATTATTTAATCCTTTGAATTGCAATTTTATGTATCCGCAACGCTTTATTTCCGAACACATATGTTCTAATTTCCAAGTCAAGAATCTTTACGCCTTCCTCAATTTCTAAGATCCCTGGTACTACTTTGAGCATGTCGCCGGTACCATTAAGTTCTCCGGTAGAGAGCAGTTTGGTTCCTACGCCATGCACAACATCCCATTTTCCAACATTTTCAGATTGCATCCCTGGACTGGAAAAGTAAATCTTAAATTCGTAATTGCCCGGGATGATCCTTGTATAGGGACCATACGTTAAGAAGCCCGGATTTGTCTCGTAAAGAAATTCAGCTGTACAATCCTTGCCGACTCTCCCAACAATACGTGGCAAATTGCAACCATGCCATTCTTGGGTTTGCCCGACTTGTTCATAAAATGGTCGTGGTGGAGGCTCCCAAAGCTTTATCGCAGTTAACGAAACCAAAAGTGCCAAAACCGGCAAAAAAATCAATGAGGCATTCAAAATACAGTCAAATAGTTTAGACGTGATCGATGAAAATTTGTTTCTAAATGCAAGTACTGAAGAAATTAAAAGCAAGCTAGATCCGAAATTTTCTAAAAGTTCTTCAGAATAACCAGTTGCAAGAAATATTAGCAATGTCGTTCGTTCTCCAAACGCCATGGCGTAAAATCTTTGGGCAATAATCTCAAATCCTAAAGCGCCGGTTAAAAGAACCACAATTCCCAGGGAAAACAGTTTTAAGACCTCAGCAGAAAAAGCTCTCTCCTTATAAAGGGAAATAATTACTCCTATCAACACTAAGACACCGAGAAAACCATAGATATATGCCCAATCATGAGGACTATGCATGCCGATAAAAGTTTGCTCTGGTTTGAGCAAATATATAGATAAGAGTTGCCCAAATCGCTCATGTATTTGAGCCCCTTCATCAGCCGACAAAAGAATAAGGGTTAGAGAACCAATTGCTGCACCACGTTTACCGGTTAGTACAAATATCACTCCGAAGAGCGTTCCTGCAATCAAAAGCTTGCTGGATGAATACCAAGACTGCAGATTAGCCTCACCATTAACATCCAAGAATTCTAAAAACGTAACTCTTATTTGTTCGCCGATCTGAAATGGATTGGAGGATGCCAGAAAAAGATGGCTAAAAACAAGAATTAAATCCAAAGAAAATAAGACTAACAATAATTTGCTGTGCTTGTTAATATTCATTATTTTGAACTTCCTTGAGAAAGATGATAGTGGAAAACTACTTTTTTTACAAAATTTACGTTGGAGGCAATCAGCGTTGGTGCCCGGTTGATCACCTCAGAAAAAAGGCCATGGACGATCAAGCCTACAAACAGCACAACGGCAAACTGTGTTTTACTCTCATCAGTATTTACACCCCAGCGCGCTTTGAATATTACGGAAAATACAAACGTGTAAATAATCAGCATGAGCAAAGGGTTGAAGAACGACCAGGCAATACCCAGGACGGAGCCCCGATAGAGTCCGACGACTTCGCGCCTCGTCATCTGGATTATAAGTTGGCGATTACGCCAGAGACTGCGCAACAACGACAAAGGCGATGTTGGTTGCACTGAATGTGGATTCATAGAATATTTTTTCTGGAAATGATGGAATTACTGATTAGATAGTTCTCTATCATATCCACACTTTTTTCCACGGGCAGACTTTCAGTATCTATAATCAATTCTGGCGTCTCCGGAGCTTCATAGGGCGAAGATAGGCCCGTAAAATCCTTTATTAAACCTGATTGCGCTTTTTTGTACAACCCGTTGGGGTCACGCTTCCGGCATTCATCAAGATTACAACTCATGTAGATTTCGACAAAGCGGTCTTGCGGAAACAAAAAGCGCACAAATTCCCTGTCTTTTTTGAATGGCGAAATAAATGTGCAAAGAACTATGCTGCTATGCTCATAAAATACTTTGGCCACTTCCCCTGCTCTGCGGATGTTTTCTTTTCTATCGGCCGGAGAAAAACCCAGATCAGAACACAGGCCGTGTCGAATATTATCACCATCGAGCAATACTGTATTGCATTTTTGGGCAAACAAGCGACGCTCCATCTCCATGGCAATAGTTGATTTACCTGAACCGGAAAGCCCCGTGAACCACAATACACAAGCCTTATGACCGTTTTGCTTTTCCCGTTGGGCTAGCTCTATATTTAATTCTCGTCGGATCACGTTTGATGATTTTTTTGATTTGCCTCCATCATCCGCCCAATCATCGGTATAATCTTCAATATGCCTTATGGCATTCCGGATCATTCCGGCAGCAACAGTATTATTGGTCAGAGGATCAATGAGAATAAAGCTGCCTGTGGCATGATTGATTTTATAGGAATCAAAGAAAATCGGGGCTGAGGTGCTGATTTCCACCCTCCCGATCTCGTTTAACAAAAAAGTATCCGCTGGCTGCCGATGCAACGTGTCAACATCTATTTTGTAGACAATCTTTGTTATACTGGCTTTGGCATATTTTGTCGTGTGCTTTATAATGTAGGGAGTATTAATGGTCATGGCTTGTTCATCCATCCAGCAAATGATCGCTTCCATGCTGTTTTCGATCTGGGGAAGGTTTTTCTTGCGAACGATCATATCACCGCGGCTTACGTCAATTTCATCGCTCAAAGTCAAGACCACAGATTGTGAAGCAAAAGCTTCCTGCAATTCACCATCGTATGTCATGATTGATTTTATTGTGGTCACATTTCCGGAAGGCAATATAACCACCTCTTCTCCCGGAGTGATAGTTCCCGAAACTATTTTTCCGGCAAAACCACGAAAATCTAAGTGCGGGCGAATCACATACTGGACGGGGAAACGAAAGTCCACAAGATTACGATCGGCTGCGACATGGATATTTTCCAGGCAATGCAGTAGAGTCGTACCATCGTACCACGGCATTTTTTTACTTTTTTCAACGACATTATCACCTTTGAGAGCAGATACGGGGATAAAGACGATATCGTGGATATCGAGTTTTTGAGAATAGTTTTCATATTCTTGGACAATGCGGGAAAATACATCCTCCGCGTAATTCACTAAGTCCATCTTGTTTACAGCGACAATGAGATGGGGAATCTGTAACAGCGAGATAATAAAGCCGTGCCGCTTGGACTGGGTCAGAACGCCGTTGCGGGCATCGATAAGAATGATAGCACAATCAGCCTTGGAAGCTCCTGTAACCATGTTTCTGGTGTATTGAACATGGCCGGGTGTATCGGTAATGATGAATTTTCTTTTCGTCGTTTCAAAATAACGATGAGCCACATCGATAGTAATACCCTGCTCACGTTCCGCCGCCAGGCCATCGAGCAGATATGCAAGTTCTACTTCCTTTAGCCCTTTTCTTTTGGAAGTTTTTTCAATTGCCGCATACTGGTCATCATAGATTGATTTCGTTTCATAGAGCAGTCTGCCGATCAGCGTTGACTTCCCGTCATCAACGCTGCCGGTAGTCGTAAAGCGGAGCAGGGATTTTTCACCGTACTGCATCAGAAATATCCTTCTTTCTTTTTTTGCTCCATGGAACTATCGCTGGTCAGATCAATCACGCGATTTTCCCGCTCCGATTTTTTCGCGGATCGAACTTCACCGATAATCTCATCAATTGTTATTGCCGCCGAGGCGATAGCGCCGGTACAGGGCATACAACCAAGGCTGCGGAAGCGGCACAAAACACTCTTTGCTTTTTTATTATCACCTATGGCGCCGGATGAAACTGGAATGAGAATGCCGTTAGAAATAATTACTTTCCGCATCCGGGCATAATAAATCGGCACAATGGGGATATTCTCCAACTTGATATATTCCCAGATATCTTGTTCTGTCCAATTGCTTAACGGAAAAACCCGCACCGTTTCTCCCTCATTAATTCTGGTATTGTAGATATCCCAAAGCTCCGGCCGTTGATTTTTCGGATCCCATTGGCCGAAAGAGTCACGCAAGGAAAACACCCTTTCTTTAGCGCGAGATTTTTCCTCTTCTCTTCTTGCGCCGCCAAAGGCAGCGTCAAAGCCATGCTTACGTATTGCATCCAGCAGCGCTCCTGTCTTTAAATAGCTGCAACACTTATCAACACCTGTCTTCAGAGGATGACAACCCTTGGCAATCCATTCTTCATTTCTTTCAATAATTAACCGGGCACCGATCTTTTGGCAGAATTCGTCCCGGAATTCATACATCTCCGGAAATTTATTGCCGGTATCAATATGCATTAATGGAAAAGGGAATTTTGCCGGATAAAAGGCCTTCTGCGCCAACCTAACCATCACGCTGGAATCTTTGCCGACGGAATAAAGCATAACAGGATTCTTGAATTCCGCCGCGACCTCTCGCATTATGTGGATGGATTCTGATTCAAGTTGTCTTAAAAAAGATATCGTAAAAGAATTCATCTTAACTGATTTCTCCATTTAGATACGACATTGCTCTCCGTTCGACTCTTCTAAAATTTTCTCCTACCGAAGCCATACTTTATATATAACCCACATGCCCTCAACCAAAACCAGCGCGCCCAACCCTTTTTTCAGGAGCTCCTTAGAACCTAACTTACTCAAAGCAAATGGCCCGAAAAAACCTCCAACCGCAGATCCCAAACACAGAGGCGCCATTAAAGACAGCGTTGGCATACCGTTGAGTAACACCCACAGAAAAAAACTGAGCAGACAAATGGGCGCTTCAGCAAAATCTGTGGAACCAATAGCACCTTTCTCACACCTGTCTTTGAAAACCAATTGCCCACCAGCAACCAGAGGCCCAAACCCGCCGCCGGATAAAGCCTTGTTAAAGGCGCTGATGAAACCAAGCGCGTATATTTTTTTAGATGTCATGATTAATGTTTTGCCCCACAAAATCATCACGCCAATGACAATCACCAACACGGCAATGTAGGTGTTCAGAATTTTAGGTGATATGGAGGATGAAACAAAGACGCCGAGTAGGCAGGCGAAAACACCGAACCAGATAATAGTCGTGGTGACGCGATAATCAACTGTGCCGGTTTGAAAATTCGCGTTTCCCAGCCGATGATGCCGCCAGGATGCAATAAAACCTCCGATGGATTGGGAGATCAAAATGGAGGGCACGACCGTTTTGACGTCGTATCCCAACAGGATTAATAAAGGCGACAGAACCGTGCCATACATCATGCCCAGCGCGCTATCCACAAACTCCATGACCATCGCAAAAGTAATTAAGTAAAATGATTCAAGCAACATGAAACCTTTCTGATACAGCTCCGCCCTCTGAGTTACATGGTCAAGCCGCGCAAATTTAATTGCGTAATATATATAAACATTTATATTTTCATAAAACAACTGCGCGAAAGCACAGCAGGAAAATTATTACATAGGAACAGGCACAAGTGAAGCCAAATGCTTATCCAGAAATTGCCAGATTTCGCTCTTGCCCTTTTGTGTTTTTGCCGAAAACAGGATGGGCTTTCCCCCAGCCGACACGGCAAGAGCCCGTTCAATCGACCGTTTATGAACTACCGCCTGATTGTTAGATAATTTATCAGCCTTGGTTAAAATATAAAGATAAGGTATGCGGTAATGCTCAAGCCAGTCGCGCAGAGACAAATCATCTTCACTGGGATCGCGCCGTATATCCAGAATAAAAATTACCAAAGCAAGGCTTTGCCTCTCGCGCAGATAGGCTTCAATCATATCTCCCCAGTCTTTTTTTACAGATTGAGAAACCTTGGCAAAACCATAACCAGGAAGATCAACAAATGCCACCTTTTCGTTAATTGTGAAAAAATTGATGAGCTGTGTCCGCCCAGGAGTGTTGCTTGTCTTGGCCAAAGTTTTGCGCCCTACAAGCGTGTTGATCAAAGATGAGTTGCCAACGTTTGAGCGCCCGGCAAAAGCAATTTCCGGCAGTGTCGCCGGTGGATACTGAGGAGGCCAGACAGCGCTTTTGATAAATTCCGCACTGATAATTTTCATTTACCTTATCTTTCATCCA
>Ga0247841_10001825_pt1 | contig 44900 bp, 79 predicted proteins | sample LaCruzMarch2015__2_FD_192410 | JGI IMG/M metagenome (GOLD analysis project Ga0247841, IMG submission 192410) | Freshwater microbial communities from meromictic Lake La Cruz, Castile-La Mancha, Spain - LaCruzMarch2015_18m | ecosystem: Environmental > Aquatic > Freshwater > Lake | place: Spain... | reverse complement strand
AACTATGAATGGAAAATTAAAGCTAAGAAAAGTCCTAATCAAGAGATAGACTTTATCCCAATTATAGACTCAAAAGAATTTTCAGAATGGGCATGGTGGAATTCAAGCTGGACTAAAAAACAACTGATAAATTTTACAGCAGATAGGGGAAGAATAATTTACATTACTGTCCCATATAACATTAGTATGCAAAATGACTTTGATGATTTAAGATTCACTGATTCTTCGGATACTACCGAACTAAATTTTACAATTGAAAATTATTCTATTTCTGATTATGCTACGGTTAGGATTGATACCTTGGGTGCATATCCCATCTATATGTATTATGGTAATCCAAGTGTAACAACAACTTCCAATGTTAGTGCAGTTTATTATAATCCATTTGTTTATTACTATTTTGATGAACAATCAGGAACCACCTTATATGATTCAGTAGGGACATACAATGGAAGTAACTCTAACGCCGCAATTAAAGAAAACGGCAAGATTAATACTTCTTATAATTTTAGTGATGCAGGGGATGTAGTGAATCTTGGAAATTCTGCAGCATTAAAATTCACAATTCCATTTTCAATATCAGGTTGGATTAATACTTCTGCTGATGGAGAGGTTATAGGGAAGAAAGTAACTACTACTGGACAATATAATTATCTTATCAGAGTTACTGGCGGTAAAATGGTTTTCTTTAATGATAGGACTGCCGGAACCAGATTTGTTACTGGGACAACTACGGTGAATAATAGTGTTTGGAATCATTTTGTAGCAATAGCGAACTCTACTGGAATGTCTGTTTATGTTAATGGAGTATATGATAATTCTGCTTCAAATGCATTAGCTGATATCGTAGAGGATGAAGTAAATAATGCCTTAATCGGTACAAATCTATTGGGGAATGGTGTAAAACAAATTGATGAAATAGGAATATGGAAAAGAGCATTATCCCCTACTGAAATATCTTATCTTTATAACTCCACTATGCCTACAACAACATTTGGAATAAAAGAAGAAGGAATTGGGATAAATTCTCTTCTTATGAATCCAGTAAATCTATACAATACTACACAGCCAACAGCTATTAATTTTTCATGTAACTCTACTGCTTATAATACCACAAAGATTAGAAATATAACCCTTTTTGTTTGGAATAGTTCAAATGCAGTAATATCTCAGAATATAAGTTGGGTAAATGGAACATTCAACCAAACTTCTTGGATAAACACAATGCCAAGAGTAGATAATTATACTTGGAATTGTTATGCATGGGGAAATGATAGTATTAATGATTGGGATGTAAATAGAACATTAAGAATAGGAATATATGCTGATATCATTAGTGAAACACATAATTCATCTTCCTATGAAGGTTATCCCGAGTCTTACGCGATAAACATAACAAATCCATTTGGCTATAACATTACAAATGCAACATTAGTTTATAATGGAACAGCGTACAATGCAACAGTAATAGGTTCAGGGGGAAGTTATTATATTAATAAGTCTTTGTTCATTCCAGTAGGTTCTAACGGAAATGTATCTTATTATTATCAATGGTTGATGAATAATACTTACACTCAGAATTCAATATTATACTATCAATATGTCTATCCTGCATATTTCTATCCATGTAATCTGACAAACATGACGGGGGCAGGAGCATTGAATGCCACGAGGTTTTTAACATATCTCAATCTTAGTTTCAAAGATGAAGTAACTCTTGCAAGAATAAATGCTACAATTGATGCGTCCACTTGGTCTTATTATTCTGTAGGTGGCTCTCCATCAAATACCAGGGTAATGACCTTCTCAAATCTAACAGCCAATCCATCTTATTTATTCTGCAGCTCATTTAATTCAAGCCAGTATATTGTCGATGTTAACATTACCTACTCCGCAAGCGGATATGTGCAAAGAGCAATCACAACGAATTTTACATTGACTAATGTTACCACTAACAAAACATTATATTCTCTTTCAAGTTCATCAGGGATATATTCCACAATTGTTGTTCAGTCTCCTTCAACAACGGCCATCTCCGGAGCAACTATTGATATAAAAACAGTAATTGATGGAATAACTGAAACAATCGGACATACTGTTACAGATAATTTTGGAACAGCAACATTTTGGGTAGCACCTAATGTCCTTCATACTATGACTGTTTCTGCTCCAGGATATACTACCGCAATAATCTCTTGGACTCCAAGTCAAGCAACATATACAGTAATTCTTCAACCATCCACTACTGAAACAACTTATAATTCTTCATTGAAGGGAATATTATATCATACTTCTCCTACAAGCGGCCCAACTACTGAAGGTATGAAATATTTTTCACTTAATTCAATAGCTCAATTTGGAAATTTAAATAGATGCAGATTGGATATTATAAATTCATCAGGATATGTAATTGCGACTAATAATTCTACGGGTGCCACTTATTGTAATACTTCAGTATATTTAAATTATTCAAGAGCAAATACAGGGATGGAAAATGGAAGACTTCTTGGAAGATATTATTTTGATACTGATTCAGGATATACTATGATTGAGGGAGATGGACAATGGTATCTTCTGCTTTACGGGACATATGTAAATGATTCAACCACAATAAAAAGGATATTGCTCACATTTAATAGTCTGAATGATTGGGGCGCATGTACGACTAATTTAAATGCAGATGGTAGTTGTCCATTAGAAAATAGAACTGGGAGAGCAGAGTATAATAAAATAGTATTCTTATTTGTTATGCTTGCAATTATTCTAGCAGCATTAAATTTTTATTCAGGATTTGATTCTTCAAGTCCTGGGGCAACTAAGGTAATTACCACAATCATAATCCTTTTTATGTGTTATGGTGGCTTTTTTACAATCAATACGGGAAGTACTCTTAATGGGTCATTTGTAGACAGATGGATAATAGGGATATTCAGTATGATAATTACTGCTACTTATTTCTTGTCAGTAAACAAGAGGGAGATATAAAATGGGAAAAATGTTAAATATGCTTATGTTTGTTATTGCAATACAATTTGCATTAATTTTATTTAATGGGGGAATAGCAAAGATGTCTAATGAGAATCTGATAGATTGTACCAACCCCGCAATAGACTGTACCGAGGTAGATACCGCAGAACAAGGGTCAGTATTAACGAGCTTGATTTTCAATCCATCATTATGGGACAATGGTATTTTGTTAATCTTATTTGGAAATTTAGCTACAGTGGGGGGGTTAATCCTAGGAACATTTTGGATTAAAAATGATTTTGTAGTTATGGCCGTAATAGTTGGAAGCATATTCTCATTTGGATTTCCTATATTCACCCTTTGGCAAAAAATTAGGGATGAAATGAAAGGATTTATTATGGCATCAGAAGGAATTGTAGATGTCCCTACAGGTTCTCCAGAAATAGATTTGGCAGTTAAAGTTGCAGGAGTATTAACTTCAATGATTTTATTCCCATTTATTATAGGGTATATTTGGACAGTTTTAGACTGGTGGAGGGGTCGTGATTAAAAATGGTAGCAATGCTTGACTTGTGGCAATTATTTGTAGTGGAAGTATTCGGAGGATTTTGGTTATCAGTATTGGGATTATCTCTGATGATTTATATTATTTTAGCCTTATTTGGAAAAGTAAGTGCAAACTCTACTCTTTCATATCTTACTCTTTTCCTATTCGCCATGGCGTATGGATATGGAAAAGCAATTTTCACTATACCTATTGCTGTAGCAATACTCATATATTTCGGAATGCAAGTGTATTCTGTTTTAGGAAAACAGCAATGACCGTAGTAGTTTAACAACTACTGTTACTAGTAGAAAGTAGTGAATAAAATGATAGGTTTATAAAAGTGAAAGGAGTAAAATAGAGATGGTAACTAATGAATGGATAGCAGAGAAAAGGAAAGCTTTAGCTAAGAAATATTATGAAGGAAAAGCCACTGAACAAATCAAGAGAGAAATCGACCCAGAGTATAATAAATCCTATCAACAAAAACAGAGGATAAAACAATTATCACAATCTAAAGAAGGAAGATATCAGCTTAGAGAAGAATCATTTAAAAAAGGTCAAGAAGTATCACGACAGCAAAAAGATATCAAATATCACGCACAACCACTTTATAAAAGAATTGGATTAAGCCTTCCTACTCAGCAGCAAGGAAAAGCAATTCAACGTTCTGGAAATAGATTACTTGCATCAATTCTCCCAATCCCAGGCGCAGCAGTCTACGGCTCAGGCGGAGCGCAAAGCCGAGCGCGAAACACAAGGGTTAAGCCAGCTGGCAGCGGGCGTGGCCGACCAAAGGGCGCATTCGACGCACGATACGCCAAGTATGGTGGAGTAATGAATTACAGAAGGCTCATGGCCAGACAGGCAGCCTATCAAAGACTCGTTCAAGCTCAGCAGTATGCCCAGCAGAGACCTATGACTTTTAGAGAACGTATAATCGCTTCCAGACAGATACCACAACAGCAACAGCAGATGCAACAGCAGATGCAACAACAGGCACCACAACAGATGCCACAACAATATACTCAAGAGGGACAACAAATGCCTCAAGAAATGGCTCAAATGCAGCCACAACAGCAATATCCACAGCAACAGCAGATGCCAGACATGCAGACCGTGGGCATGGATAGGCCTGGGCCAGCACAACATAATGTAAGAGAGATAAGGCCGGTATTCAAATCCTCCGGAGGAAGACTTGGATATGAAGTAAATCAAAGACCACTTGTCAATAACCCTCAAGGTGATTATTACGAAGATGTAGATATGCTCACTGGAAGACGCTTCCTAAAGAGAAGACCACAGGCAGAAGGATGGCTAAGATAAAATGGAGAAAATAAAACAAATGGATAAAGCAGTAAACACATTAGTAGACCTAATACAAGGTAAAACAGTAAACATAGGTATCCATGCAAATCACCAAAGAATACTGGAACACCCAACGCCTACGACTTACGTTTGGCACATGGGCCATAATGAGCATGTGGAAATGAAAAGAGCATACTCATTTAATAGAAACGGTCAAAGACCAAAGGTAAAGCTAGAATTTGCATATGAAGGAGTTAGAAAATGAAAAAGAGAAGACCTCAGAACGACCCACTTGAAATTGAATATGATGATGATGCAAAGAGAGGAAAGGAACAGGAAGATACTTATTGGGGAAATAATCGAGGAGATGATTACTAAATGATAAACACAAGAGGATGCAAAGTAAACCAGAAGGAATTGAAGATAGGCAAGGCCATCGAGATGGAACACACCAATTCCCCAAGAGTTGCAAAGAGAATAGCCACACAGCACCTTTGTGAGTTTAAACATTATTATTCCAAGGGCTTAATCCCAATGGAACATAAGCTTTCACAAATCAATTCAGCTAAATCGCGATTTGGAATAAAAGTGAAAGGAGGTAAATGATAAAATGAAAAGTGAAAATTACTTAAAGATAATGTTAATAGGATTCGTTGCAATATTATTCGGAGTTGTAGTTATCTCAACAATGGCTGACCAAACTCAGTCAACAACTAGCTTGAACTTCCACAACGATAGCTTGAACCTTGCAACCGGAGGTTACAAGAACGCAACAGGTTCTATCAACACGACAAAGAACTATACACTGACCTATCCAGCAACAGAAGCATGGATGAGGGACAATGCAAATTGTAAAGACCCTGCACTGGTTGTAACCTTTGATAACGGAACAACTCAGGCATTGACTTTGACTACACATTACACATACGACACTGCAAGAAGCATAGTCGGATTCAAGAATGTACAGCCAATCAATAGCACAGGTATAGGAGCAAACCAAACATATTTGACTTACAGCACATGCCCAACCGGATACATGACAGAAAGTTGGACTCGAGCAGTATACAATATGGTTCCTGGATTCTTCGCATTAGGAATACTCGGAGTTGCCTTGTTCGTAGCAATGCAATTGTTAAGTTACATGCAGAAGGAAGAATAAGAAGATAGACAATAGTAGATGGGAAGCCCGGGGGAGTCCCCCGGCACCCATTTCATATTCAATTTCAGAACAATTCAGTATCAATCACAAGGGAGGAAAAAACATGACAAAGAAAAAATCGAACGGAATGATGGGAGATTTCATGAAAACAGGAGTGACAACTATGGTCGGAGCCGGAATGATGGGAGCTAGCGCGGATATAGTTAACGCCATGCCAGCTGGAATGGGAAAGACAATGGCTGGACATGCTGTTGGATTCCAAGGTATTGCTTTGATGGGACCAAGTATCAAACTTGCTAAGAAATCGCTTAAGATATAATTACAAGGAGGAAATAAAATGCCAGCAAAATTTAAACGCTGTGTTTTAGAAGTAAAAGCCAAGAGCAGTGCTGTTAATCCATATGCAGTTTGTAGGAAAAGCACTGGCTTTTACGGACCAACACATCACCAAATGAGAAGAAGAGTTAGAGGGATGTAATTTCTATATTTATATAAAACTATAGATATAAGAAGTTTCCATCACAATCTTTTGGTCTATGTTCCTTTTTCATAGGCAACTTTATCCATTCCCATTCAAATTTATCTCGTGATATTCGTTTAATCATACCCATCTCTTCCATTTCTCTGATTGTTTCCCATCTTCCTTGTTCCGGAACGTGGTACATCGTCTTCCTAACGCACCACCTCAACAATTGAATATCAAAGAAAGAGCCTTGCTTTATTTTTTGTTTAATAAGACCATGTACATGTCTATGTACGAATGGTAACGCTTTGAGTTCTATTTTTGTTTTCATTATCTCTTGCCTCAATTTCACTCCAGTTTATTCCGCTGGAATTTACTGTGATTTGATAAGGGTCTTTGTCTTGTTTCTGCCAAGCGGACGTGGTCGTGGCTTGGGCTAGGTCAAGCTGTTTACAGAACTCACCTGACTCAACCAGCTTGACATATTCTCTAGCCTGGGAAGTTTCTCCATTGTACAGGAATGCTAAAAGCAGTATCCCCATCAATAGAATATTAATCGTCATCTCCGTAGCGTTCCATTGAGGGACGAACAGCCTCTTGAGATTTTGCTTGGTGATTCCCTTCACTTTATAAGTAATCTGACCACAAGATTCACAGGTCGCGTCTACCTTATTCCAGTTATTTTGTTTTTCTTCCATGGTTTTTTTCATCTAGGCAGAGGGGACATTTCTTGTTAAGATTACGGTCGAGTGTATCACTGCCGTACTTCTGTCTGCACTTGGGGTCACTACACCAGTATACAAACTTGTACGCCTTCTGTAAGTCCTTCGTGCTTTCCTCTGACATCATTTCTTTTATGTTTTCCATTTTGTATTTAAAGACCATTTTATTCATATTCTATTACTCTATTCTTTTTGACTAGATTGGCTCCAGTCATGCCTGCCCACATCTTTCTGAGTAATGGCATTCCCCAAGGCTCTACGAAACGTATCCATACAAAACCTCCAACAACAAGCACAAGCAATATTGGAATTGCGATATTCAATATCGAATCAAGTGTTCCGGATGTTGCCATTATTCTCTCCTCTCCTCTATAAACTCACATCCACCACTCAAAGCGTCTTTGAGTACGAATGCTTTTATTTCCTCATCGTTTTTACATCTCATATATTCAAGGTAATCTTCCTTGGAAACATCGATTAGTTGTAAAAACATCATTGGTATTTTGTTCCTTGATAATAATATCTTTCTCTTGACATTGTTGTCCTGTGGCAAATACTGAATACTGCCTCCCCAAACGTCTCCCTCCAGCGCGTCCCAGTAGAGCACCTTTCGGTTGTCTATGGTAATGATGAAGTTCGTTTTACCTTTGGAGAAGAGCAGTTTTATCATTTTCAGTATTTGAACCTCTCGTATTGTTCTATGAACTGGTTAACAAGCACAAACTCGTAAATCGTTGTGCATATTGCTAACAAGGCCATCCATGGATTGCTGGTAGAACCTACTGCGATTGCTGCCACAACCATCATGGGGAAGAACAATGTGAAAGCTATCTTGGTCTTGTTCTTCTCTTCTTGTTTTATTACTTGTTTTTTCATTATATCCTCCTTTTATCTGTTTCTTATCTATTTGCTAGCATTGTCAAGAATTCTTCAGTAGTTACAAATCTTATCTTCCTACCAGCTTCATCAATGCCCTCTCTTTGAGGAACCATTGGAAGTTCTTTGACAACGACAATTGAAATCTGTTCTTCTGCCTGTTCTCCTGTCTGCTCTGCATCTCTTACCTTTGGCTGACTTTCCTGCATTGCCTTTTCCTCTTCCTTTCTCAAGCTCTCTTCATAATCATCCACTCCGTTCATCACCTCATTCTGTCCAGAAGGAGCATCTTCTAATTCCTCACCCATTGGTCCCTTATTCTTCTTATTCTTATTAGGTGAACCTTTAGGTCTACCACCATTATTGTTCTTGGGGGCATACTTACTATTGTCCTTGATTGCTTCTTCCTTATGCCTATCTTCATAGACTTCTAGCTCTTCTGCATCGTCTGTTTCTCCAATATCTTCTAATATATCGTCTTCCATATTTTTTATTCCACCTCCTTTTATTGAATATAACTTGGGTCTGCAACCCTTGATTGTGACGCCTTGAACATTTCTTCTAAATCCTTTAAGCCATTCATTTGCGAGATGAGTTGTCTTCTTTGCATAATCGTTTGAAATAAACCGAGAGATAATGACCCAAGAACTCCTAATGCTCCTATGACTGTAAACATCTTGAAAATCCAATTCATATCTATGAAAATTAAAATACAAACATCGGCTCCAATAATTCCACAAATTGTACCTATCAAAAAACCTAACTGCATATCAATTTGTGTGAGTGGCGATAATAATGGTTTTTTCTGTGGTGGAACGAAAGGAATATTATTATCTATAATTCCATTAACTTCTTTTTTAATTTCATCCATTTATTTTCTCCTTAAATTTATCCAGTGTCATTTTTTTTATGTCTTGCTCCCATAGTCTAATAACCTTAAATCCTTTTTCAGTAAGTTCTTTTGTTCTAATATGGTCTACTTCATTCCCAATGGGATAATTATGCCAATAGTTTCCGTCACATTCTATAATCATATTGAATAAAGGGATAAATACATCACATTGATAAGCATGTGGTATCTCCTTAATATATTGATGAGTAAAGAATTTTATCCCTAATTGTTGTAAGAAATTTTGAATTTTTATTTCTATGGACGTATCTTTTATAGGAAATATTTGTTTGCTTCTAGCAATTTTTATTTTTTCTCTAGTTTCTGGAGAAACATACTTATTTAATTGAGATAACCTGCTTTTCATTCTTGCTTCAGGGCTCATAACTCTACCAATCAATTTTTCACGCTGTTTTCTTTTTTGTTCTTCATTTGGATGCCATAACCCTCTTTTTCCTTTATTTGGTGGGGCTCTTCCAAGATTCTTCATTTTTGTTTTTAATTTAGATTCTTCTGATTGATGCTTTCCAGATATCCATGGAGATTTGCCATTTTCAAATATTCCCTTAAATCCATTAGCATAATGTTGTTTATATTCTTCCCCTTTTAAATTTTTATTCCATGGAATATTTCCTTTTTTTAACCACCCAGAATGTTCATTATTTTTCATATAATTAATAGTTTCTATCTTATGTTTTCTTCCAATATTGGTCTTATGTCCTTTCTTAAAACTATGGGGATTTTCTATTCCTTTTTTAAATACCATTTTATTCTCCATCCGCCATGTTCCATATGAGTCCAAGTCCAAATCCGCCAATTGCTATGCCCAATATTCCTCCTATCAACGAAAACCTTGCGTCCCCCCAGATGCTCGTTGTGATATAAAATAAGATTACTCCAAGTGCTATTGCGCCAACGACATTGTATCCCATTCCAGATAATACTCCATCCTTGGCCTGTCGATTTACAATAAGTGCAAGAAAAACAACTAACATAAAAGCAATCACGCACATAGTCCAAGCCATGTTGCAAGAAGATGTTCCGACGTTGTCACCATATATTTGAAAACCGGAGCAAGTCATGAAATCGAAAGCAAAGCTCATTTGCCTGTCCTCTGGGAAGTTTCACCTGTCATTTTACTATCAAGTAGTGGACACAGGGGTTTATAAAAGTATCCGATAAACCTCGTCGATACTGTAACTTCTTTATAGTAGTAAAAATAGGCCGAAGGGGAATTGGACCCCTCTCTCCACCGTGTAAGGGTAGCATCTTAGCCGCTGGACCATCGGCCTATGAGAAAATAATAAATCCCCCGGGGCTCTCTATTCCCCGGAGGAAGTCAAACAACTATTGAGTGAGTTGGACTCAATAAAATTAAATCTTTCTTTTAATCTCTTTAAGTTTCTGCTCTGTGTGAGCATCAACTTCTTCTTGAAGATTTGATTCAATTGTATTGTCAAGCTCTTCTGAATCTCTCTTGGATTTCTTCTTTTCATCCATACAATCTTTATCAAACTTTTCAAGTTCTTCTTCAATATCTATGCCATCATTCTTTGCAAGTTTTTTTACAACTCCGACGACATACATATCAGTCATCTTCTTTCTATAGTCTTTAGATTTTCTAACATAGGTTATTGTACCCCACCATCCAACAACGATTACTATTAAAAATATAAATGCCAGTGTTCCCATGATGATATTACTCATAGCTAGAGTATTTGCTGGTGCCATTACTGCACTAATCATCGAGGATGTTGCTTGATTATTACTCAAGATTATAGATGTTCCTTCTGTAACTACCATTTTAAATTATTATTACCTCCTTTTAATTACTGTTGAATATAATTAAGCTACTGGCACGCCGGCAAGGCCTTCAATGAATCCGAGGGTGAATGCAACTACCGCATATCCTCCGTAAATCCATGCAGCCACTATTCCAAACTTTAGCCAAAAGCTCAAATCTTTGAATCTAATCTTTTTTGTGTTAACCATGATATTATGATACTGTTTGAGTATTTAAATCTGTCGGTTTTTACGCAATTCCAAATACTCTCTTCAAATATGTTCTGAATTTATAGTCGCTGATTCTGCCCTCTTCAATTTGTTTCTCGTATCTCTTGAGATAGCAAACCTTGCAATACTCACTGCATCCAAACTTCCTTGTATCACATTCTTCACCACAATAAGAACACACGCCAGTCATTTGGATATCATTCTAATAAGCTTTTTAAATGTTTTCGCTGGAAGTATCAAAGTAGTAATGACAACATAATCAAATATCTTCCATATCCACTCCATCGGAGTCATCCTCTTCTTCGTTGCGCATCCCCAATTCTTTCCAGCAAATGGTCCTGGTCTTTCAGACGGCCAAGTGAACAATGACTTGAATCTATTAGGCCATGTTTCCATTCCAGGATTACTTGGATGGTATTGATGGTATATCTTTGTTCCTTGAAGCCAGTGTTGTGTGACTCCTATCCTTTCTAGCCTATCGAGTACTTCTTTATCTTCCCATCCATATCCTGTCAGGAACTCATTGTAACCATGTATCTTCATGAAGTTCTCTTTGCTTGTGGCTTGGAAGCATCCGAGGAATGTTCCTTCAGGCATTGGCTCTTCCATTCCGTCTTCTCTGAGATTTATTCTTTGGATTTGATAGGAATATTTGTTTCCATGCTCTTCAAAGTGTTTATTCAAAACTTCTAAAGTATTTAGGCCAAGGATTATATCAGAATCCAAACTAACAATCAAATCCCCAAATGCGTTTTTTATTCCAACGTTTCTAGCCCTAGAAAGATTCCAGACACCATATTCCGGAACATGAATGTATCTTATCTTGTAAACTGGGTCAAAACATTCAAGAATCTCTTTACAACTATCCGTGCCACCATAATCTACCACAATTACTTCCCAGTTTTGATAATTTTGATTAACAATTGCATTAACTGTTGCACGAAGAAAATCCATGCGGTTTCTGACAGGGATTATTATGGATATCTTATTTTCCATGCCTTAAAACCATCCTAATGAAGTCGATTTGTCGACGAGAAAGCATTTTTGACCCCATTTTCCTAAAAAACAGATAAGTTGACTTAATTGGGTCATAAAGTTTCATTTTGATTGCAAAACTTACAATCGGAACTAATTTTGGATGATAAATTCCTGTTTGAAATAATCTAAAATAATATTCTATCTTTTCATGAGAAATTGTTGGCAAATTAAGAACTGACTTTCCTTCATAAAAGGAAATAGTCTTTCTTTCACTAATGTAACCATTATCCAAGCAAGTCTTGTAAAGTTCTGTTCCTTTGAATGGATAAAATATAGAAACTCCTGCAACAGTAGGTTTAATTCTCCTATTGAGTAAGATTGTATCCATTATGGTTTCCTCTGTCTCTCCAGGAACTCCAATCATATTAAATGAGCTTGTCGTAAGGCCATGCTTGTTACACAAATCAAAGACCTTGATTATCTGTTCATTGGACATCTGCCTATTAAGAACTTCTTTCCTTATCTTCTCATTGCCACTTTCCAAGCCTATCTTTACTTCAACGCAGTTAGCTTTCTTGAGTAGAAGCACTACTTCTTCATCCATGGTCTCAACTCTACCATTGCAAGCAAATGGTAATCCTATTTCTGCGGCATACTTCTCACAGAATTCATTAAACCATTTTCTATGAAGCATGAATGTATCGTCGTGGAACTCCAAGCGTTTTGGAACCTGCCCATTATGTGTTTCTTTATATTTTGTGACTACACTTTTTATTTCTTGTAGGCAATTATCTACAGACCTTACTCGAAGATAACCGGCAATGCCGTATATCTTATGCATAACATGATTAATACAATACCTACATTGAAAGATACATCCTCGGCTGAACATGAACTCTACAATCTGGTCTTCATTATCCAAGTAAGGCTCGAAGATGCTTCTATCAGGGAATGCAAGCTCATCAAGGTTCTTGATTACACCTCGTGGTGGGTTCTTGATTATATTCCCTTCTGAATCCTTAAACCAGAAATTTGGGATATGATAATAATCCTCTCCTTTCTCTAATTTGGAAATTAGTTCTACAAATGCCGTATCTCCTTCCCCAATACAAATTCCAATGATTCCTGGAGTTTCTATTGCATCTTCTGGAGCAACAGTGGCATGTATTCCTCCAAGAACAATAGGGACTTTAAAATGCATGTGTAACCAAGAGATTATCTTCTTTGTTAATTCAAATTGTCCTGAAACACTTGAGATTGCTACTAAGTCTGGTTTGTAATCAATCATCTTCTTAGTAATTTCAACAGGTTCAAAATCCCAGGGGCAAAGCAATGTTGTCTCGTGTCCTTTAGCCTTCGCTGCTGCTGAGATTGACGCGATGCCTATTGAAACCCTTACCTTTACTATCTTTGGGTTAGTAATTGGATTAATTAAGAGGATTCTCATTTGATTACAATAAGTTCGTAAATATTTTCGTAGACAGGAAACACACGGCAAAGGAAATTCTCCAGTATGCTGAAATTGAAATTAAGGATAGGATTCATAACTGCATTGATAATCTTAGGAATAAATCTCCCCCTATCATTCAAACATCTGACTGAAGTCTTGACTTTGAATCGCGTCTTGGTATTATAATATATTGGGTCAAATTCAAAGTGAGTAAACTCTCTCGTAGAGAATTGATGATGATGAGTTAAATCCCCCTTTGAAAAATGACACGAATGGTGAGGCACTTTAATTGTTATCTTAGCGCCAGGCTTGGATATCCTCCATAATTCATTTACAATATTGAGCGGGTCATGAAAGTGTTCCAAAACATGAATCATTTCAATCTCATCAAATTCATTGTCTGGAAATGGTAGAGGTAAATTGGTTAAGTCCCATACTACTTCTGGATGATACTCTGAATTATAATCAAGGTTAATCCATCCTTCTCGGTAATCTGTTCCGCTTCCAACATTAAGGCGTTTCATTATCTCTCCATGTCTGAACAAGTAATATGACTATTGCAGATAAAGTTGCCGGGATAATTGTACTCATCAAAAATGTTATTTGAGCTTCATTCATTTTATAACCTCCAAAGTCACCAGCACTTCAGAGCAAGGCAGCATCCAGCAGAAAAACCTTTCATACAGCTCAGGAGATAGGTTTATTAAAGGATTAAGTATAATATTAAGCCAAGGCTGCGCATATCTTGTGAAATTCAATTGCCTATCTACAATCTTGAACATGCCTGACTCTTTTCGTGCATAGTAATCATCTTTCTTGGTGAAGTAGTCGAAGGTGAAGTAGCTAAACATTCTTTTATGGGTTGGGTCTCTGTAGCTGACGCCGCAACTGAAGTGAGGGACTCTTATTATAACCCACGACCCGTTCTCACAAACCCTATGTATTTCTTCCATAGTCTTGATTAAATCTTCAGCATGTTCTAAATAATGAGCAGTATACACTTCTCCGAAAGTATCGTCATTCCAGTGCCATGGATATTCATTTAAATCTATTACTGCATCTACTCCTGGAAGTTTCATAAAGTCGGCATTGATATACTCTCTACGAATATCTGAACCGCATCCAAGATGGAGTTTAGCGTCGCAGCTCATGTGCACATCCCTGTAAACAATCTCTGGTCAGGATACTCTGTCTCTAACCATTTTGGATTCTCCGTAACTTCACTAGTATCTGCTTTCCATATCTTGATAGGACCCATTAATTCTCCACCGTAAAGAGTCAATTCTGGAAGATTAAATCCATATTGCTGATTAAGCTGGGTGATAATTACATTAGGTTCTGAATGCACTAAAGTAAACTTTTCTGTTTCGTTCAATAAATAAAGTCTTGTAAACTGAGACCTCATCAATCTTGGACTTAACCACAATCCTCCACCAATTGGCAAGACTCCTGTTGAAGTAACCTGCGGCATCAAATAAATACACGAATCAATCCCCCCTTGAAACAAGGTTTTCTTTCCTTGATAAAATACGCAATTGAATGGAACTTCTTTTTGTGCTCCACCTGTTACAAATATGGCTGTTGGCTGATTGAATTTAAACGATTCATTCTGTTGTGTTACTGAAACTACTATTGCTACAATGCCAGACATTTCCTTGATATATGTTTGCCCGCCATATTTGACATCTTCATCGAGGTTTGTTCCTCCTTGAAGGATATACTGTGTTTCATTTCTCTTTTCGATTATTTGACTATTAGAGCCAAGGAATGTTGGTATCCAAGCATACTGATTGCACTCAACGTCTGAGCCTATAGATGCAAATGCAGGGTATTTCCCCACATCACTGCTGTCGATTAGTAGATATTCGGACTTATGTGTCTTCATAAATACCAATGCCTGACTTTCATTTTCCGCAGTCAATACTTCATGACCCATTAGATAATCCCAATAAGTAAAATAATTTCCTCCATCTAAAACTGTAGCTCTTTCTCCCATTGCCGCGATTTGATGCCCATAGTCCCACCAATGAGAAAACACTGCATCAGCAGGAGTATTATCTCTAACCCAATCCATTGCGCTCCACCATTGAGTAAAATAGGGATTACCCACAATCACAGAACCTCTAGCCTCATTATAACTACTAATTGAATAAGAATACAACGTAAATCCTGAAAGGATAATTGAGGAGATAGCAAAGACCGCAAAAAGAAGTTTAGCAGTCTCTTCTTTCGTTTTCCACGCTATCTCACTCAATTGAACGATTGCAAAGGAAGCATAGATAGGGATTATTGGGAACAAGAAGTACATCATTCTTACCGCAGTTCTTGATGAAAGCAGCGCAAAGAATAGTGTAGATAGCAACATAACTGATGCAATATCTATATTCCAATTACTATCTTTACAATATTCATATAAGAATATAGATAATGCAATAATAGCACTTCCAATATATAGTATTAGACTGATAGTATTCTCACCATTCAACAGAGATACTGGACTAATTCTAGTAAGGATGATTCCCGCAGTAAGTAATGTAAATGCTGCGGTTAAATTGAAACACTTCTTTTTGTCCAGGTGCTTTACCTGTTCGTAGAAATATAATACCGCTCCACCAAGGAATACCCAGAAGAGGTATCCAAAGCTATTCATAAATGTGTCTAAATATATCCTTGCGTTCTCGGCTACAGTCACAGTAAATCTATTTCCTTCAAATGGTGTAATGAGCGCGGCCCTTAACTCAGCAAGTATTGCAGTAATCATTGATGGCTGAAGGATTAACAAAGCAATTACCCCTAAAGTTACTAAAAGAATGAATGAAATCAGCTTGCTTGGAAGCTTTATCTTAAATTTATCCCCAACCCATTGACTAACACCTGTAGAGTGGAAAATAAAGCCCGCTAGGACTGCATAGGACATTGCAGAAACGGCTTTTGTGAATAGAGTAGTGCCAAACCTTGGAAACCAGAAAAGTATGGCTGTAAATCCTATAACCCACATTGTATAGGCTATCTTATCCTTGTTTTTGAAGTCACATACAAAAAAGGCTATAAATGCTGTTAAAGATACTGAAATGAACGCAAATTCAACTCCCCCCCATGCAAGACCCATTAATCCTGTAGATATTCCGGCCAATGTTCCAAAAATGCAGGCTCTTAACATCCCATCCTTCTGCCATGCCTTGAGTAGGAAGTAAAAAGTGAGGAATAGGAATAAGAATGCTATTCCTTCCTTTTCAGGAACCCCTGCCAATGTCCTATGCAGGAATCCAGGAATAACCGATAAGAACGCAGTAGATATTAATGCAATGAGATTCTTATGCTCATTATTGATAAACAATTGCCTTACAAACATAAAGAACGCAATCATCATCAAGACAAAAAAGATAACAGGCATAAGCACTGCCGCATATTCTATTGTAACTGTTGAATTAAATAAATGCAAGAATTTATAAAAATAAGCAATTGCGTAAGACACTACTGGAAGTTCTGAAGATGTGTGATACTCGAAAGGGACGTAACGCAGCTTGTCTATAATGGGAAGTACTCCATTATTTGCTACAATATCCTTTGCCCATCGTAAGAATAAGAAAGGGTCAAGGTCCGGCGCAAGCGTCCACTTACCTGTTGTAACATCTTTGAGGCCAGGCATGTTTGCTGTCCTGATAAATATTGCTGAGAACCAAATCACTACGGCAAGAAGCCCATAGTAAATCCAATTCATATGAGTCTTCATCCAATTAAGAGCGTTCACTTTCCTTTCTTCAATGATTGTCTGGGAAGTTTGTTCGTCCATGTTTATTTCTTTTTCTTCTTTCTTTTTATATCTTTCTGTATTAATTTTTCAATCTCTTCGTCGTTTACAACATATGGGTCATAATATGGGTCAAACGCATCAATTGCAATCCGGCTCATCCAAGCAACGAAAAAGATAATTAAAACAGCTATCAATCCTATAAATGCGAGAATAATTAGGAGAGCTAGCAATAGTATCATTAGTATTGTCATCTTTTCACCTCCTTATTTTCAATCATTATTAGTATTTAAACCTTCCGATTTTATTTATTCCCAAAAATCTGCTCATTAGTATATTGTGAATACATGCCGAATGCAAACGCAGAATATTTAGCTATCTTAATAAATATTCCACAGCAGAACATCCAAGGATTCTTGAAAGAGTAAATGACTAAATTTTTAATGAATTGAAGGTCAAATCCATAATATTTTGATATTTCATCATTGTAAGGCATCTCCTTATTCAAGTTACTGATTGAACCGTAGTAATAATACTTCTTGATTATGTTCCAAACGGATGTGGCTTCATCGTGGAGAATAGGAAGGAATATCTTTCCCTCAAGGAATCCCTCTTTTTGCAAACGCACATACAATTCCACATCTTCATCAAATGTTCTTTTCTCATTGAAATTTCCCATAATCTTAAAAACCTTCTTATCAAAAAACCTTGGAAGCGCCTTATCTCTTTGATATGATGTGAATTTCTTTTCGTAGTTGATTGAACGGTTCAGCAAGTTGAAAGGCCAGTTCAATTCAGGAATGGAGATGCAATCAAAACCTAAATCCATCATCCTTACACATTCGTAAATAGTATTCTTATGAATATATTGGTCGCTATCCAAATAAAGTATATATTTTCCCCTTGCACATTTTATCCCATAATTCCTTTGAGCAGAACGTTCTGGCCCTTGTAAATAGAATCTAACCTTGGGATATCTCGTTGCTATTTTAGCAGTACCGTCCATGGAAAGATTATCCACTACTATAATCTCTATATTAGAATATAACTGTTGTGATATACACTTTAGACATCTACCAATTGTCCTTGCGCTATTCTTCGTCGTAACAATCACGCTGACTAGCGGTGAATTCATTTGTTCTCTTTTATCCATTGTATTGTTTGTCTAATCCCATCCTCCAAAGAGACCTTGGCTTTCCATCCAAGAATATCATGAGCCTTGGTGCAATCCAGCTCGCTTCGCATAAGCTCACCCTTACGCGCAGGCATATAAACAGCGTCAGATTTCTGCCCCATGGCATTATTGATAATGTGATAAAGATTCTTTACAGAAATTGGTCTTTCACTTGCAATATTAAACACTTGATTATCCCCTTTGGTCAACGCGGCAACATTGGCATTAACAACATCACCTACAAATGTATAATCTCTAATCTGTTCTCCATCTCCATAAATGATTATGGGCTTATCATCCAGCATTTGATTAGCAAAGATATCTATCACTCCTGCTTCCCCCTTGCTGTCTTGACGTGGGCCATAGATGTTTCCATATCTCAAAATAGTATAATTCAAGCCATGAACCTTATTATAAAAATCCAAGTATTGTTCTCCAAGCATTTTGGTAATCCCATATGGACTTTCAGGTCTTCTCTCTTCTGTTTCAGGAGTTGGGAACTTATTGGTATTACCATAAACACATCCTCCTGATGAAGCATAGATTACTTTCTTAACATTATTCTTTCGACATTGCTCGAGAACATTAACCATGCCCATGCCATTGATATCCAAGTCATATGCTGGATTCTCTACAGACTTGCGCACATCTATCTGCGCGGCGTAATGCAAGACCACTTCGGGTTTAGAAACTTCAAATATATGTTTCAATATATAGTTTCTAATATCTTCTTTGTAAAATATAGCTTCGCGTGGTATGTTCTTTTCCTTCCCTGTAAGCAAGTTATCCACTATCCCTACTTGATGACCTTCAGCGATGAGTCTATCCGCAATGTTACTGGCTATGAAACCCGCCCCCCCTGTTATTAATGTTTTCATTTTCCTTTACACTCCTTACAAATAAAATATTGCCTATAACCATTTCCTAAATCTTTATGCACCAAGTCATTCATATCTTTATATAAAAATGGAACAGGAGATAAGTTCTTCTTCCCCACTCTCTTCATGCATTTATCGCAATCATCTTTTGTATGAGTCTCTTTATTATATGTTCCTATTTTCATATTCTATGATGTATCTTCATCCAACCCGGCATTTTATTATAAATGGTGATTATGAATTTGAATGGTGAGTGCAATATTCTCAATCTTGCAATAGACAGGAACATCCTAATCGATGTCCTAACAATCTTCACTTTACTTCCTTCCGCGTCGTTCCATTCTATTGGAACCTCATTGACTATATAACCTTTTTGTTTACACTCAAAAAGGGCAGCAACATCCCACGCCCAACTTGATGAACCTTCCAATTTTGCAATGTCTTTGGCAGCCTGCGCAGTAAAGCATTTTGCTCCACATTGAGTATCTGAAAAATTCATCCCAAACATGCCTCTTACGAGCAATCCAAAACACTTGCTTGCAATCTGGCGCATTGGCGGTTGTGCTGGAGAGACAATACTTTCTGGAAGTTTCCTTGATGCTATTGCACCATCGCTTCCATTTACCAATGTTGCGTGGATTAATTTATAAAATTCAACTGCTGATGTAGAATCATCTGCATCTGTAAAACCTATCAAGTCTCCAATAGCTACCTTGAATCCCTCATTCAATGCGTATCCTTTTCCGCCATGTATCAAATCTAAATATTTAAGATTAAAGTATTTCAATTGGTATCGTTCAATTATTTTATGAGTATCGTCTGTGCAAGCGTTAAGAACCACAATTATCTCAGCATTGGGAAAGAAAGAACAATAATCATCAAGTGTTTTGACTATTCGATTACTTTCATTATGCGCCGGAATAATTATGCTAATTTTTAAGTCGTTCATACAGTGCAATCCTCTTTTTTGTTATCTCATCCCAATTGTAAAGCCCCTCAACCTTTCTCAATCCATTGAGAGCAAAATCACCTACCATATATCGGTTATTAGGATGGAACATTTCATCTATCGCTTCGGCCAATGCCTTGGGGTCTCTTTGAGGGACAACAAAGCCGCAATCTTGAGCAACTTCCCTTACTCCAATAAGGTCAGTTGTGATTACAGGACACCCACACGCTTCGGCCTCGCAGGTTACTTTCCCAAAGGCCTCTTGAGGACTGCAAGAAGGCAGGACAAATACATCTGCAAGATTATACATATTAACTAATTCTTCATCACCAATACCTTCGAAGAATTTAATATTATCATTTTCCTTGGCCTGTTCTTTTAAAGATTTACTTTCATCTCCTTTTCCACAGATATATAATTGAATATCCGGAGTTTTAATATATTTCATTAAGTCAATAAGATATGTAACTCCCTTATACTTATCAAGGCGCCCTACGAATAATATAATTTTTTGTGTTTTTGAACCTTGAAACTTCCATGGTTTTACTTTAAACATTGGGTCAACTCCACTTGGAAGTATTGTTACATCCTTGTATCCTCCAATGAACATAGAGTTCTCAGCATAGTCTTGAGTGAGAGTGGTTATTGCGTCATCTTTCTTAATACATCTATTGAACAAAAGATGTTTGTATAATTTGTATACCTTTGTCTTGAATAATAATTCAGGACCTATTGGGTCAAACAGATGTGAATAAACCGCATTATATCCCTTCATCTTTGCTATCCAAAACATTACATCTGAAATAAGTGGGATGCAGCCAAATGTTTCAATAACATCATATCCAGCAAATAGTTGAAAATATAATCCGGGAGCAATAGGCAAACGAGTTCCAGGGATATTGAATAGAGAATGCTTTCTTATAATCTCTATGCCCTCATATATTTCTTGTTTAGGAACGTTAGGGGTTAACGAATCTGTTGTAAGAACTGTTACCTTATGTCCTGCCTTAACTAATCCCTTTGCACATTCAAGAACATGTTTCTCTAGTCCTCCTACAAATGGCCAAAACCTAGATACTATAAATAAAACTTTCATTAGTTCAACATCCAGATTATTCCGTTAATAATCAAGTAGACAGTAGCCAATGCTGAAACTAACAATGATGCTTGAGGCGGAAGGCTTTTTGCAAATTGTAGCGTTATTACACAGAACGCTGCTATCCAAGATGCTATGGCCATTATATTTACCATTTTGTTTTTACCTCCTTATGAATACTTAATTAAGTAGACAATTACGATAGGCTGAGTTTTCTGAGGGTCTGAAAATATAACATGAGCCATAGTAAGTCTACTTTCACTATCAATCAGCCATTGCTTTATTCCATCATTATGATATTCAAAGGCGCTGAACATCACAAACTTTGGATGCTTCTCTGAGATTAATTTCTCAAGTTCTACAACATTAGTCTGGAAATTATAAGTTTCTCTCTCACTGTAATATGCTACTTGTGGAGTTGACATGCTGATGATTGAATCTCCTTTAACGCTGTTCTCTTTCATCCATATTCCTGCGTCTTTAACAGGACCATAGGACAATACCTTATTCTTAATCAGCGCGTCAGCGTATGTCAATTGCATAAATATTCCCAGTCCAAGCATTAGAACAATTAACAAATTGACAATAACTTTCTTATGTCTTCCAATCATCTCGGCAATCCAAATCATTCCCTTGGATGTAAACGCAAGCATTGCTGGAAGGAAAGCAAAGAACCATCTCAGTTCATAGGTCTGCGCACGAAGACCAAATATAAACAATGAAAGTGTGCATAAAATCAGAACAAGATTGAACCTATCTGCTTCATTATATATACTGTGTTGGTCATATTCCAATACCATCTTTGCAATATATACTATTGCACCAACTACGAAGCAATAGAACAATATCGATGGCCAGTTAGGGACAGTCGCCCTATAAAAATCCATGAACACGCCCAAGGGAGCAAATGTTATTGGGTCTGCGGATTTCCAATACTGCGCTAATATTGATGATATGAAGCTCATTTTTTCTTCTCCTTACGATTTTTGTTCCTAAGATAAATACTTAATGGAACAATTATTATCAAAAATGTTAGTGGAAACTCCCAATCATTTCTCGTCCCACTTGCATATCCTGTCCAAAAAAAAGCAAGATACATAGTCCAAAGGAATATGTCTTCACGCATATTCCATTCACTCTTTATTTTGGTTTTAGTTTTTTTCATTTTCTTCTTTCCTAATGAATTATAAAATTTGTCAATTATACGCAATGAGAATGCTGTTAGGCAGAGCGCGGAGATTATAATGACTAGAGAGATAATCTTAATGGATATACATGATGACATTGATGAGCATTGCGTAGTTACCTCACCAATTTTTGGTGCAATTATGACTGCAGCTGCAGCTGTCGCGGCGCTCATTCTTTCTTCCTCCATCTAATGATTGAAAGATAGATAACAAAGATAACTATTGCTGGAACGAATACAATATTTCCTGGTCTGAATAACAAAGAGATAATTGAAAGCAGAGTTACCCAAATAAGAGAGAGATTGCTTTGCCTCTTAACATAATACTTAAATAGGACATACAATGCTGCAAATTCAAAGATAAGCGCAGGATTCTCAGTCATAAATCTATTGCTATAGAATAAACTTTCCCATAGCACCGCCATGATGGACATTGATATCAATGCGACTCTTTTATCTTCATACATCTCCTTGATTACAAGATACATCAACCAAATTAGAATTAATGAAGGGATGTAAAGTGCAATGAATCTCATTACTGGCTCTGCAACGGTGCCAAACTTGAAGAAGAATGACATCATGTATGGATATGCAGGCATCCTTATTGATTCAAGAGGATAGGAGAATAATCCTGCCCATGACTTTGCTACTGCCATTCCGGCTGCTTCGTCCCACCACAACGTCTGCGTCTTTGTAATAGAAAAATAGTAGAATCTAATCACCACCGCAACTGCCAACATCCCTATCGCAAGGATGTTATCTTTAAACCACGTTTTTATTGTCATTTTATTCTCTCTTGGAATTGTTCTACCGTCATAGCATTGATTTCATGTTCCCATAGCCTTAATACATTAAACCCATTATCAATTAATTCTTTAGTCCTAATATGGTCAATTTCTTTTCCCATAGGATAATGATGCCAATAATTTCCATCTGCTTCAATAATCAAGTTCTTGGATGGAATGAATATATCACATTGATAAGAATGTTTAATTTCATTGATATATTTATGTGGGCGATATTCTATACCTAATCTCTTAAGAAAATTTTGTATTTTGATTTCTATTGAAGTAGTATACACTGGGGATTGATTCTTTCTAGCTTCTTTTATTTTATCTATTGTTTTTTTATCCCTCTTTTTATTCTTCCAATACCTGCAATTATTCTTTACCATTAGTGCTCTTGACTCTGGAGTAAGAATACAATATTCTCCTCCATTATTCATAATCCTAGTTTGTGTTCTCTTATTAATAGATTCCAGAGATGCCTTTTTTCCAAGATTGTGTGGCCTCTCTGTTTCAAATCTTTTCTTTTGAGAAGTGCTCATCTTTTTAATGGTTGAGCAGTTATAACAATCTTTTTTATTACGATTCCATGAAGAGATATATCCTATCTTGCTACCTAATGAAAATGTTTCTCCAGGGGACCTAAACCTTATATTATTCTCCTTTAATATCCTAATTATTGGAGCCTGACTACATTTAAACTTCTTTTTAATATAATTTACAGAATATCCCTCAATGTATAAATCACAAATTTCTTTAGAAGGTAATTTCTTTTTATTAGGTGGTTCAAATCCCCAAGCTCCTCCTTTTCTCATGTGAATATTATTTTCTTTTAATACTCTTAAAATAGGAGTAGTACTATTGCAATTATATTTATCTGAAATCCAATATATACTCTTTCCAGAAATATATTCTTTACATATATCTTTTTCTGGAAGAATTATTTTATTCCATGATTTTCTTTTCATCTTTATTTTCCTTTTCAGCTCTTACCGCATGAACTAACTCCATTAATAATGGAGATTTCTCTGTAGCATAATTATTCTCTTCATCAAGAACTCTCCATTTTTTATCAAAATATCCTACAATAAATAAAATTGCAAAGCCGAAAATAGAAAGTAATACAAATTTAGTCATTGAATTTATTAATGCTGGAAAAGCTCCTTTTATTGATGCGGCAGCCACAATTCCAAGCATTAAGACATTAAGATTACCATATCCTCTTTGTAAAGTATATTTCTGTTCTACAAACCATCTCCTTAATTTATGTTTATCTAAATTCATGCGTCCACCTCATTCTTAATCAATTCACCGAGCTTTATAAAGTCTCCGGTTCTGAAGAAATGTCCGTCGCTGTACCCTTCTAGCGCTTCACGATTTCCAGAACAATCACTTGCAATTATAGTTCTCTTCCTAGCCACGGCCTCAACCAATGCGGTTGGGAATGCCTCACGTTTTGAAGGCAAAACAAATATCTTATGCGCATCAATCATCTTTATTTTATCTCCTACATTGTTGATTGCAGGATAAAATTTAACATTCGGAATATTCATAGTCGTGCTCTCCTGTAAAATCTGGACAGCATATTTTTCATCTACCGGTCCGACAATTGAGAACTTGATATTTGGACAAAGCTCTGCCGCCTTGAGTAGTGTTGGAATATCTTTGATAGGAGAAATTCTCCCAAGGAACAAAACATCTCGGTCTCCTAATGTTCCACATGGAACATTATTGAATGCTTCGTGGGGTTTATTCTTAATCACTTGAATTTTATTTTCATCTACGCCTAACTTTAAAAGATATGGTACTTCCCAATTACATATCGCTACAATTTTATCAAACTTCTTCAATGTTCTTGGGCCAATGAATTTATCATAAAATCTTACTACTATTGACTGCAATCCTGTTCTTGTTGTATTTCCGTCGACAAATGGAGCATGAGTCATGAGATAGCATTTGCATCCAATCTTCTTGGCTATCTTCAATGCTTGGGTGGTGTGGATATGGCGATAGCTGTGGGCAATAATCACATCTGGTTTAAAATGAATAGCATCTCTTTTCCATTGAGAATCCCATCTCATAAAATTTTCTCCCCCCAACCTTTTAGCGTTATATCTTAATATGTCTATTCCCCCAATTAATTCAGAATCTTCTGCAAGCTCCTTTTTACCATTAATAAAATTGCTGGATATGATAAGAACTTCGTGTCCCTTCTCTTCTAACTTTTTAGCATCGCTTAAAGCCCTGGTCCATACTCCACAGACGGGTGTAGAATAAGTGCATAATATTAAAACCCTCATCGTGCCGATTCTATTCTTTCCCAATTGTCAGAATAGCCTCCCTTAAATGTATTCTCATAAATAACCATTATCCACATCCACAGCCTAGCCAATACCAATTGATGTGTCCACCAAAACTCTTTAGGAGTCTTTGGATAAGTAAACATCTTCTTTATTCCCTTAGCTTCTGTTCCAAAACTTTTTACTTTCCTTATCTTTTCTATGTTGACATATTCTCCAAGGTTGGTGTGTGCCTTGGCCGTCCTAACCTTCTGCTTCATCCAGTCCTTGAAATTTGTAGGATTCTTAACAAACACCTGGGCCTGTGGGCAGTATGCGATTCTATATCCGCTCTCGGCAAATAAATAAGGGATTATAGAATCATCAGCAACGTCCAAGGGAATCTCCTTGATTACTCCATTCCTAAACGCAATCAGATATCCAGAACATTCTATAAATTGTTTTCGTTCGTTTAACTTTGTTCTTAACTCATGCGCAGCATCGAATAAGAAGTGCGCCCAATATCCATATTTATCTTTCCGGTTATCCAAAGGTACTGGTCTTCCAGCCACACATCCGACTTCTCCATCCTTAAAAGTATCCATTATATTCTGAACGGTATACCGATTAATTTTTACATCCCCATCTGTAAATATTAAGATGTCATTTTTAACAATTTTGAATATTTCATTAAGCGCCTTGCTCTTTCCTTTTCCTTCATCTTGGAATATAGAAATCCTTGGGTCTTTCAACCCATGTTGAATTGCTACTCCAAGCGTTGCATCGTCTGGTGCGGATACAAGAATATCATATTCGTAATCAGTCTTTTGCTGTTGAGCCGCCTCTATGACTTTTCCGATGTTTGGTTCATTGAATGCTGTTATTATTATTGTTGCTTTCATTTTGTATAGTTTGCTAATTTCTCGATTATATCTGGGTCTTCCTGAACCATCTGGGCGAAAATTTCATGACCACTTTCATGCGTACATGTTTCAACCATCTCACTAAAACTCATGCCATTAACATTTATGCAAACCCAATCCCCATTGTAATCAAATTCTTGGGCTATCTTAATTGCATCGACTCTGCTCTCTGCATCTGGAACCCACAATCCTTTTAAAAACTTTTCTTGTTGATATGTTTCATATAATCCATGGGAGCACCAACCCAAGGCAAAAATTGCGAGGCATACAATTATTAATACATTCCGTTCTTTCATTTTATATTTTATTATTCACTACAATGATTTTTCTTTATGTCTGAGTACCCTTCACCAAGGAGCTTATTTATAAAGTTCTTGTATTTAACCCTTAACTCATTGAAATTTCTAATAATCATTGTAGTGGTTCCAATCTTTGCTAGGACATCTTGATTAACATTATCAAATAAGTAAGTAGGATTTGGAATCTTTTCTTTTCCGCTTTTTAATCCTGCCTCACAAACCCAAATGGCATCGTTGACTGAATATAAATAATCTTTCATCATTTGAATTGGAAAATCTGGATATTTCTTAAGTATTCTCATTTCTTCCTTAACTAATTCTGAATCAAGCTCTTCAAATTCTGGCCTTGCTACTTCGCCTATACGTTCTACCTTTAATTTACAGATTGACCATCGGTCAAGCAGCTCCGCAATTGAATACTTCAAATTATTTATACCTCCATCGATGTTTTTTACATGTTTGGGTTGTTCCTTTTAGAACATTACTCCAAGCTTTTTTATCAAAAGTCATTTAAATTCTCCCCGCTTGTATGGGCGATTATAAGCTTGCACGTTACTTTTATTGCGATTGAAGAGGTATTCTTTAAGCAACTCACGATTCAATTCCATCTCTTCTGTCGTAGCTGTAGACAGTTTATGGACGAATGGTGCTCCAGGTGTTAATTTGATAGCGATATTATATTTGCTCCAATCCTTGTCTATAATTTCTACCCCGTATTTTTCTGGATGATTATAAATATCTGACCCAGGAAGTGGCGTAAACGAAGTCATAGTCACAACATCTGGATTTGTCTGAGATAAGAATTTTATCATAGTCTCTGCACTCGTCTTTGATTCCCCAGGCAAGCCCGTCATGATAAATGCCCTCGTCTTAAAATTATATTCTTTTGCCTTGAGCAATGCTCTTCTATTATTATCCACAGTATTATTTTTATTAAGCAAGTCAAGAACATGTTGCTCTGCGCTCTCTATTCCAAATCCAATCTCTGTGCATCCAGAGTTTTTAAGGAGATATAAAACATCGTCAGTTACTTGGTCTGTTCTCATCGAGCATCGATAGTTTATCCCTTTTGAGCCAATCATATAAGCCATTTTCTCAAATCTACGTGCATTGAGAATCATTGAATCATCTTGAAATCTTATGAAGTTTAATCCATAATCCTTGATAAGCATATCTAACTCTTTCTCAACATTTGCTACGCTTCTAAATCGCACCCTGGATTGATGGATATGGGGGCTCGCACAAAAAGCGCATCTAGCATAACATCCGCGACTCGTCATCATAGTTCCGTTTTTACTGCTGAAATATTTCTCTTTATCAAGTAAGTCCCATGCTGGAAAATCCAACAGGTCTAGATTACATGCACTATGCTCCTCTATTACTTTCTTAACACGGTCATCAAGGGAATGGACGGCCTTGGGAAAAGTATGTTCTCCTTCCCCAAGACAAATAACATCGATTGGGAGCTCTTTTATTTCCTTATCCCAGTATTCTTTTTTGAAACTATCGAAATGCGCGCCGCCTGCAACAATCAATCCTCCTTTCTCTTGTCGTATTCTATGAGCTACATTAAGAAGTTCGGGCATATCTAGAGAACAAGCAGATAATCCGTATATATCTGACTTAGGTATCTCCGTTTCATATGCCATATCTAATAATTTTACTTCAAGAGGTTCTCCTTTATAGATTACTCTTTTTGCATTAGAAGCTACTGAAAGCAAACCAATTGGCGGGTCAGAGTAAGGATTTTCTCTCCAGATATCCTTTAACTTAATGAATGTTGCTGTTGTCATACAATCCACCCCTTGATAGCATCTTTTACTTGCTCAACAGTTATCGAAGACATATCTGCTCCATTCGCCCACATAACTTTACTTTCACCGAGGGGCATAAACTTCCCGTTCTTGAATATGGCCGGTTTACTAGGAGAAAGGACAATGACGGGCTTTCCTGAAGCTCCTGCAATGTGAAGTACCCCACTATCACTTCCAAGAGTTAAAGAAGAATCCTTAAATAATAATGAAATACTTCTCAGATTCATATCAGTTAAAACTTTGCAACTCATGTATTTACTTGCCAACTCATTAAGTTTATCTTCTTCTTTTTTAGAACCAAGCAGAATTACTTCAAATCCTGATGAAATGCAGAAATTTATAATCTCACTCCATCTTTCCATAGGCCACTGCTTATATTCTCCGTTGGCGCAAGGCATAATGCATATGAAATCTCCCAGGGTATTATCATCAAGATATTTGTCAACTGCAAGCTGGTCTTCCTTCTTTGTATGAATTTCAGGGACCCAATCAATAATATTTGTACTCAATCCTTTGTTCACAATGAATATATTTTCCTTAGCAAGGTGCGTAGTAGATTTATGATGGTCAGTAAATACAGGCACATTCAAAAATCTTCTCATGAGCCATTGTTTAAACTTATTTTGGGATGCATCTTCCTTTCCTATCCTCATTCTTATTCCGCCAAGTCTTAGAAGTAATGCCGCGTTCATTGGGGAACCCCTCATGTCTATGCCTACATCAAACTTTTTCTTTCTTATTTTTAAGCCACACTTGAAATATTCCATAATGCTCTTGAGACTATGATTGGCAATTTCTAATTCTATAATCTCATCGATATATGGACAAAATTCTATAAGCTGCTTTGCTCCTGGTGAAACTACCAAGGTTATCCTACTCTTTGGAAATTCTTTCTTTATCTCTCTAAACGCTTGTGTTGAAAAAAATAAATCCCCTATGTGGTCATTTCGTATTATCAATATGTTTCTCATAGACATTTCATTATAACAACTTGCCATCCTATCCCCATACATTCCACCATCATTGCAAACATAACTTTCCGAATCAACTTTATCACATTCTTTAACGAATTCACATTTGCTCATATTCTTTTCTCCAGAGTTTTTCTGCTCTTCTTAATGCTTTTTCCCTATTTTGTAATATCCAGTCTATAAAATGATATAATATTATAACAAATAATAAACTCATTGCAAGTATAAAAATAAAAAATAATGGCCAAACAATACCAATTATGCTTAGATAAATTACATATACAAAAAATGATGAGAGACAGATAGAAAATAATGGAACTGCAAGCACCCCAAATATTTCTTCTACCTCTTGCAATTTCTGCTGCCAAAAGAATTTTCTTGCGTGTATCTTTATGAATTTCTCTTTAGACATTTTATGCTTTATCATCTTCTTTTCCCTCTAACCACAACAGTCCTTGCAAATAGGCTAGGCCAAATCTGCGCCATGAAATTGATTATTCCATCCATTACTCTGAAAATTCCCCCAACAAAGTTTTTATTCTGCCCACCATGTCGGCTGTACCATCTATAATCTACTTGTTCAATTTGGATATAATTATATAAGAAGTTCAAAGTATCCTTTACTCTCGGCAATTGAATATGGTGATGATTCTTTACAACCATAAATGGTTCATTGACTGAAGTTTTCCTTCCAAATAGATAGTTCAATCTGCAATAGAAGTTATATTCATTTGGAATTGAGACAAAGAACATAGCATCCGGCTTTGCAATTCTCAATATCTCGGACATTACATCAGAAGGATAGGAACAATGTTCCAAAGTTTCTAGGCAATTTATAATATCATATTGTTGGTCATCTACAATTAAGGGGAAATGGTCAAGGTTATGCACAAAATCTTGGTTACCTTCAACATCCAAGCTGGCATATTCAATGTTTGATGGTAGGAAGTCTTTTAAGATGTGTGTTCCTCCACCTACATCCAGAAGTTTATATGTTTTATTCTTAGGTAATGCTTGAAGTGTCTTTATTGGGAGAATCATTTGACCATTATCGCTGCCCAATTCTTTTAATTTCTTCATGTTTTCCTGTCGCACATATGGTATGACCTTAAATGTTTCAATGAATTGCTGGTGTATTTCATAAACGTTGTTCCCTGATATTGGCATAACTTAGATTTATATGGGCAATATGTAGTTGTTCCAGCAGTTACCATCTTATCGCATCGCTTCATTCCCACGCCAACTAATTTTTCAAGTTTGCTCATTTTTTAAATTTCTCCCTGATTTGAATATCAAGACACTTCTTCACCTTGTCCAACCGCGCGGAGTCCAAACGAGGCAAATCCATCTCAATCTGAGTAATAAGTATCTCTCTTGGTGTTTTTCTAGGTCCTGATGTCATCTTTCCTCTCTTTTTTGAATATGATGGGATGTGGGTTTAAGCAGGCGTTTTAAACCTCCCAACCGCCCACATCTTTGATAAATGGGGTTGAGTATGATGCCGCTTTAAAATAAAGGCGGTCTCAACAAGTTGTTTGTTATTGTGTAGCTGGCTATCTTACATTAATGGAATAACTTGGTATCTTGTGTCATCCATTGTTGTTCCAGTCTTCTTTACCTTAAACTTTTTACAGTTTGGCATTTCTTCAAGAAGACCTTTTAGCTGGCCTATTACTGAACTTGGAACCCTATATTGCTCGTTGTCAACGATAATTACTTTCTGTTTTACCGTCTTAACTTGCTTGGTTACCTTATCAGTAACTTCAAATTCGTCGTCGATGAGTTCGATGTCCATGGAGACTTCCTTCAAATCGGCGATGTTTTTGGTTTTTGATGCTGGCACAAAGTCCTTAGCAAATTCGTTTAGTTTTGTCATTTTTTGTTACCTCCTTATAATTTGAATATGATTGAGTATTTAAATGCTTCGGTTTTTCAGTTCTTTCTGCGCCACAAGTCCGACGACGTTTGTTGCCATTCCAAAGGAGTGAAACAATCCTTTGATTCTAAAAGTCATTATCGCTGATGCTATCCAAGATGAATTGTCTCCCCAATATTGGTTGTAGATTAAAATGACTGCAAAAAATAAAAATAAATAAATGAAGTGGTTGGTAGCTTCATATCTCCAAACGCCGCTCCATGTGCCATACTTGTTTAGATAGGCTATAAACTTCTTATTATCTTCATTGGCCGCGAATAGATTTGGCTTGAAATGTCGCATCAGCAGGGCTGTACTGAGGTCTAGGCCGTATGCTAGAATGTAGAAGAGAATTGCAAAGAGGAGGGGGTTCATTCCTTATCTCCTAGTACTGTAAGTAAGAATCCTGCTATTGAAACTAGAGAGGCGGTAATGACAATGTGAACTTCATTCATTCGCCACAAAGAACAGAAGGCCATAAGCAACACTCCAAAGAAAACCATCCACATACCCCATGCTTCTAGAAATAATCCTAGGAACGATTGCTTCTTCTTTTGCTTAATCACCTTTTTTTTCATTTCTTCTTTTTCCCCTCTTTAAAGCAGTATGACTCTAATAACATACCGGTTATAATTCCCAAGTTGAGAGTGAGAAATAAATGTAATGGCATTCTAGCAAGATACATTGTGTAATTTGTACAGAAAGCACAACCAAATAGCATTCCCTCGATGAACCACCCTGTTTTTGATATGCTCATTTCTTAATCACCCATGCTTCGATAAGCCAATAACCGACCAACATAAAAATTGCATAAGCAAAACCTATGAAAGGCATATCATTTTCATAATTCAGTATTAAAAAACTTAAAATAATCATAATAATAAATAAACACCAAAATGCTGCATCAAAACGTAGCAACTTCTTTTTCTTTTGCTTAATCACTTGTTTTTTCATTTTTACCTCTTTCTATGCGTTTTCAGTCTTATGAGCATCTTCTTTTATTTTTGCTAAAGTAGAAATTATATTTCTTTGGATAACTATTACTTCCTTAATAGATAATCCTAACTTATCTGCCTCTTCTAACATTTTTACAAAACTCTCAAGAGAAAATGTTGCGAGGTCTATTCCTGCAGTATCTTGTGGAATTTTATATGGTGCTATCATTTTTTAAATGGACATTTAAACCTATACCTCTTTTTGAATAGGTATTACGTCAGTAGAAAATAGACCCCCTTTACATTGCTTCCTAGGGTGGTGCATAAAGCCACATTTAGGACATTTGTTGGGTCTACCTAGTTTTACTCCCCTATCCTTCAACTTCTTCAGTCCTGCCTTCGTCCTTTCACTTATTTTTCTCTTTTCCTCAGCCGCAACCCAACTCATAATCGCAAGGAGTAATTGAGATACTCCTTCTTGAGAAGTATCTAGCCAAGACTCTTGCATACTCTTTAGGCCAGTATTATATTGTTTAAGTTGTTGAATATAAGATAATGTAGAGGTTATGCCCTCTCTTGAGAACCTGTCAAGCGCCCAAACAAGGACAAGGTCGAAATGTTTTTGCCTTACCCTTCCCAACATTCTCTGAAATTCCGGCCTATTGGCTGAACCGCCTGAAGCCCTATCAACAAATTCTTCAGATATCTCCCATTCCATCGCCTTGCAGAACTTCCTAAGAGGGATTAGCTGATTTTCAGGGTCTTGAAGGCTTCCATCACTAGAAGCTTCATCTTTTGATACTCTCGCATAGATAGCAATCTTTTTTATTTCTTCAGTCATGCTTCTCCTCCCTCATCGCCTCATGAATCGGCCTAGCCATTTCGATTTGAACATAACTCTTTAAGGTAATTTGATAAAATTTTTCCATCATAACACACCACTCGCATTGACATTTGCTACAAACAGGGCAGTCGTGCTTTAAGCATTCTTGCTTTTTTTTAGGAGGATTCATAATTTTTTTAACTTTCTTCTTCCATCCTTTTGGAGGGTTGCCTGATTCGTCATATATGATTGTCTCTCCCTTCTTTGCTTTTCGAAGTTTGCTTGTTAGTGATTTTACTTCCATTTTTTGCTGCAATTAATAAAAATAATTAATTACGGTCCTCCAATGTTTGATTTATTTTAGGTTTAATAAAAATCTTAATATACTCATCAAAGATTTGTTCAGAAGTTACATTAGAAATAGATTGACACGCCACAGTCATCTCCAAGGCTGTTACTGTGCTTTTTGCACCCTGCTTAATTGCTTGGTCATGAAAATACATCTCAGATTGCCATAGCAAAAAGAATAAGAAAGTAATACATGAAAGAATGATAATTACAATCACTACAAATGTCCTGAAATTCCTTGAAGCTATTTTATATTTTGGTATCTTACGCATAATCTCTCCTCTTTTTTATGTAGCGCCCACGGGGACTTTGCTCCCCGCGAACTAATCAACCTTGAATATGATTTGGAATGTTCAGTTTATAAAGTTATCTGAATTGAAAGTGTAATTTGAAAGTGATGGCAGGTTTTATCCTGCCACCTCTTTTTTTATCTTACCAATACGATGGTTCTTCCCAATCTGATGCTACGCCCAAAAAGTCACATCCGTTCTCTCTATCCTTTTTAGTTCCAGCACTGCCATTGAGCCATCCCTCGCTTGGTTGATATAGTTCGTCATCCATTTTAAAATCCCTCCTTTTTAATGAATTGAATTACAAATAATATTTGGTCTTTAAATAATCTTGCTTTGTTTTGTCTTAATTTTTAAGTAATAAATAAAAAAATAATAATATATAGTTTCAAGCTTATTCTTGAACTGAATACACATTGATATCTGCTTTTTTAGGGGTTAATAAAATCTGCCCAGATTTTACTAAATATTGGATATAATCCATTAATGCAGGGTCATCATATTGACCAATGTATTTTTTTAGGGCTTTTTTATTTATCCCACTGATTAATTGAGTTTTAGTTAATCCCCCACTCTCTTTAAGTGTTTCAATTATCAAGTTTTTTACGCTTTCTTTTTGATTTTCTTCCATCTTTACCTCCTTTTATTTTGTTTATGATAATATTTTTTCATGTAAGCTTTCATATAAAGATTATGACTCTCCCTGTTCTTCTTTACCCAACCTTTCATATACGCCTTTTTCATCTTCTTGTATTCTGCCGTCTTGCTAATCTTATGATAATATTTTAAGGATTGTTTCTTAATTCGTGCCTTGGCTATGGGATTATTCTGATATTGAAAATTATCACGGCACTTTTTACAACAGAACTTCCTCGCCCGTGTGCCTTGGGTTATGGCGTGGCTACATTGTGGGCATATTTTCATAGCTGTTTCCTCTTCGCCTGTATTTCAGACTTGTGGTCTTTCCAATATTGCCTTGCCCGTTTCTTGATTATTTCTTTGTTTTTTGTGTAATAATCAATGAAGTATGCTTTGTTGGTGTTCGCCCACGCCCTGTTTCTTTGGTCTTGCCGTTCTTTATAGGCAGGGTTTGTCCTTCTGTGTGTTATTACATAACAGGATTTGCACATCCCTTTGGCATAGTGGTTCTTTTCCTTTTTACAATTTAAACAATTTATTATTTTCATTTTTTCGCCTCATCTGTGGCTCTGCAAGGACATAATTCTCCATCTTCCATCTTGTAATAATGCCCACAATCCACACATACATTTAATTTCCATTTGCCATAGTCTTCTGCCATTCTCTTGCAATCTTCACATTTATGCGTTTCGTTATTCATTTTGTCTTTATCCTCATATCAAAACCCCTGCCTATTGCTTTCTTTCTTCCTTTAATTGATTTTTTGAAACAATTATTGCAAATTTTATTTTTATTTGTAGAGGGCTGAAATCGTTTATTGCAACGAATACATTCTCTTGGGAATGGTGTCATTTGTTTATATCCTCAATATCGTAATCCTTTCCACATTCAAAGCATTTCTCACTTACGGGCTTTTCATACACAACCATTGTTTTCCTTTTACATCTCTTGCAATGCCTTACATCGTGGGACTTTCTACTATCTTTTATCAATAATTTCTCATCCTGTTCCCAATTTGTTCGCCAATTTGTCATTATCCAATATACTCCTTGTCATCTTTCTTTGCCTTTGGGGGCAAAAAATTATTAATATCTTCAATGATGCAGTTGTTTATTCTCTTTTGCAGTCTTTCTTGATTGCTCAAGATGAATTCGCTTGATGTTACAATCCTAATCTTCTGTTTCTCATCGTTATTCACCAATGAATTGAATAGGTCGCTCAGAGAAAGCAAATCGTTAAGGCTCAGTTGCAGGAAATTTTCCATTCTTTTCCTATATAATACACTCAGACTGCCATCCCTTACTTTGCTTTCCATGGCTTTCAGAAGGTCTTTCTGTTGTTTTTCGGTTAGTTTTTCCATTTTTTTATCTTCAATGCAGTTTTTCTGCTGTTAAATTCAATTCGATTATTTTATTAAATGAGTCATAAAATTCTTTTTTATCCTTCTCAGATTTACAATAATCATTTACAAATGCGTAAATGACTTTATAGTGTTTGTCTATCTGTTTTTCAATTTGTTTTAATGTTTGTGCCATTTTATTTTAAATTTTATCTCAATTTAATCTTAACATCTCGCACTTTTCTTCGGCTATTCTTCATACATGAAAGGATTTCGTCCCATGTGTTGTTACATTCCATGTTCGCACACCCACTGCAACCCCCACGGGATTTACTCCAATAGGTCACGGCGTCCATGATTTCCTGTTGCGTCTTGGATTTTATCTCATCCTCTGCCTTGATTATCTGAATATTCTCATCTATTCTTTGCTCTTCTGCGTCATATTCATCGTTTTTTGTTGGTTCATCCATTTTAGTTTATATCGAGCCATAAATCAAGATTATGCTCCCCCCCATTTTCTTGGTCAATAATATAATTTAAGTGTATCTGTCCATGGCTATTTTCTTCCAATATTTCTACTAAATCTTTTAAACTTTCAATCTCAAATTCCTTGCCATCAATTTCTTCTCCATCCTTGGAAACACATCCACATATTCTCATTTTATTATCCCCCTGCCAATCAATTCGCACTCAATTAATTCGTCTATGATTTTTCCCATCAAAATTAACTCAGAAATGTCTTTCTTGGACAATTCCTTTATCATCTTTGTTAATCTTTGATATTCTGTTGCTTTCATTTTATACTCCTTAACTTCTTCAATGGTTTTAATCCTCTGTCATTCCTTATTTCATTCACTTCGGATAAACTCATCTGCAATTCTGTCGTGGCTACTGAATGACCACACTCAAGACACTCAAAGCAAAAATATAACCTTCGTGTTTCATCGTAGGCGTCGCCCTCTTTCCCACATCGTGGGCAGTTTTGCATATATGAATGACCACTCATGATAAAAACTCCTTGGCTTTTTCCTCAGTAAAAGCAACTATATGATTACATTCAGGGCATAAAAATTCATCGAATTGAGCATTTCTCAATAAATCGTCTGTGTCGTATTCTGCACTCTCATTTGTATAAATCTGCCCTTTGCACGTTGCTGTAACACTAAAAGTGAGATAATCTATCCACGTTTTACAATGAGGGCATTTCTTCGGCTTATTTGTTTTTTGTTTCATTTTAATTACTTCCCAGCAAAGAATAATATTCTATGCCATCTTCTTTTGAAAGATTGTTCACAACATCTTCCCCTGTCATGTTTTCCCATGCTTTTTGCTCTAACTCATCAATTCTCTCCCCAATACACGCCCCACAGGTTTCATTTTCATACTTTTTAAGTATTGAATTGCATTTTTTACAGTGTGTCATTTTAATCAATTCTCCCTCTGAAGGTGACGCCACACTCTTCACAACTGCTTTCCACTTCGCAACCATCTAAATTATCGCCACTCGTTTCAAAATGCTCGAAAGTATGAAAACCTCTATCTTGGCATAATTCCTCGCTTTTTAGTTTTTTTGTTTTTTGTCCCATTTTAAAAATAAACAATCCCATCATTTGAGATGGTTCTGATAAACCATTTTTTAGGTTCAATTAATTCAATAAAATCGTCGATATTATAACTTCCTCTGTTCCTCTTTCGATATTTTTCAAGTGTTGATAAAAACTCAACTTCTCCATCATCTTTTATTTCTATCATAGGATAATTGCTATCCTCATCATCATCGTATAATTGCAATATCATTTTTCGGTTATCTCCCTAATTATTTCGGTTATGAATTGGCTCTCGGAAATATCTTCACCATCGGAATTAAAAACAATGGCGTTAAAACCATAATCATTATTAACATTATAATTATAAAAACCATGCAATGCCTCGCTCAAATCGTCATCACTATTGAATGATTTTTCCCATGGTTTTCCCCCATCGTCAAATATTACTTTGTATTTAATTTTTTCCTTTGTTTCCATACATATACCCCCTATTTGTCCTCATCGAAAACCTTATTTAAATACTTTGTGTGCAAATAAATAAAATAAATAATTACTATCAGGTGACAATTATTATTCATTTCGTTTGGGAATACTGCATAGTATATATTAAAACATCTATATTAAATCATATACATTGAAACATATATATTAAAGCATACACTATAAGAGCCACGGCATAAAATCCTTTATGGCTCTCGCTATGTCGCATTTTCTGTGGTCATTTCATAAGCTATGCTATGAAAATCATTTATTCAAATTGAATATGAAAGGCTTAAAAAAGCCGTGATGTTTTGCTCATGCCGTCGGTCAATCGTTGCTTAATGGGGCTGTATTAAAGCCGTTTTTGTAGAATATCAACGGAAAATTTATATTTCCCCGTCATCACTATAAACGAAATATTCCACGGGATTAAATCCTTTGAAGTCAATCATTTGGTTTAGAATAGTCATTAATACTAAAACATCGGGGGAATAGTTGGCAGAATTAAGGTTTTCAATCTCCTCTGAAGTATCGCCACAAGTCAAAGCCGTGTATCCGTCATAGGATTTATTTAGAACGAGTCGGGCGTTTATTTTGTCCTGATATTTGAGAATGTAGCGTTTAAACTTCTTTTTATCTTTAATAATCAAAGTTAAATCTAAATTGTCGCCTTCATAATTATAATATTTAGGAGAATAATAAGAAAGGTTTTTATATTTCATTCCGATTTTATCCAGCGTTTTTATAAGCTGTTTTTCATATTTCTGTTTAAAGGCGTTTAAAATGCTCTCTTTTGTTTCTGCGTGGTCAATGTCATCATATTGGTATAAACCAAAAGAGCCGTTTATATCAAAAGATGTTGAGTAAGTTTCCATTTTATTTATCCTTTTTGAATTCAACATTGATATTTTTACAGATTTTTAAATGCGTTTCTAAATCAAAACTAAATAAATACTTTCTGAATTTATTTTCATATTCTATGTTTCTTTTTTTCATTTTTATCTATTCTCCCTAATTAAAACAAATTGAAAAATCCCGTTTCCTTTGTCGGGGTTTTTTGTTAAATTATATTCGATAGTGATATAATCATTTTTTGATTTATTATAAAAATTAATATAGCAATTTCCCGTAAAATTATAACCCATGTTCCCATATTCCAAAAGTTTGTATATTCTCCCATTTATTTTTATTCCCCAATCGTCCCAAAGATTAACGGGTTTTCCATTGTTCTTTATACATCTTTTTTTTAAATGCTCAATGGTTTTGTATGTTTTAAATGTCATTTTTAAACCTCTTTCTCCAAGGAGAATGTTTTTCTTTTTTTGTCATAACTATAAAAATAAAAAGAATTATCTTCAAATAAAATTAAATAACGGCTTTTATCTTTATTCAGGGGAAAATAAATTTTAACTATTTTATCAAATTGTTTAAAATCCATTGTTGTTTTTTTCATTTTATCATCACATCAAAATTATTTGTTAATAGGATATACCCGTTTTCATACTCGCAACGGAATAAACATTCAATGCCTATGCTGTTTAAATATTTGTTTGCCATGTCGCAAATATTATTAAATTCGTAATCATAGGCAATGATTAAAGTTTTATTGTTTCTTAAATCCTTTATGCTGACTCTACTCCCTCGGGAATTTGTAGCCCCAATATATTTAATTTTGAAGGCTCTTAAATTCTTTAAAAGTTTTATTTGTTTTGTTTCCATTTTATAATAGTTCATCAATCAGTTTGTTTATTTTGTCCTGTGCTTTTTCACATTGCTCTTCTTTCAATATAAAATAATCTACTTCGGGATTTATCTGTTTTGTTTTCCCCAAAGCACACAATCCCCTAAATTCTACTATAAGCGTTCTTATTTCTCTTAATGTTTTTATTTGTTTTAGTTTATCCATTGTTTTGTTTTTGTTTCCATTTTGTGTTTGTTTGTGATTATGTAGGGCAACGGGAGAATACCCGTTTTCCCTCTTTATACATATACCCCCTAATTGTCCTCATCGAAAAAAGGAAAGGGTATTCTCCTTTATTCTGTTTTCTCCATTAAAACCAGCGTCACAATAGCCCAACCATTTTAAAGGTTTTACTGCCGTTACTTTTTCCACGCTTGGCTTTATATCGTTTCGGTTTATGAATTGCGACACTTTCCGAGTGGCGTTTCTGTTGTCCGTTCCGTTTGAAATAAGCAATTGTCTTAAATACTCTGTGCTTATTTCTAAACCAAAGTTTTCCTTATAGGATTTAAGTATATTATTAAATCCTTCTTTCTTTTTCTCTGTCGCCATGTTTCGGTTTCCCATGAGGGATAAAAGAGCCGTGTCTATTTCTATTAAGTCCGTCATGGCAACACCCTCAAAATTTCCATGCCGTGCCTTTTGCTGTATCTTATTGTTATTTTCATTTTAATCACTCCTCTTTGGCATTGTTGTCAATGCTTAAAGTATTATTGTTTTTAATCTCTTCTTTCCATTCTGAAAGCCCATTTTTCCCGATTATCTCTTTTGCTTTTTTCATGGTGAGCGTTTCGCCCGTGCTATCTTTCCAATCTGCTACAAAACTTTTTATCATTTTGTTTAAGGTTTGGTTTGTGTTTTCCATACCCTATTAAGCCAGAAGTAGTTTATAAATGTTATGGTCATGTTTGTTTATAGCACTACATCACCACAACATTTAAAAGGCATATTTTAGGGTTTCCTTTGCTACTATACGGGGACGCTTAACGGGGTATCGTTTCTCCACTCTCAGAAAGTGCCATGGTATAAATGCCCGTTTAGATTACTCTAAAGTATATATAGAAACATACATATTCAAAAGGATATATTAAACTACTCTAAACAATCAGAGCCGTTTTAAGCCGTGCCTTTTTCAGTCGTGTTGTTTCTCCTTGGCTCTATAATACTATACTGCCATGGCTCTCCGTGGCGTTCCCTGTGCCTTTGTGGTTTCGGGGTGATGTCGGATTTTTGGGATTGTGAATTAACCTTTTTTTGCAATTTATTAACCCCCCCTTTCGCAGTATATTAAATACAAAAAATAGGGGTTATTTGGCAACCTGCTCAATCAATCTCAATCCTTCTGCAATTAATTATTCTTTATATCTGCGAGCCTGCCAAAGTATTCATATAGGCAAAATCTTGAGGAGTTAAGGCCTATATCCTCAAAAAACGAGTGTTTCCCGTCGAAAAGAGAGCCATGGGATGTGTATATTATAACATATACATTCGAATAGTACATTCCATGTGACGGAATGAGTGATTTAGTAGCCTACGTGCCTGTTTTTACCTGATTTTTTCTTTTTTTTTAATGAAAAACTATCAAATATTATCGTCTTGGTCACCGTTCTCTTTTCGAAGCTTCCTTTTTATGCCTTGTACGGCAAACTCTACAATTCTTGGAGAAATTTTGTAACCCAAACTCTTCTCAATCTCATCGGTGATGTCGGAATAGGACATATTGTTAACTGTATACAAGGAATACATGGCTGCATCCCTCTGTTCATGCCACTTTGCCTCTAAATGGGTGTTCTTCTTCTTCTTTAAAGCCAATCTCTTCTGTTCTTCATACATTTCTCTATTGATTGGAAGGTAATCTCCAAATGTTCCATGAAAATTTGGAGCAACTGAATTGTATTTTGAAGTAGACCCAAACTTTTTCTTTCCAAACACATAAAGTAGCTCCTTTCTTTTATCAGAGTAGAAAGAAAAGAATCCACGATTGAAATTCTTGTCAGTGTAAACGTTAATTAGGAAAAGTGAACGAGGAACTGCAATCATTTCTGAAAGTTTAAAGAAATCTGGAAGGACTAGGATGATGACGTGACCATATTGTCCGCACTCTGAGAAGAAGTCAATCATTGTCTTGTTGATTGCAGTCATTGATGATGCGGAGTCAAGGCCAGACCTAGCTTCATCGTAAACGAACACAGAATTCTTGGGATAACTCTCGGCCATCTTCTTCAATGACTCTGGGTCGAAGGCAACGTTAGCGTTTGTGAATGGTACTGGAGTGCCGGCCGGAATTTCACCCTTCCTTATTTTGATTTCATTGAGCAACCACGCAACGTAGTACGCGCACTGCATGGCCATACATGACTTTCCTACTCTGACCTTACCGCCACCGGATACAATGACAACGCAGTCATACTTCTTCTTAATGAACACGGCAACCTCATCAAGGTTGTCCCTTAAAAATCCATTGAGCGGATACTTCTTATCAGTACACAATAGGAAGGCACGAGGGTTTACCTTATGCTGGTTAACTTTATCGTCCGGCATGCTGGCCAGCTTATCAATCTTCTCCTGTTGAGTCAATTCAAACAGAGCCCTCTTCCTTTTTATATCCAATATAGGATTAGGGTTCTCTTCAGTGGCCACATACCTTAGAATCTTACCGTTCTCCCCACGAACGATATTCTTTTCGTCAGGTCTAATTGCTCTTCTTGATTCAAGGTCAACTGTATCGGTTGTCATTTTTTATTTTTATTAACTGTTAAGTGGGCCAAACAATAGTTTTCTACTTTTTGAATAGCTTGCACTCGTATCTGATTGAATATCCCCTATGTCCATCCTTATACACAGGCACATGGATTACATCCCCATTGTATTTACACACCTTGGGCATTGAGCCATAGCCATTATCACAGTAGTGCTTATGGATTTCTAACTTCTGGCATTCCTTCACAAGTAATTCAATTGTTTTAACCATGGTGTGTCATGCGCGCGCGGCAAGCCAGGCCTATCCAGAGTAGATGGCCTTGCTTGGGTCCTGGTCTGATGCTTTCAAGTATAGTCCTACTTGGAACATCTTCTTCCTAACCCATATGTCTTTCTTGACATAGATATTATAAAGCTTAGTTCTGAGATGACTTATCTTCAAATCGTGATGTATCTTCCCCTTGGATTTCTTTTCCTCTTCAAGCATCCTTTGGATTTCATTCTTGATTATCTTTACTCTTTCATTAATCTTTGAGAATACTTCGATGTCTGCTTTAGGCAACTGGATGTCAATCATCTTGCCATCCCCATCATATACAATCTCCGCGGAGTTCTTGTAGGTTATGTTTATGAAGACTCTATCCAATAGACGGTTCCATTTCTCATAGTCACCGGAGTCTACTGCATATTCAATTTTATATAGAATGTTATTTAATCGATTGATTAGGCCCCAGCCCGTATCCTTATCAGGCTGGCCGCCCATGTAACTGCTACGACTGTAAGCCATTACTTCTGCGCCTCCTTCTTTTCCTTATTGGCCATTGCTTCTATCATGTTGAATATAGTTGCAGCAACAAGTCCTGCTCCCAATCCAAGTCCGAAATCTACTCTTACTCTTAGCAATAGCATCAATGCTACGTCTATCAGTAGAACGATAAGGCCCATGTAGAATGTGTATCCAAATACTTTTTGTTTCTTTTTGTTTATGTTTTCCATTATAGTTTTTCCTCCCTTGTGATTTTATATAAAAAATTATAGCAAAATGCACAGAGAAATTTATTTGTCTTTAGGTCTTTTGTTTTGATATAGTCCTTGCATATCTCACAATGTTTAAGCGAGTCTCCTTCTTTTCTTTCCATATTCTTTTACCTCTTGTTTCTTTAGTCTGAATGCGCAGTCCTTACATATAAAATAATTATCGGTCTCCTGCCAGTTGTGGCCGATAGATAAGCAAAGTTCTTTTCCCATGTTACTCTTCTTCGTGTATTATCCCAACGCTCTTATGGAATCCACACTTGTCACACACGAATGATGCGATGTGGTCCTCTCGTATATCCTTTCCACTTGCATCCTTGATGAATGCGAAATGGAATGAGTTGTCGAATATCCTTATGAAGTGAAAGCTATGCTTGCAGAACTTACTTGCTTTTCTAGTCTCTTTTTTCATTACCATATTGTAGTGCTACCTATTTATAAAGTTATTGGTGAGGCATGCTATTGACCGTATCCACATGACTTTTGATTGAACGGATTATTGTAAGGATAACATAGATTAAGAATCCTATCAAAATATAATCAGGGACCATGCTTGTGGTATGAAACACCGTCTTAAAGAATAGTTGAATATCCAATAAGAATAAGATGATGACTGTCGCAATCAATGCGCCGCCGAGCAGCGCAGCGTGAAACTTTATCCTATTGATTCCCCATTCATCCTCGGTCTTCTTTGTTAATGACCTGCCTCGAGTTTCATTAAAGAATGTTCTTGCGAGCCATCGTGAGATTGGAGGAACTGCTTTGTTAAATATGTTGACGAGCATTAGGACCACTGCTTCTCCTTTGCGCGGCCGGACATATCCAATGCTGCTAGTATCTCTGCGTAAACGTCTGGCTTGTTTTTCTTTAGCCATTCAGCGAAGCCGACTGCGTCCTTGTGCGGACTTAGTTTATCTACAGTGTGGTGACGGAAACATAATGTTGCTGCATTCCATAATTCGTGACGATACTCAGGGTAGTTTTCCCTTGGCAACAGATGGTGACTGTTGAGCCTATCCCCTGACTCAGTATTCTTATCACACATCCAACACTTGTGGCCATCCCTTTCCTTCGCCGCGTCGGCCCACTCTTTATCCAAGTGTCTGATTTGTATTCTATCATACCTCTTCTGATTGTATTTAGTTAGTTTCATTTCTTCTTCACCTTCTTCTTATCATATACATTACAATATACGCAGACTATTGGACTCCAAGAAGAATTACGCTTCATTGCTTTCTTATAATCTTTGCAACTGTTTTGTTTTTTACATGTATCACATTTCATTTCTTCTTCCCCCTCTTTTGTCCACGGCCATTGTGCGCCTTGGATTTATTCCAGCAGTTGATGCATAGCTTCCCCTTGCCTGAGTAACGCTCAAACTTTGTGCTACAATTATCGCAAGGATACTTCATTTGTTTTTCCCCCAGTTGGCCTTCTCATATTCAAGTTCCTCTAATTTCTTTCTTGTATAATTAATCTGTCGTTGAAGATTATGGAATGCCCTATATCCTGGGTCAGCCATCTTCTTTCGTTGCATCTCCAATGCGTTGTGCTTTAGGCACAGGCCAGACTTATTAAAATGGCGTAAAGGCTTTTGACATATTGAACAATGTTTTAGGTCATGTGTTTTTAAA
>Ga0247841_10001823_pt1 | contig 44937 bp, 46 predicted proteins | sample LaCruzMarch2015__2_FD_192410 | JGI IMG/M metagenome (GOLD analysis project Ga0247841, IMG submission 192410) | Freshwater microbial communities from meromictic Lake La Cruz, Castile-La Mancha, Spain - LaCruzMarch2015_18m | ecosystem: Environmental > Aquatic > Freshwater > Lake | place: Spain... | reverse complement strand
CACCGAGAGGCAAGATTTCAGTCACAAACCATCGATATGTCTTATCTCGCCCCTCCTGGGTTTCAACCGACTCATTATTTTCAACGTCATCAAGCACAACTAAATCTGGCCGATGTTCACCGTGAGTAAACCCGCGGATTTTTTGCCCGACCGAGGCGACCATGATTCTTGCCCGGTATTTGGGGATATAAAGGGAAGTGGCGTTCCATTCATCTTCCTCAAATGGGCCTAAATCAGCTTTCATTAATGGACTGCCGAGAATCATTTTCAGATTTTTAAAATGCTGTCCAACCTGCTCCTGGGTTTGAGAAAAAATGACAACATATTTTTTCTGCATTTTCCCGACAATACTCCAAATAGAATTACTAAGAGTAAAAATGGTACTTTTAGCCGACCCGCGAAAAGCGGTGATCACCGCCAGATCTGTATTTGCATCTTCGGTGATTCTGAAAAATTCACGATGAAACGGCGCAATTTCATATTTTGCAAAATGGCTTAAATAAATTGTGAAGAATGCCAAATGGTTCCGTCTCGCAAGTTCGGATCTTGTCTCCTGATTTTTAATGACAGAATTAAAGGCACTCTCGATTAATTTCCTTTTTGGCATTTTTACCTCTTTTCTCGCCTGAATCACGATTTGGCATTAAAAGTTTTTCTGCTTTATTTATGTCTGCCTCTTGTTCCGGCGACAGTTTCCCATCAGAAATTTTTGTCGTAACCTCAAGTTTATTCTTGTAGGTGTTGTGGCGGTGATTGAGCCAATACATGACGGCCGTGAGATTGTCATCCTTCATCGCCGAAATCAGTTTTGATTCGGCTAAATCGTTTATGAAGGCACAACCTTCCTCAATCGCCTTATCGCAGGCGGAAGCAAACTTTTTGCTCTGTCTTCGCCAGCGGTAATAGCTGTTGCGACCAATGCCAATTTTCTGGCAAGCTATCTCGACAATCGGTGTTCGAGATAGCTGTTCTACGATTTGGCCCTGCTTTTGACTGGTTCTGATTTGGACTGATCCTTCCTTGTCGCTCATTTTACTCCCTTAATTAGCTGGGCCTTCTGTCCACTGAATTTCTCCCAGCGATTACGAATAACCTCGGCGTAAATCGGACATTTTTCCATCACATAGCAACGACGCTTGAGCATGTTCGCTGCAATAAGCGTAGAACCACTACCTCCAAACGGCTCGATTATTAAGTCGTCCCTCTTGGTTAAGACCTTTATATACGGAATGAGAATTTCAATCGGCTTAGTCCCAAATATAATGGCTTGTCCGGTACTTTTTTCATCACCCGCCTTACAATCGATAACATCCGTTGGGCAATACTTTTTTCCAGATTGATATCCTTCCCAGTGAGCATCCCCCGAAGTCGCAAATAATGCTGATTCATATTTATTTTGCAGAAGTTCCGCCTCTGGCTCTAGATTTAACTTTTTGTCAGGGTTTGTGCCGACGACAGCTATGTCATATTTCGAGAAAAACTTATGCTTGGCAGCATACCCTTGATTTCTATTCGGGATCGTCCAGATAATCATATTTCTGATGGTCCAGAATTTTTCCATTGCTCCCCAAAGCTCGCGAACATTTTTCCAATTTTCGAACGCAATTATATTAAAATTGTCGTTTTGCACTTTTGCAACGTTGGCTGTCCAAAGATCAATAAAATCTGGCGGAAGCTCGTCGGTTCCGATATATTTTCTATTTTTCTTGGCACCAAATCCATCCGTGGGTTTCCCATGTCTCTTTCCAGCTAAATAGTTTAATACGTATGGCTCGTCAGTAAAACACATGTCGGCCTTTTTGCCGTCCATAAGCTTCAGAATGTCTGTTTCCTTAGTACTATCTCCACAAAGTAATCGATTTTCGCCGAGAATATATACATCTCCTGGTTCGATCTCTATTTTTTCAATCTGTAATTTTTTTAATTCCTTATTCACATCGAACTGCTCCGGCTCGGATTCATCTTGGAAAATGTCATCTAACTCCTCGGAGTCGAAGCCAACATCGACCAGGAATGGCTCGTCGAACTCTGCCAACAAGCTGAAATCAAACTCACCCGTATTTTTATTGAGTCTTAAATTCAGCTCTTTTTCTTTCTCGATGTCAGGAATATTAACGTAAACAATTGGAAATTCTTTTATTCCTAACTCTTTTGCTGCCGCAACGCGCATGTGCGAGCCGATAATGATATTTTTTCTATTCGGCGCACAATTCACGATTCCCGGGTCTACTATTCCGAAGCGTCTGATCGATTCTTCCAAATCCGATAATTGTTTCATATCCCATTTTCGTGCGTTATAGTCGGCCGGGATTAAATCCTCGACCGCTACATACTCGATCTTGTACTTTTCGTTCATTTTGCCTCCTTAAGGCTTAATTATTTTTCTACTTTAAAAATCCTTGTTCATCTAATGCTTTTTCTATCCTCTTTAATCTTCTTTCTGTTTCAAGCGATTTCCGTGCTTCTAAAAATTTGCTTGTGAGGAAACCGATGCAATTAGCAGTTTTATCATCTAAACTACCATCCGGCCCAACTTGTCTGACTCGGTTGATAGTATCGGCTAGCAAATAAGCAACCATTTTACTGTCGGTTAAAATGTCTATTGGATCAGCTTGAATTAATCCCTTTTTATAACAACTAACCTGACCGCCTTTTCTGCCGGCTTCTTTTGCCAGATTTTTAGTTTCTGGATTATGCATAAAGCAGAATTTACTCTTGTGCATTGCGTTAGCTTTGCACTGCTTACCATTGCTCATTACTTGTTCACATGTCATTTTTCTCCTTTCATTTATTGCTTAAGCTATTGGGGTGGGTACCTAGACCAAGCTCCCGTTCATTTTGCCTCCTTTCAAGGGGTTTAATTAGTTTCTAAACAAAAAAAAACGTGCGGTAGGCATACGGCCTCATGGACCTTTGCCTATCTTCGCACGTGCTTAACGCACTTATTCTGCCTTAACGGCACTAGTTGATATTTTTATATTACTACTACCGGAAATAGTTTGTCAATAAACACAAACCTTATCAAACCTATTTTTGATCCCGTTTCATGCTTTCAAATGTCTTTTGGAAAATGAAATTATAAATATCATCAAGTTTCCTTTGGGCTTCTTTTTTCTCTTCCACAGTCATTTTTTCCGACCAAATTGATTTATATACCACTTTGGGCAGTTTTTTCTTGTGTTTCGCCATAAAAAGTCCTTTTTAGTCAAAAAGATACGATCTCTTTTTATAGTGTATCATTGTGTATCATTTTTCCTGAAATACTCTCTAAATCTAGCTTTTTACCCCTGAAACTGTTAATATCGTAATTAGTTCACAAAGGGACACAAAGATGGGTAAAGGTTCCAGACCCGAGTGTCCCGCCAAAAAATTGGCGATCAATTTATTGGTCGACAGATTTTTGGAGAAAACGGGTTCGAAAGTCGGAGGCGCGACTGGCGCCGAGACGGGGTCGAGGAATTTTTCAGCAGAAAAATATCCGTGACCGAATCCCTTCCTCTCCGCCATAATCCCTTTGGGGATTTTTTTGTTTGCAAAAAAATAAAGTATATGCTAATATCAAAAAGTCATATCAACGCCCTAAGGGAGGGACCGACATAAAGCATCTGGCCATTTTGGCAGTGCTGTTAGTGGCTTGTTGCTTCCTGCTTCCAAACAGAGATGCGCGAGCCGCCAAGTCTTCACCGACGATTACAACGACATCACCTACAAGTCTGGCGCCATCCGTGGCCTGCCTGACTTGTGCCGAGCCTGAGATACGGCTCGAGCCAACCTCACGAATTCCGCCCGCACAGGGGCGGATGGCAAGCTGCAATGAGCAAGAGCCTCCCGTGCCTCCACCTAAGGGTGTGGACATAATACTGGACGGGCGTAAGCCCAAACCTGGTTGCGCGGGGCAACTTGTGCAGTGATGCCAACTCAACTTCTTTCATTGCAGCTAGGGGCTGCGGAGACCTGGGCGCGGCGGTCAACATCAGACCGAGCCGCGCATTTTTTTATCCAAAACATTTCATAAAAAAGCTGCCCGGCACTGTGACGTGCGCGGGCAGGTTCGGCTGAAAGCAGCTAATGGTCTTGTGGCGGACCATCGACACCTTCCTCTTTGTCCTTGGTCTCGGCGATCAAGTCGCCGTCACCGGAAGCTGCTCTCCACCGGGCGACGGCATCTGGATCGGGGCCAGTTCTCTCTGGCTCGACTCTTGACTGGTTGATCCCAAGGTATTCGTCGGTAGTGCTGATCCAGTCGTAAGTCGGCGGCTGGTCGTCTATTTCCTCGGCATCAACTAGCCACAGTTCGTGGTTGTGGTAAACTTCGACCAAGTCAAAGTCGACTTTGTAGACAAGCGGAGTTCTGGCACGCTCGACCAGTGGCCCCAGTCGCTTTGGGTCATCTATCTCGTACTCACCAAAGAGCAGCCGAACTACGGCTTTGCCTGGGTTGTCCAATCTGTGGAAGAAGACCAGCGTTGGTTCTGGCAATGGCGGTTGAGATTCGGCCGCCGCTCGCTTGAAAGCAGTAACCATCTCAAGCTCGGCCATCGGAGCCTGGATTACGATTGGATGATCTACGTATGGCACTTGTACCACCTCCTCGTCTCTGACGTGGGCTACTTTCGCCATCATTATATATCCGCCTAAGCTTATCGTCAATGCTGATTTTTAGCATCCAGTTGAAAATAGTGTCCAAAGCACGTAAACTTAGAATAGATTATTATTAATTGGGACAAATTATGGAAACCAAGCAAAACTTGTTGAAAGCAATGGCCGGAGAATCACTGGCACGTAATAAATACACCTATTTCGCAAAACAAGCGGAAAAAGAAGGGCTAATTTGGATCTCGCACGTGTTTTTAGAGACTGCCGACAACGAACGAGCGCACGCTGAGGAAGAGTTTGAACAGATTGATGCTGATACCGAAATGACCAACACTTACGGCACTGGCCCAATGGGTAAAACTTTAGAAAATTTGCGTCATGCTGCCGAAGGTGAAAAGTTTGAGTACACCCAAATGTACCCAGGTTTTCAAAAAGCGGCTGAGGATGAAGGCGACACCGCCGCAGCAAAATTGTTCAAAGAGATTGCCGAAGTTGAAGAAAAACATGAGGAAAGGTACAATAAATTGGCCGATCTTTTGGAAGCAGGAAAACTGTTTAAATCAGAGAGTGAAATTGAGTGGAAGTGTTTAAATTGTGGTTATGTTCACAAAGGAAACGAAGCTCCAGAGCATTGTCCAGTTTGCAAAAAACCACAAGGTTGGTATATGGGAATCGGAGTAGTTCGATAATTAATATCTAATATCTGATGGCTAAGGTGCTTGTTACCGATGCGCTCGACCCAGATCTCGACGGCACTGCTTGCATTGTTGCTTACAGCGAATTTTTGAATGCCAGTGACAAAAAAGTTGAGACTTTAATTTTTGGTACTCCACAAGAGGAATCAGCTTTTGTTTTGCAAAAATTGGGTATTAAAATCCCAAGCGGTGATAATTTAGATCTTGATTTTGACCAAATAATTCTAGTTGATACTAGCGGCGCTAGATGGTTGTCGAGCCAAATCGATCCGAAAAAGGTTATTGAAGTTATCGATCATCGCCAAGTTGCAGATACTGCTGACTTTCCCAATGCCAAAATTCAGCTGGAAATGGTTGGTTCCTGTGCAACCTTGATAGCTGAAAAGTTTATGACGGCAAAAATTATTCCATCGGAAAAATCAGCCATAATTTTGTATGCTGCTATTATCTCCAATACAATAAATTTCAAAAATAATGTAACAACCAAGCGCGATAAAAAAGCTGCTAAGTGGCTTATAGATTTGTATGGGATTTCAGACGAAATTATTCACGAAATGTTTGAATTCAAGTCAAACGTCAAACAGTCAATTAAAGAGATATTTCAAAGTCAGATTGGCTGTCACACATTTGCTGGTAAAAAGGTTTCAACATTTCAACTAGAGATTATAGGTGTCGAAAAATTTATTGGCGACAACTTAGCTGAAATCAAAGATGAGCTGGTGGCAATTTCTGCATCTGAGGGTTATTTTTGCACTCTTTTTACCTGCGTTGATATTGAATTAGGCAATAACACTTTTGTTGTGGCCGATGAAAAATCTGAAGAAATTGTTGGTGGCGCGCTTGGAGTTGAATTCGAAAATGGCATCGCACATTATTCACATGTTATAATGAGAAAAGAAATTTTGCCGAGAATTAAGAACTATTTAGAAAATAAATAAGTTGAGGGGAACATGGGTAAAACTATTCGATTGATCGCAACTTTTTCGATCATTTTTTCGTCGTTTACGTTGTTATTAACTTCCGGCTCAGTAAAAGCTTCTGACCCATCATATCCGGACCAGGGATGTGTTAATGGTGTCAATAATACTGGTATTTATACCTGGGCAGATCAATCTCCAACCGTTGTTTTTACTCCGCGGTTTAACTGGCTAAATGCAGTTTCAGTTAGAATAAAAGGTACCAACCCAACAGGAACTCCACGCGTTCAAGCACAAATTTGGAATTGGCATGTTACTCCCCACCAAATGATAGCTTCTCACACGGTTGAACTGGAAAATCGAACCTCGGAATATTGGCAGTATATAACTGAGTCGTCCCAAGATATTGATCCTAATTTACAATACGCTTTAGTTTTGGTACCAAAGGATGGGACACAAGTCTACTGGTCGGCAACCTCAAACACTTCTTGTTACACTCGCGGTTACGCCATGCATGGCGGTGTGCAGGATTTATCAATGATGTATGGGTTTTCGACTTATGGTTGGTATGATCCTAATAATCCAAATAGTGATGGAACAATGCCGGGTTCTGGAACACCAACCTCCGGGTCAACTACAGGGACAAGTGGTGGAACTGGTGCGCCAACGGCGGATCCTGCGGGCAGCAACCCAGAAGGTGTATCTGGTTCAAGTGGCAGCTCAAGTTCGAGTAGTAGTGGATCATCAACTAATAGCGGAAGCTCCTCATCTAACTCTTCAAGCACGCCAAGCGACAAAGATATTTCTGAGCTTTTGGCTGACTATAAAAACGGCTCTAGCGACATGGGATTTTCAGATTTACTCGGATCAATTTTCATGAGCCCGGTAATTTCGATGATAATTTTTCCGATAATATCATTTCTGTTCTGGTTAGGAGTTATTATTTTAATTATAATTCTATTCGTCCGTCATAATAAAAAGAAAAAAGCTGAAGAGGCCGTAGCTAACGCCCCAAAAACTGAAGAGAAAAAAGTAGATAAAAAATGACGTAGTCATCCCCATGCAGATGGGGATTTACTAATAGTAGATTCCCGCCGGAGTTTACGCTGTGGGCGTGAATGACGAAATAAGCGAAGCTTTTAACGCCTTGAATTCGTCTTCGACGATATCTTTGTATCTTGTTATAAAAAGACGCCCTGGCAGCAACACCGGGGCGTTTTGGTACTTGTACTGCGCGCTGGGCGCAGTTCTATTCCGGATCCTCCGCATCACTGCCGAACGTCTGAGAGACGATCTGGCTGGGGTCAAGTGCGGTCGTCGGCATGACGGTGATCTTGCTCCAGAGCGGGCCTTCTTCGCCGTCCTTGTTGTAGACGGCCAACATCTCGATGGTCCGATCCCAGACACTGCGGAGCAGTACCGGGTCCCTGTCAGGGGCGCCAGACACCTTGACTACCATCTCGCTCATGAGGCTTGAAGGCGGCGTGATTACCGCCACCACGTCAGTGATTCCCAGAGCCTCCCTGAGCATTTCTTTCAGCGGGTAAAGCGCTGGCTCGGGCGCGTCCTTGCTCCTGCGGTCTACGAAAATCTCTATGAACATGGGATTCTCCTTGTCAGCAGTCCTGTGTGGGCAAATTTTAGCAAAATATGGTAAATTAAGCAATATGAAGACTAAAAAACCAATTCTTTGCAGTGCGTGTTTGTTGGGAGTAAATTGTCGTTATAATGGAAAAACAAAAACTAACGATAAGGTTTTAGCATTGGCAAAGACAGAAGTTTTAATTCCGGTTTGTCCGGAAATATTGGCTGGTTTTCCGACTCCCAGAGGACCAGTTGAAATTGTAAAAGGTAGGGCAACGCAGAAAGATGGCCAAGATGTTTCAAAAAAGTTCCGTGAAGGTGCCAAAGAGGTTTTGAAAATCGCTAAACTGATGAATGTCGAAAAAGCCATTCTAAAAGAACGTAGCCCGTCTTGTGGTAAGAATTTTGTTCCTGAAGGAACATTTTCCGGCAAAGTGAAAAAAGGCCGTGGATTTACCGCCGCGCTGCTAGCAAAAAACGGCATAGAAATAATTTCAGAAGAGGAATTGTGAAAAGGTTAAAATTTGCAGAAAAATTAGTACCACTGATATTATTGGGTGCAAAAACTTCGACTTGGAGGCTTTTTGACGATAAAGATTTATCTGTTGATGATGAGGTAGAATTTATCAATTCTAAAACTGGAGATAAATTTGCAGATGTTAAAATTATTAGTGTTAATGAAAAAACTTTTGCCGATATTACTGAGGATGATTTTGAAACTCACGAGACATATTCATCAAAAGATGAAATGTTAAAAACCTACCGCGGATATTATGGTGAGAAAGTTAATTATGATACAAAAGTAAAAATTATTAAATTTGAATTATTATGAAATTTAAAATTGATCCTAAAATCTTTGAAAAGTATCCGGGCACAACTATTGGCGTTGTCGTCGCTAAAGGAATTGATAATTCTGGTGACAATGATGAAATTCAGAAATTAATTGAGGGCGAACAGAACAGAATTCGAGCGAATTTTGATCCGGAGACTTTGTCGCAGGAGCCAAAAATAAATTGCTGGCGAAAGGCATATGCTGAGTTTGGTTGCAAGCCGAGAGAAGCAAAGTCATCGGTTGAAAATCTCTACAAATTAGTTGCCAGAGGAATCGATTTGCGAAAAATTAATAAACTCGTTGATATTTATAATTACATTTGCTTAAAACACATGTTTCCAGTCGGTGGCGAGGATATTGACGCCATGGTGGGTGATTTGCGATTAACTTTTGCAGCAGATAGTGAACAAGCGGTCAAAATTTTGGGTGATGAAGAAGCGGAAATTCCGCCAGCTGGCGAAGTTTTATATCGCGACGATGAGGGAATCATTTGCCGCAGATGGAATTGGCGAGAAGCCGACAGAACCAAATTAACTGAAAACACAAAAAATGCTGTTTTGGTTGTTGAATCTGTGCCACCAGGAACTGAAGACGAAATATCAGCTGCAATTGAAGAATTATCAGAATTAGTTGAAAAGCTTTGTTGCGGCGAAACAAGAACATTTATTTTAAACGAAAATAAAAATGAGGTGGAACTATGAGACTAACTTTCATTACTGGTAATGCTGACAAGGCGAAACAAATTCAGGAATTTTTGAATATTGAAATTGATCACCAAAAAGTTGAATTGGATGAAATTCAGTCTTTGGATTTGCAAGAAATTGTTGAACATAAAGTTCGCCAGGCTTATGAAAAACTGCAAAAACCTGTTTTTGTCGAAGATGTATCACTGGTTTTTAATGCACTGGGAAAATTGCCTGGCCCATTAATTAAATGGTTTTTGCAATCGGTTGGCAACGACGGCATGTGCAAGTTGTTGGGTGGTTATGATGACAGATCTGCTGTAGCAAAAGTGCTGTTTGGTTACTACGACGGAGAAAATTTAGATTTTTTCAGTGCTGAAATTCCTGGACGAATCATAGAGACTCCAAAAGGTGATGCCGGTTTTGGTTTTGATCATATTTTTGTTCCAGCCGGCCAAGACAAAACTTGGGCAGAAATTGATGTCATCAAAAACCCAGAATTCTCAATGCGGATCCCAGCACTAAGAAAATTAGAAAAATATTTAGAACCAAAGGAGTGATGATGGACTTAGACAGTGCGGTATTTTATTCAAAAGATATTGAAAAGATTGCTGATTTTTATACCAATTTTATGGGCCTAACATTACATAGTCGCCAAGGCGATAAATTTGTTTCTTTTATTTTTCCTAAGGGCGGGAAATTATCCATTCGCGTTGAAAAAGGTGAGCGGGAAATTGCTGGTCATCAAACAGTATTCATTAGTACTGATGATATTGAGGAACAATTTCGCCAGATGAAGGAGAAAAATGCCAATATCGCCGAACAGTTAGAAGAATATGGCTGGGGCTCAAGATTTGAAATATTAGACCCAGATAATAACAAAATTACATTCATAAAATATACAGAGAATGAAAAAACTAATTGAGAAAATCCATCAGTCGTATCCGGAACTAGAAATTGAAAAATTTTTTGGTAAAGTCGCCGGAGGATATCTCTCTGATAATTATGCAGTTGGTAACAATCAAAAGAAATATTTTTTGCGCCAATATCGTTCACAGTATGACGAGGCAAGAGTGCAGTCAATGCACCGGGTAAAAAAATTCTTTGATGAAAATGGAATACCGATTATTCCACCAATTGAGACCAGTCAGGGTAAAACATTTTTCGAATTTGAAAGCCGTTTTTATGCACTTTTTCCATTTATTGAAGAAAAAACTATCGAAGCCTCTGATTTATCGGAAAGATCAATAAAATCAATTGGTAAAATGTTAGCAAAAATTCATTTGCTGTCTAAAAACGGTTTTCCAAATTTGACCGAAGAACGAGCAAGCGAATTTGACAAAGAGAAATGCCTAAAAATCGGAGAAGAAATAAAAGCTATTGTTGATGACATTAAAAATCCGACCAACTTCGATAAAATGGCACAAAAACAGGTTAATTATAAAATTGATTTAATAAAAAAGAACCAAATAAAGTTTTCTGATCTTGGTCTTAAATTCGATCACATTATTCATGGCGACTTTCATTCACTGAATTTATTCTATGATGAAAATGGCGAAGTTAAATATGTTTATGATCTAGAAAAGGCGGTCGTATCGCCGCGATCATTTGAAATAGCTCGGGCCGTAGACTATATATGTTTAGGAGAATTTGGTTCCGAAAATATAAAGAAGGCTAAAATTTTTATTGCAGCTTATCGATCCGTCTATCCAATTTCCAGTAGTGAAATTAGAACTGGCATGCTTTTTTGGTATTTGAAAAATATTCACAGTTTTTGGATCGAAGAGGCCCATTATTTGAATAATAACTTTCGAACTGACGTCTTTTACCCCATTCAAGATAAGAAACTTAAATATTATGAAAAACATTTTGATCAAATGATTGCTGAAATTTTAGAGGAGAAAAAATGAACAAGCAACAAAAAGAACTAGATGAGTTCATGCAAAAACAGGGATGGCCGTATTGGACTCAGCACGAAATGACAGTGCGGTTAATGGAGGAAACTGGTGAGTTTGCTCGATTGGTTAATCACATTTGGGGACCGAAAAAGAAAAAAACAGAAGAAGCCGAGCAAGAGCTCGAGTTAGAACTCGGTGATATTCTCTATACATTGATGTGTTTCGGCAATGCCAACGGAATTGATTTGGATAAGGCCGCCGAGAAATCTTTGGCCAAGGTGATGAAGCGCGACAAAAAAAGATTTTAGTTACAGAGATTGTGAAAAATGGCTGGATTTAAATTCAGTCATTTTTTAATTGACAATCCATAGTTAAATGATAATATAAAGTTGCCATTGGAGGCACTCCTGTACGCACGGCGCGGCAAACGGGTGCACTTCGGGCGCGGCCGGGCGTCGTCTCTTCGGGGGACGACGCCCACATTTTTTCACCAGACTTTTCTGGCGTTTTTTGTTTTTTCCGTTGACTTTAGAGCAATTTTTCCGTATGATTTCGGCAGGGAAAGGGGGTGAGCTAAAGTGGCTCACGCCAACAATACGATTGAGCGGCCAAAGTCGCTCATTGGCTGGCTCTTGCTCCTGGCAGCAATCATCGCGCTTGTGGTAGTGTTGTGGGCTGCCGTGGATCCAGGGGGATTCAACCAGTTCTGTGACTGGTGGCTCAGCCCCGACTGGCCGAAGTTCGATTTTCACTTGCTGGACATCTTTGGCTGAGGAGGCCGCTATGATCAAGGTATTGGTGTGGCTGTTTGGGTCGTATGTCCTGTTGTTGGCTGTGGCTGCCTACATCAACGCAGTGCCCTGGGCACCGAGAGGCGGCGAGATCGAATGTAGACGGAAAGCAGCGACTGTCGCATGGTGGATGTTGCTGTTCAGCTCGCTCCTCATTGGGCTTGGACTGGCCATTAGTGTAGTTGGGCTGGTCTCGTCTATCAGTGAGCTGATTGCCGGGGTGTCAGCTTATCTGCCTGGCATTCCGATTGTGGTGTTGACCATGGTCTGCCTTGGCAGGCTTACCAGTCGAGTGCTGAAGCGCTTTCCCTTCAACGACGAAAGTGGGTCGGCGCTATACCGGATCTGTGAAGGAGGCAGGCGATGAGCACGAGTTGTTCGGTCCCGGAGGCAGGAAGTCTCGAAGGGTTCGTTCAGCAGCACCCGAACTGCGTGGTGTTCATCAAGGGGGTAGATGACACTTCCTGCAACGAGTTGATGGAAACGCTGCGGTCTGAGCGGAAGCGGCCGGTTGCCGAAGTCGCCTGGATCTCCATGACCGCCTGTCCGGCATACATCGGTCGCCATAAGATTCGTGGCGATCGGAATATAGTGATCTACTACCATGGCCAGCCGATCAAGCGGATCATGGGTGGCATGCCCACGCTCGATAGCCTCATCTCGACGATGCGGGAGGTCATGACCAACAAGAGACCCCCGGCATCAGCGGAACGCTGAGGTGGGCAGCGGCTGTCGTATGAGTATGCGGTTTGTCGACGTTGGCAGGCCGTTTTTTTTATTAAGTTTGACAGTCCAAAATTATTGGACTATTTTTAACATAAGCGCAGCAGTTCGGAGGAGGCACGAATGGAAAGACTCAACGCTGTGGGAAACGGAGTCGCCGTCGTTGTCAGGCCGGTGCCAGCCACGAAACTCTGGCGCCTCGATATGTCGACAACCATCAGCAGCAACGGTGGTCGGCTGGATCGGGCATGGAGGCGGCTGGTGTTTCATGCTGATCGTTTCACCATGAAGGTGGCGTTGCCGGATGGGTTTCACCCCAAAGGGTTCCTTCCTGATGGTGAGCCATTCACCCAGGATGGCGACCTGCTGACGTTGACACTGCTATACCAGCCGATGCCTGACCAAATCAGGTCCAGGTTCCAGACGTTACTTGCATAACACGTTATCACCACTGTTCCCGGCTGGCAGGACAAGTCGTACCTGCCAGTTTTTTCATCTTTTATGCTATTATTTAGGCAATGAACGAAGTCGAAGAAATTAAGAATAAAATTGATATCGTTGATTTAGTCAGCGGTTATTTAACGTTGAAAAAAGCCGGTGTCAATTACAAGGGGAATTGTCCATTTCACAACGAAAAGACACCATCTTTTATGGTTTCGGCAGAGCGGCAATCATTTAAATGTTTCGGTTGTGGCAAAGGTGGCGATGTTTTTACCTTCATCGAAGAAATTGAAGGTATGGATTTCTATGATTCCCTGAAATTGTTGGCAGGAAAAGCTGGAGTCGAATTAAAACAAAAAAGCGGGTTAAAATACGCTGGTAGGGAAGTTGCGCCAACTGAAAAATCAAAAATTTATGACATTAATGATTTGGCTGCTAAGCTTTACCATAAACTATTGATTGACCACCCAAAAGCAGAGCATGCACGTAAATACCTCCGGGATCGTGGTATCAGCGATAAAACAATTCTGGACTGGAGAATTGGTTATGCACCAAAAACTTGGGACCTTTTAATTAAATTCTTGGCTGCCAAGGGTTTTGATGAAAAAGATATTTTTAAAGCCGGTTTGTTAGTTCTTGGTGAAAAGGGAAAATACTGGGACCGTTTTCGCGGTCGGATAATGTTCCCAATTTCAAACATTTCTGGCCAGGTTATAGCTTTCACCGGCCGAGTTCTAGAAGATGATCCGAAAGCGGCGAAGTACGTTAACTCTTCTGAGTCGCCAATCTATACTAAAGGCAAAACTATTTATGCCTTAGATCGGGCACGTATTGATATCCGAGCCCAAAATGCGTCGGTTATGGTTGAAGGTCAAATGGATGTAATTGCTTGTCACCAGGCTGGTTTCAAAAATGTTGTGGCGGTTTCTGGTACGGCACTAACATCAGATCAACTAAAAATTTTGGCTCGCTATAGTCCAAACATTATTTTTTCTTTTGATTCTGATATTGCAGGCAAAACTGCCCTTAAGCGGGCAATTACTATGGCGATGCAGAATGATATTAATGCCAAAGTTTTATCACTTCCTGGATTTAAGGATCCTGATGAAGCAATTAAATCTGACCCGAAAAATTTCGAAGTTGCTATTAAATCGGCTAAACCGGCGCTTGAATATTGGATCGATACTTTAGTTTTGGAATTAGGTATTACTGATGTTGCGGCTAAAAAAACGATTTCAAAAGAAATTTTGCCTGTGATAAAAATTATTTCAAATGATATTGAAAAAGAACATTACACTAAATATTTATCGAAGAAATTAGCGATGTCAGAATCAGCCATAACTGGACAGTTAGACAAAACGAAAGGAAATGTTGAAGAAGCAAATGACCAAGGGGTCAAGGAATCTAAGTTATCCTATGAACAACGTGTTGCCGGTCTTGTTTGGCAAGAACAATCATTAGCAGACAAAATACCAAAAAGCTTCTTCGATTTAAATTTCCAAGATCAGTCGGTCAAAACATTCTTTGAATCTATAAAATCTAATCTTGATTCTCAGAAGCTTCCGGTAGAGGTCAAATCCAAACTAGATTTATATGCTTTTGAGGCTACAAAGGAATTGGATTTAGATGAAGAAAACATCATTCATAAGGAATTTGATTCTTTAATGCAGACATTTGTTCTTAAAAAGAGGGAGCTAATTAAAGCTGACTTTGCTGACAAAATTGCTGCGGCTGAAACCGCTGGCGACCGGGAGAAAATTAAAGAGTTGATGATATCGCTCCAATCTGCTATAGTAAGCGAAGACAAATAATAAGAGGGAGTTTTTACTATGGCGAAAAAAGTTGTCAAATATGTCAAAGAAGAACCGCTGCCCTTTTCTTCAGAAATCAATCGTTTGATTGATAAAGGTAAAGCTCACGGTTTTGTAATGATAAATGAACTATTGCAGGTATTCCCAGAGGCAGAAAATGATGTCGGCACCTTGGACGAAGTTTTTGATTATCTAATTGAGCATGGCATCGATATACAAGAGGAGCAAAAAGCTTCTATCCTGGGTAATATTATCGATAAAACTCGTGATGGCGACGATATTATGGAAGGATTGGAGTCAATTTCTGACGACTCAGTTCGAATGTATTTACGAGAGATTGGGCGAATTCCACTACTAAATACTGAAGAGGAAGTTCGGCTAGCTAAAAGAATCGAAAAAGGTGACCAATTAGCAAAACGTCGTTTGGCTGAAGCTAATCTTCGTTTGGTTGTTTCTATTGCTAAAAAATATATTGGTCGCGGATTGTCGCTCCTGGATGCTATCCAAGAGGGGAATACTGGATTAATGCGTGCAGTTGAAAAATTTGATTACAAAAAAGGTTACAAATTTTCAACATATGCAACTTGGTGGATACGTCAGGCAATCACCAGAGCTATTGCTGATCAAGCAAGAACGATTCGAATTCCTGTTCACATGATTGAAACTATAAACAAATTAATTCGAACTCAACGCCAATTAGTTCAGGATTTGGGTCGCGAACCGACGCCAGAAGAGATTGCCCACGAAATGGGAATTGAAGTTGACAAGGTTGAACATATTATCAAAATTTCTCAGGAAACTGTCTCTTTGGAATCTCCAGTTGGTGAAGAATCAGACTCAAAACTAGGAGACTTTATTGAAGATGATAAGAATTTGTCACCTGAAGAGAATGCTATCTACCAACTTTTGAAAGGTGATGTTAACCGATTTTTGGAAGTTCTTGCTCCTCGCGAACAAAAAGTTTTGAAAATGCGTTTTGGCTTAGAAACCGGTCGTACTCACACGCTAGAAGAAGTTGGCAAAGAGTTTGGTGTTACTCGCGAACGAATTCGCCAAATTGAAGCCAAGTCACTACAAAAATTGAAAAAGTCTGAATCTTCAGAAAATTTGCATAACTATTTGAAATAACTATGACTGAAGGAATACCTCCGGCAGGACCAGTGTTGCCGCCAGCTAGTCTAAATAATCGTAAGCCCAAAACTAAGCCACTGCCGGGTGAAACTTTGAACCCAGTTAGTCCATCAACAGAAGAAACGGTTGAGGAAATTGTAGCCGATGAATCACAAGAAGAAGGAAGAGTTAATCGATTGGCGTAATGAAAAAATATCTCTGGGCAATCATCACAGTTCTAATTATTGCCGCTTTTGTCGGTGGGTTTTTTGTTTGGCGAGACTACAGAAACAAAAAAGCCGCTGACCAACAAGCAGCAGCTGATGCAGCTTTTATCCAATCCAATCCTTCGGTGCCAGCGACTCCATCACTAGAATCTGTCACCAAACCGGCGCCAACTCTGGTATATCCGATGACTAATTTCTCTTCGCGAACTACAACCAATCTTTTTGGTGCATATTTTGCACCAGGCGGTGCCACAAATCCAGACATGGCAGTCTGTCCGAATGCAACCTATTATACTGGCTATCACACAGCAGTCGATTTAGAAACAGCAGCGACTGAGGTTAACCAAAATGTACCAGTTTTTGCTATTGCCACCGGTACTGTCAAACAAGTATCGGAAGTTTCTGGGTATGGTGGGTTGATCGTCGTTGGTTACAATCTCGGCGGCGCTGATTATACCGCTTATTATGGCCACTTAGACTTATCAACAGCAAAAGTAAAAAACGGGGAGGCAGTAACAGTTGGTGAAACACTAGCTAGCCTCGGTGCCGCTTGCTCATCATCTAATGGAGTTGTTAGAAAACATTTACATTTCGGATTACATAATGGAGCGGCATTAGTAGTTAGTGGTTATGTTGCTTCCAAGTCGGAACTTTCGAGTTGGACAGACCCTGTTGTACTTTTGAGCTCTCTTGGCGCGACCCTATAAATTCCGCCATAAGTCTGGGTTACTACGTGAAATTTAATGTTTGAATTTCAATTAAAGGAGACAGCACGCTTTGTCTTAGTTATTTTTGATATTTCAACTATTAATGTTGCAATAATTCCGACCACTATTATCGATAACCAGTGGACAAAACTAAGAGGTTTTGTTTCAAATAATTTATTGAATGCTGGTAAATAGATAACCAACGCTGTTAGCCCCAGGCCATATATTACAGAAAAGATTAGATATTTATTTTTTAGAGTATCTTTGTATTCAAATATTTTTTGGTGAAGGTTTTTAAATGAGAAGATATAAATTAAACTGGCGGTCGAAATAACCCCGAAGGCAACTGTGCGGCCGAGTGAAAGATCACCCAGTGTTTGACTGAAAAAATAAAATAGTCCGGTTGCTGAAAGACCAACAAAAATACTTAGAATTATCGATGTTTGTATTACAAAGCGATCAATAATATTTTCTTTTTGAATTGCCAGTGGTGTTTTCTGCATTTCTCCAACCTCACGTTCTTCGAAGCCAAGCATAATATCTATTGGGCCATCACAAATAAGGTTTAGCCAAAGAATCATTATAACTGTAACTGGTGATGGCAAATTTAGCAGTATCGATGAGAAAATCGCTACAATCCCTACAAATGAGTTGGAAAGCACAAAACCTACAACCTTTTTAATATTTGAAACAATTGTTCTGCCTTCTTGGCAGGCGAGGTAAATGGTTTTAAAATTGCTGTCAAGCAGTATTAGATCTGCGACTTCTTTTGCCACATCAGAAGCGTTAGCGACTACAACAGCAATATCTGCTTTTTTAAGCGCAAGTGCATCATTGACACCATCGCCAGTCATGGCGACAACTTCGCCTTTATTTTGCAAGGCTTTAATGATTTTTAGCTTTTGTTCCGGTGATATTCGAGAAAATATTGTAATTTTTTCAATCTTTTTTTCAAGATCAGAGTCAGAAATAGTACCCAGCTCGCTGGCTTCCATAATATTTTCAGTTTCTGCTTCTAGCCCAATCTGTTTGGCAACCTGTATCGCTGTTATTAAATAATCACCAGTTACGATTTTTACTTGTATCCCGGCATTTTGGCAATGCTTAATTGTTTCGACGACCTCTGGCCGAATTGGATCTTCAACCCCAACAATCCCGAGCCACTGCCAATCTGTTTTAGCTTTTAAGTTCCCACTAACTTTGTAGGCAGCCCCAATAACCTTTAATCCCTTAGAAGCCCATTCGTTAATATTGTTTTTAATTTTTTCACTATCGATATCACTAAGTTGGCAAAAATTTAAAACAACTTCTGGCGCCCCAAGAATGTAGCCTAGTTGACTGCTGCCGTCCTTTATTATCGACAGTGAATATTTTTTCTGACTATCAAATGGTTCTTCGTAAATTTTTTCGACTGAGTCGAGGATTTTTTTCGGATGCAGGCTAGACTTGCTTTCAACATATTTCCAAAGACATACTTCTAAAGTGTCTTTTTGTTGATTTGCTAAAATTAGTGATAAAAATGCGTGTTTATCATCAGACAAATTTGCCTCTACAACTCTCATTTTTCCTTCTGTCAGGGTCCCTGTTTTGTCAGTACATATTACTGAGGTTGACCCCAAGGTTTCAACTGATAAAAGTTTTTTTACTAACCCCTTATGCTTTAATATCCTTTTCATGCCCAAGGACAGAATTACAGTTGCTGCAACTGGCAACCCTTCTGGTATAGCAGCAATAGCCAAGACAATAGCAAATTCAAAAGTAGTCCAAAAATTCTTTTCTTTAAATAAGCCGAAAATTATCAACAGTAATGAGATCGCAAAAACGATTATAATTAAACTACGAGAGAAGTCTGCGAGTTTTTTCTCTAGCGGGGTTTTGCCCTCAGGTATCTCGGACAATTCCTGGTTAATTTTTCCTATTTTTGCTTGGTCACCAATATATTGGACTTCCATTATTCCGACACCGGATAATACCGTTGTACCCATGAAAAGTAATCCGTTTTCATCTGGTTTTTTGTCGACAGCGTCTTGTTCTCCGGTCAAAATCGATTCATCAACCAACAGATTGGTTGATTCGATTGTTTTGCCATCTGCTGGAATTTGGTCACCGGCGGCCAGCACTACAATATCTCCTGGAACCAGATTTATGGCTTCAATTTCCGAACGCTTTCTATCTCTGATGACCGTAGCTTTTGGACGAAGCATTTTTTTTAAAGCAGTAAGTGTTTTTCTCGCCGTATACTCTTGATAAAAGCCAATTAAGGCATTAATAAATACAACTGCAATAATTACCCAGAAATTTGAATATTCCTTAAAATATAGTGACAATAGAGCTGCTATCAACAATATGTAAATAATTGGACTAGCAAACTGGGAAATAAATATTAGAAAAACTGATGGGCCGGGTTTTTCTTTTAAAACATTTTGCCCATATTTTATTTGTAGGGCAGCTATATCAGAGCTTAGCAATCCATTTTTTTCGTTCATAATATTATCCAAAAATTCTGCCGATAAAATAACCAGCGATAGCGGCGGTCATGCCTATAGCGGCTAATTGAATCGCGCTTTTAACAGGGGAGCCGATAGTCATTTTTGCTTTGTAGAAGCCGACAGCCAAAAGAACAACAACTGATATTCCAAGTGAAATCCAAATTGCTGTGTGAATTGGCGCAAAAAAGAATGGTGTCAATGGCACAAAAGAGCCAATAAGGGCCGATAAGCCAACAACAAAACTGGATACATAAATTTCCCTCTGTTTGATCTCTTTTAATTCCAATTCTTCTTTCATCATTTGATCAACCCAGAGGTGGTCAGAGGATATAATGTGCTTAACAATGTCTTCAAGAAGCTGGCCGTTAAAACCCTTTTTTCTATAGACATCGCGGATTTCTTGTTCTTCCTTTTTAGGCAGAGTTTTTAATTCTCGGTTTTCACGTTCGAGTTCCGAATAGTAATGATCGCGCTCGGCCATCATGGAAGTAAGCGCGACTGCAGCCATTGAAATACTTTCAGCAAAAGTTGCCGCTAGACCACCAGCGATAACAATTTTAGGATCACTTGATGCACCAGCGACTCCAAGTATAACACCCAAAACATTGACTAAGCCGTCTTGGCCGCCCAAAATCATGTCCGACAATCTGTTGCCGGTGCTTTTTCTTGAAAGTTCGCCTGAATGAACCATACTTCCTCCCTTTTAATTGTTCTCTTCAATTATAGCAAATGTTATAATAAGTTCAGATATAATTACCAAAAAAATGATTAAAAATCTCTGGAACAAATTAATTTTTGATTTAGACTATCGAAAAACTCCAAGAATTCTTTTAGGGATTTTTTTAATTTTGACATCAGTTTGCACCATATACATTTATAAAAACTCAGATGCTTTCATAAACTTACCGGCTACTGAAAGCATACTAAATTTGGAAAATGTTTCCGCAGATGTTTTGACGGTTATCGACCCGAATTCTACCGCAGAAGATAAGAAAATTGCGATAGAAAGTCATAAAAATTCATCAGCTACTGGCACCTCAAATCAGACATCATCTGGCAGTAGTTCAGTAGGCAGCAATGGATCCTCTACTGACAATGACTCGACACCAGCTGCAGAGGAATCAGTTTCGGCGTTTGTCGCGTTTTATTCTGACAACCAATCGGACACTGATGGAGAGGATGCAGTTCATTTATCGGTAGTTAATAAAATTTTAGAGACTGGAGCAAATCCAATCATTCACGCAGGTGACTTAATGGAAGATGGCACTGCTGATAGTCTAAGTCGCTTTAATAATATTGCCGGTACATTGCTTGCAACTAGAACTTTTTATGGAGCGCTTGGAAATAATGATCGAAATGGTGGTGACGCATCGACTCCATCGCCGTTATATTTAGCAAATTTTGTCTTTCCAAACAATGAACAATGGTACTCGGTTAATTCTGGCAATTTACACATTGTAATATTAGATAGCGCGTTCTCATCCACGAGCCCAAGTCAGCTTTCCTGGCTTGCAGGTGATTTACAAAGCGCAGCATCGCAATCTCGAATTACTGTCGTGGTTTATCATCATCCAACTTTTTCTTCTAGCATAGCGTCTTATCTCCAGAACTATGGAGTAGATTTTGTAGTTGCGGGACATGTCCATGCATATTCAAAAACAACTTCCAATGGAATCAGTTACTTCACACTGCCTGGAGGTGCATCACTAGGGTTTGCAACCGCAACCGTTTATTCAACATATGTGCAAATGCGAACTTATAATACATCTGGGAATTTGATAGAGAGTGTTAAAATCATCAACCGTTAGATAAATTTGATGTCACTGGCGGAGATCAATGTTATAATAGATTTATGAGAAAAAAAAGAGCAAATTTAGAAATATTAGTTGCAGTCGGTGTTGTACTATTTATTCTACTGGCAGGAACGGTGTTTTACCGCTTTTATGAAGATTTAAACTGGACCGATTCCTTTTATTTTACCACCATGACAGTTGTTACTGTTGGTTTTGGTGACCTAGCACCAACCAAGCCAATATCCAGAATTTTTACCGCGCTATATGCTCTTATAAGTATTCCGGCAATTTTGTTTTGTCTCGGGTTGATTATCGAAGGCTTTTTGAAGCGAAGAATCGAGAGTATTGAGGACGACGTCACTCGAGTGATGGAAGAAGAAGGGGAGATTCTTGAACGCGAAAAAAAGATTCTGGCCGAAGAAGCTAAAATTGAGAAGCTAGAGAAGAAATAATGCATTCTGTTCTAAGTAGATAAAAAAACGGTGCAGCCTTGGGGGCTGCACCTGGCAGTTGGTGCCCTCGGAGGTGGCGGGTGATGGTCGGACCATCAACATCACCACCTTTACCCGGCACTTCATGGTCGATGGAAGTACCGAGATTGACTTTGCGATGGTGTCGAAGAGCCCCTTCTTGGTGTGGCTCGGCGACGACTGCCACCAGACTAGGACGTCGTACTGAACCTTGGCCATTATTTGCCGCTCGAGCGGCATTTTCAGCGCCTGGCTCATCTGGTCGTACTGAGTGGCCGCCAATTCGCTGCCATCCAAAGACAGGACAAGCTCAAACTTGCAGGCGGTCATGGCGCTGACCCAGCAAGTGGACTCGACTTTGGGCAGACTCCACGGACCGCAATCAGACAGTTCTTGTGACCAGACTGTGTGTGTCATCGCGATGAGCGCGAAAACGGCGGCGAACTTGGTCACGATCATGCCTCCCAGTTGTGTGTGGAACAAACAAATAGAATATATCATAAAAAAGAAAAACTACTAGAGTTTTTCAACAACATTATCAGAAATATTTTTTTACGTCTTGTAGTACTTCTTATCGTGGACACAAAAAACTTTGCCTCCTGAAATATATTTTTTTTCCTGATCAGCCAGAAAAGCATCAACACCATTTTCACGGATATATTCTAGATTTTCGATCACGCTCATGTCGTACTTCTCTCGATATCTTTTATCAAGAACTTTTATGCTGTCACAGGGGAATTCGCTACACTCGAAGCAATATTCGCCAGTTCGTTTTTTGCATAATCGCCGGCCGCATTTTATTGGCTTGTCATTAACTTTTCGGCCAGTAAAACATCCAGGGCATTTATTTTCCGTACGCAAATAATGCAAACAAATTCCACAATTCATCCCACAAGGAGCGATTAGCTTTTTATCAAACATGGCTATATTATATCACCAGTTTCTTGTTATAATTTAATTATAATAATAGGAGAAAAATATGGAACCAAATGAACTCAAACCGGCAGCAAAATTTTCGCCATGGGTAATTATTGTACCAATTTTAGTCATAGCCATTGGTATTGGCGCTTATTTTCTTTGGTCTAGAAATAAATCAGAAACAACTGAAACTAATTCTACAGTTTCCGAAAGCGCTGGCAGTGCAGTTTTAGTTGACGCAACAGGAGTTCTGGTTGATAAAAGCGTTGATACCAGTAGCTGGGAAAAATTTATTGTCAGCACCAAGGACAGGTGGACCTTTACATTAAAATATCCGAAGGACAGTTGGCAACCACAAGAAATGTGTGACCTTCTAACATCAAAACGACATGCTGCTTTGCCGGAAGACCAGGAGGATTGTGGCCCACTTTTACTTCAAGACTACGACGTTGGGGCTAACACTATTGACCAATCGTTTCGCAAAATGTTTTCCAAAGAGCCAGCAGATTATTTGAAATCAATAACTTTACTTAGTGGAACAAAAGCTCAGTATGCAAAAATGACTGAAAAAGGAGTAGAGAGCTATTATTACTTTTTCCAAATCGACACTAATGTTATAGTTCTATATGTTCCATCATCAGGTGGACAATTTACAAATGGCGAGACCAAAACTGCGCTCCAAATAATTAACACAATGACTTTTTAATAAAAAACTATAAAAAAACCGTCCTTGAATAATTCGCTGGACGGTTTTTTTGTTGGCCTAAAACAGGCCGGCAATGTGCAGGAGTAGAACGACGATGGCCAATGAGATCAGCCACAACCCGAGTCCAACCGGCGAGCCCCACTCATCCCACTTCGAGCGTCTTCTTGCCCAGTATTTCGGATCAGACATGGCGGTGATGATACCGCTTTCAACATCTTCCGAGTACTGTTTGTTTTTTTCTTTCTGATTCATTTTAGCTCCTCAAAGAGTTTGTAAACTATCCATTCGACCTAATGGATAGTTATTTAACTCCCTTGATTTTTTGAATGCTGGGCTCATTAAAGTGTTCCAAGGGTAGAACATGAGAACTTGTATCCAACGCCTAAAATATAGCCAATTAGATGAATTTTGTCTAGTGAGGGTTTATTTTGTGGTTGCAAGAGCAATTATCGCGATAATTAGAAAGCACATCATCCAGCCAGCGTTGGATAGAAGCATTTTGATTGCCTCCTTTTTCTTGCCATCAATATAGAGAAAGATCGGATTGCCGACTAAAAGTCCGCCGATAATTAGGGCCGATATTGAGAAAAGCAACAGCGCCGCGATTCCGGTTACAATTGAGTCTGGACCAGGAAACCAATGGTTGGCGTAGCGCATAAATGTTGCAACTAGTACAATCCAAGCTGCTGCGCCAAGGGAATATATAAAACTTTTTTTGCAAATATCTTTCATTATTTTTCCTCTTTACCAAAATTATCTTTCTTTTTTCTGCGTCGAATTACTACAAAAGCCAATAAAATTATTAGTAATAAATCTATGCCCGCAAGAATCCAGATCCAATAATTTTGGTACCACTTAGCCGGGGTTGGATTGTTGCCAGCAGTTGTGGTTGGAGTTTCTTCATTTGCAACTGGAACAACTGAAGCCGTAGTATCAGCAGCAGCTGGAGTTTGAACAGCTTTTGGCTTTGTAGATGAAGAATTACTGGCTGTGTTCGAGCTACTCGGTGCTACTTCAGTAGCCGGTGCAGCGGCTGTTGTTACAGTTTTTCCGTAAACACGAAAAAGCCAATCAACTTCTGGTAACCCACGATAAAAACCTCTGGCGTAATTATTGCCAGTGTAACAAACTCTGGTTTGATCCTCATTTGAAGCTAAATTTAAACTGTATGTTTCCTCGGGTGTAACTGCAACAAATGGGTCGTTGAATGAAAAAGTTTCCCATGTTTCAGTCACTGCCCCAGTAATTTGCTGAGTTACAGTCCCCGCGGTGCTACTATCACCCTCTTCCATAATTGTTAATGTAATATTGGCATTATTCGCCCTTGCTGCCAGATAAATTTCAACCGAGGTTATAAGATTAACTGAGGGCTTAAAGATCATAGCTCGATTTAAATCACTGATTTGTGAGCAATCAGTCCAAGGAAGAGTGCTATTTTGTTGATCCAAAACCTGACCGGCAACTCCGGCCAGAGCCCAAGACGGAAAAACTGATAAAACAAAAACAAATGAAAGAATCGCACTAAATAGTTTTTTCATTTTTCTCCATTTTTTTTATTCATAACGTAGCGCATCTACTGGGTTTAGACGGGCGGCTTTAATCGCCGGATAAAGCCCAGACAATAAACCAATCAATGTTGTGAAAGCTAGGATTACCGCAATTAGCCAAAGTGGGAAATTTCCAATATTTTGAATTGGAATATTTCCTAAATTAGTTCCATATTTAGTCACCAAGACTTTCGCCACTTGCCCTAAAAGTAGGCTAATAATTACACCAAAGATGCCTCCCAGCAATCCGAGCGAAGCCGCCTCTATTGTGAACAATCGACGAATCACAGCTCGGGTTGCACCGCAAGCTCGCATAACACCAATTTCTCTGATTCGTTCGTATGTTGCCATTATCATGGTGTTAATAATTCCAATACCAGCAACAAACAGCGAAATTCCAGCAATTAATCCCAGCACTAAACCAACTAAAGACATTATTTGATTAATTTGCTTCAACATTGCTTGTGCTGTTACCGCGCCATAACCCAGATTGGAGATTTGGTCGGCAACGCTGGTAATGTTGACTTCATCGTCAACCTTAGCAATAATTGAAGTGTATCCCTGGCTGATAAAGCTGTCATCTTTTACCAAGCTCATTGTGTTAGTGCATGGTTGGTCTTTTTCGCATTTAGGGTACTCCCAGCGCACCTGAGTGTTTAAGCGTCTGGCCCAAGAAATATTAATATAATTGGAATCGTTAACTGCGCTGCTATCAGAAACGCCAACAATTTCAGCAGTGATATCAATTCCCTTATTGCTCTGGGATTTGTACCAAGACTCATCAGCGTTTTGTGGTGGTTTTGCTGGTGGCGTGCCCCAATCGACTCCAGACCCCGGTCCACCCATTTTGCTGTTAAAAACAACTTTTTTGCCTATTAGTTCACTTTCGTGACCACGTTGACCGAAATCATCCAAAAACCTGGAGCCGACGACAATTTTATCCATATCTGATGATTTAAGTGTTCGACCATAGGATATTGGGATATCAAAAACTGAAGTTGTTGGATCGAAAGAAACAACCGAGGCCCAGGTTTTTTTATCCTGGCCGTCAAGCCGCATAGTGTTGGCACTGACATTTAATACAGGTGACGCGGCGACCACATGATTTAATTTTTTCACCGCTGAAAGTGTTGTGTCATTAATCATTTTTCCTTCAGAGGTGTCTCCGTTTGTACCCATCAAATTATTATTGTCGGTTGAATTTGGATCCTTGGTTACGGTAACCAAATTAAAAGCTCCAAAATTTTTGAACTGGTCAACCAAAGATTGGCGAATGCCAATAATCAATGAAGCCATTAATATTAAAGACAAGGAGCCGACTGTAATGGCAATTATAGTCAAAGCCGTGCGAGATTTCTGCCGAGACAAATTCTTTATTGCTAGCCCTATGTAGTCAGTAAATCTCATGATATCCTCCCGTCGTGAATTCTAATAACCCGTTTTGCCATTTTTGCCACATCTGGGTCATGGGTAATTACTATAATTGTGATTCCAGCTTTTTGGTTCAAATTCTTTAGAATCTCAACAATTTCTTGACCTTTCTTCGAGTCCAAATTTCCTGTTGGCTCATCGGCAATTATCACCTCTGGGTTGTTGGCTAGGGCTCTGGCAATACATACTCGCTGTCGTTGGCCGCCAGACAGTTGGTTTGGTCGGTGTTTCATTCTGTCTTCTAGACCGACTGCTCTAAGACACTCAATTGCTCGTTTTTTTCTCTCACTTGTGCCGATACCGGAGAAAATCAGCGGAATTTGAACATTTTCTAGTGCTGTATAGTTAGGCTGTAAGTTAAAGGTTTGGAAAATGAACCCAATTTTTTTATTTCGATATTCTGATAATACTTTGTCACTGACTTTAGAAATATCAGCCCCATCAACTAAAACCTGACCGCTGTCGGGAATATCCAGCCCACCGATTATGTTGGCAAGTGTTGATTTGCCTGATCCAGATGGCCCCATAATTGCGATTGAATCACCCTTGTCAACTTTTAGATTTACTCCATCAAGCGCAGTTATTTTTTCGCCACCAAGCTCATAAACCTTAGAAACATTTTTAAGCTCGATCAATTTGTCCTCCCTTTTTCTTTCTAATTTTTCTAGCCAGTAAAAATACGCCACCAGCTATAACAACAATTATCATTACCACAGCCCAGACTGCGATTGCTTTTTTCCACCATGGCCAGCTGCTAGTAAAAATCTTAGTAGGATTCTTGATTATGTCCAATATTGTAGGTGATGTCGTTTCTGATTCGCTCGCTGCTAAATTTTCGTTGGTAGTTCCATTATTAGAATCTACCACTGGTGTGCCATCGGGGTTTGTTGCAGTGGCTGATGAATTGCTGGTGGATCCGGTGGTTGAGGATGTCCCTGTGGCATTTCCGCTGGTCCCAGAAGTTGTACCCGTTGTTCCGCCTGAAGGAGTGATCGAACCGGCGGCCGGGGGAGTGTAGTCGACCAGTAGATAGGGCTTGTACATTGAAGCGTCTTCACGACCGTAAAAAATTCGGGTGTAGTCTGGCGAATGATCACCGGTTTCACCGATAACCCGAAAGCCATAGTTAGAAGAACCGCTGGCCCAGGCTTGAACAATATCTTTGACATTGAAATTGACTGTACTTTCAACAATACACTGAGCGGCATTCGTATTGGCCTGACCGGCGGTGGTGTAACGAAGATCCATACCCCAGGTGGCTGTAGCCTCTACCCAAATACTAGTTTCGCGGTAAGCAGTTATGTAAGGGTCGGTTGCCCCGGAGCAGCCTCGGTCGTAGAGAGTGAATAATGCAGAGTTGATGGTTGAACCGGAGGGAATTGAGCTAGTGTCAAATTTAACTAGTAACTGGGTTGATTGATCAGATGGGAGCAAATCGAAAGTTAACTGAAGATCCCCTGAGGGGTGTGGGGTGTTAGGCGATAGACTATCGATCCAAGCATCGGCTGTTGCTGTTAGCCTGGCGGTTGCCGCTTCAGCTTTTGTAGCACCAAAAAACATTACGACCGCAAAAATCGCAAAAAAGAGCGCACGAATCTTTTTCATCTTCCCCTCACTATTATTAGTTCTAAATAATAACCTTATTTTATCACTTACAGTTCATTTTACAAATAAAATAGGACCGGCCGCAGCCGGTCCATGACGGACGAGAAACAGTTGGGCGCTAGCCCTTCGGCATGACCTTGATGGCATCGAACGAGCAGGCGTCGCCAGACCACTGAACGTATTCGTTGGAGGTGATGGGAAAAACCTCCACGCCGTACCCCTCAGCGGACAGTTCCGCCATCTTCTTGTGCAGGTCGTCGCCGGGTTCAAGGCGAGCAAAGGCGCCATTGGCGAAGTTGACGCCGAACGGCTGATCGGGATGTTCCTGGAACCACGCCTCGAGTTCCTCTCGAGTCAGGACTTGGCATGCGCCGGTTTTGCACCAAACATGCCAGTTCGTTTCTGATCCTCGCTCAGGGGCATGTTGCCCCTCAGTGTATAGCCGATGCATATGCTACACTCCTCCTGGGAGATCTGCTGAGAGTATATTATCACTTAATTACTTTTTTGTCAATAAGAATTAAAAGAAAAAGACCATCTTGCGATGATCCATTTCTTTTGGCTCCCCGGGTCCGACTCGAACGGACAACCTTTTCGTTAACAGCGAATTGCTCTGCCATTGAGCTACCGGGGAATAAATTGTTTCAAGAACTCGCGGCCACAGCCAGATTTTAGATATTTTTCTCTGTTGCGGGCGCCAGATCTCGATAAAAGCTTTTCTTGATATACCAATTTAAAAGGAATTCTGGACTTGGTTGACCTAGTTAGCCCTGAATTATGCTCAAATAATCTTCTTGTGAGATTATTTGTCATCCCGACATATAGTTGGTTGTCTTTCAGGGAAACTAAAACGTAAACGTAATAACTCATGATTTCATTGAGCCCTGCCTGCTGGCAGGCAGGTACCGGGGAATATTTAGTTTTTACATGAAAATAGTATCAAAAAATGGCTTAACTGTAAAGCCGGCAGTTACATCATTGGTAGAAAATTTGTGCTACAATATAGTTGTAAAAATTTAGTACTAAATTAGTGAGGGGAAGATGAAAAAATTTCTTGCAAAATGCATGTTAGTTGCGGGGTTTTTGTTTTTGTTATCGCCATTAGTTTCGGTGAAAGCCAGTGATACACCAGTGGCCGATCAAGTTGTAATGCCAGACTATTATGTCCAGGGAGGTTGGAAATACTATACAGCTGCGGCGGGTTATGATATTTGCCAACTATTTTATCCGACCAAAACTCAATTTGCCTATTTCGACCTTGCACTAACCAATACAAATCCAGATGCTGGATCAACTTGGGCAGAAGTTCGTACTAATGGAACGATGCACCTACCGGCAACAGTTCTAAATACTTACTCTCAGACTAATTACCTGAATTTTGAAGAATCGCGCACCATGGCTCATATGAATCCTCGTAATGGTCAAGAAATTACTCTTGATACAAGCAAGGGATATTGGATTTGCATTACGCACTTACCGCAAAATGCAAAAATATATTACAATGACCCAACTGACTATGCTGGCAGCTTAATAACAGGTTATTCAGGTGCAACAGCATTTCACAGCACCCAATCATTTGGTTTTAGGACCTATGGTTACAACCCAACTGTCGATACTCCAGCTGTAAACACTCCTTCTGGCACAACTGATTCCGGTAATACTGGCAGCGCACCTTCTAGTAATACTTCTGCATCAATTTCGGCTCCGACTGCAGTGGCCGCGGCCTATGAACCAGCAAACCAGGGGGTCAGCGTTACATGGGCGGCATCGAAAACAGCTGATATTACTGGTTATCATATTTATCGTTCAACAACTTCAGGTAAAGGGTATACTAAAGTTGGAACAGTGGCGAAAAATCTTTTACAATATGTTGATGGCACGGCAGCTAAATCCACAACCTACTATTATATGGTTAGAACATATAAAGATAGCAGTGAGTCGGTTAATTCTAACGAAGCGAAAGTTGATGTCCCAGCTGATGCAGTAATAGTTTCTGCTGAAGCTAAAAAAGTTAAAGTGCTTCCACGCCCGGATTGGTATGGCGGCACACTAGATATGAATATTTGGACTTGGTGCGGTTTGGGACTCGCGGGACTTCTGCTTATAACGCTGATTATTGTAATAATTCTTCGCGATAGGAAAAATAAAAAGGCTGGCAAAAAAGAAGAGCTAGCGAAAGAATAGTAGATAACTTAGATTAAAAAAGTCCGGATTTATCCGGACTTTTTTAATCGGAGAGAATTTTGAGTTGACATTTTTTGGTTATGATTCCCTGGATAAAATCTGATAAAATGTTGTCAACGGTTATTAAAGATATTTTGTCACATCTTTATAAAAGAAAGGTTTAATGAAAACTTCAATTAGGAAAGGTCTTGGTTTTGGGTTAACCTCAGGAATTATTGCAACACTAGGTATGATGATAGGTCTAGATCAGGGGACTCACTCTACCACAGTTGTGCTAGCTGGTATTGGAGTAATCGCGATTACCGACGCGCTTTCCGATTCAGTGGCAGTTTTCATGGCAGATGAGACCGAACTTAAACCAGAAGTATCAATATGGCAGGAGAGTTTATCAACATTTTTCTCCAAATTTCTCATTGGAGCATCTTTTGCTTTACCGGTAATATTTATGGAATTGTCTGATGCAATAACATTTTCAATTATTTATGGTCTTGTTCTGATAACAATTTTGAGCTATTTCGTTGCTAAGAGCGAAAAGAGACCGGTGGTAAAAATTGTATTAGGACATTTGGCTGCGACGGTAGCTGTTATTATTGTCAGCGCGTTAGTTGGAGGTTGGATCGAAGGAATAAAAAGTCACCAAATAATATAATTTTCCCGAATTAATCTAATCAAAAAATGCCCGGTGCTCGGGCATTTTTTGATTAGATAGGATGCGGCTATTTTTTCTCTTTATAATGTCTGGAAGTATTTATTGCCAAAATCAAGAGTAGAACAAGAACGACAAGACCAGCTATTGTTCTGGTTGTGTCCATAAAACGCTCTAGCGCTTCGGGTAATTGAGTAAAGCCAAAGGTGACTGCTGGGGCTGATGTCAAACCATTGGAGCTCTTGGCAACTAATTCAATTTTGTAAAGCGTTCCAGCATCAAGATTTAAAAATGAATAGTCTCGGACAGTTGCTGGGATTTCAGCAGTTCGAATTTTATCTCCGCCACGGTACAAATTTAGGGTGTAGCCAGATATATTTGGATCGGTACTTTTTCTCCACATAACTTCTATCGAGTTGAAGGTTTTGTCAACAACTTTAAAGTTAACTGGTTTTGCTGGCGCGGCATCAGCAGGAACTGTAGCAGTTGCAATATTGGAGCTTACTGATTGAGTGTCTGCCTTGTAAGCGCGAATCTGGTAAGAATAGGTTTTACCCGCGACAACATCGGTGTCAAGGTATTCTAATTTATCTTTTGCAGTTGAGGCAATTTTTACTGGTGTTTTAACGTCGCCTTCATATCTGAAAACTTTGTAACCATCGATATCCGTTGTTGTCGAGGCTTTCCAAGTAAGTTTTATTCCTCGGTCAGTATCGGAGTAAGCTACCGTTAGAGTTGTTGGCTTAACGATTGATGTAGTGGTTGTGCCAAGAGTCTCAGATGTTGTTGCGGTTGTTGTGACGGCGTCACCAGTCTCTGTTTGGCTGGTTCCGCCAGTAGAATCTACGACATTATACCCCAGGGTTTTATAGTTCCAGTCCCAAGTCATACGATTACTATCACGAAAAGCGTAGGTTCTATTTTTTCCGTCGCAATTTTGATCTCCTTCTCCATAATACCAATAGACACTGCCGGGACCGGTTGTTGATAACACTAATTTATAAGTGGTGCCAGGAGTTACTGTTACTGGGCTGCTAAAGACCCAACTTCTGTATGATGGTGTGTCCATCGTTGGCAGTATTGTTTTATTTGCCATTTCTGGCCCATCGAAGCCTGGGCCGTAGAGCTTAAGAGTTATTGGGGTTCCGCCAGTTAAATTAAGCCCACCAATTTTTATGTAAACCTCTGTGAGTCTGTTTAGAGATGGCTCGAATGTTTGGGATCTAACAATTCCTCCGGCTCCGAGCATGTCGTAGCTAGTTTCTACACCGGGCGCACAATACTGATCTTGAGTAGAAGTTTCAGCCTTGGAGTGCGGAACAAAAAATAATCCACTACATGCTACAAGTAACGCGGACAGAATCATTAGCACTTTTTTCATTTTTTCTTATCCGATGTTGTTCGGACCCCTCAAATTATTTATCTTATAGTAGCATTATAGATCATATAATTTAGTCTAGCAATATTGTTCTGCTAAGGGCCATACTGTATAATTGTTATATAGTTTTCACAATTGGAGGGAGATGAGTCATAGTAAGAGTAAGAATATTAATATAGTTCTGATAGTTTTGATAGTAGCCACATCAATTCTTTTTTCGAATTTAAATCAAAGATCTAGCATAAATAAACAAACGGCCAAAGCTGCCGATTGGCTTGATATTGGCTATGACTATCGCCAGGCGATTACCATTGATAATTCAGCCAGTTCGAACGAACTAACTAACTACCCGGTAAAGCTATCTGAAGGCCTTTTAGGCAATTTTAAATTTGATGAAAACACCGGGACAACAACAGCCGATAGTTCTTCTCGTAGTGGGCTTGGAACATTATATCCAGCAGCTAGTGGAGGTACTGGGCCATCTTGGAGTTCGGGTGGAAAATACAATAAAGCACTGCTGTTTGACGGCACGGAGGATTATGTCTCGACGAACTACGCTCTCGTAAGCGGCCAGAGGGATTTCACAATTTCCGTTTGGATAAAAACTGCGCAAACTGCTCAAGGTGGAGCCAGAAATCTCGACCCAGCAATTTTGGGCATCCAGCAGGGAGACGGCGATACAAACGACTTTGTTTTAACCAACAATAATGGCTATCTAGGCTGGTACGATGAATTGACCTCTGGTACTAACACCTATACTTCAAATACAGCAATTAACGATAACGCCTGGCATAATGTTATCGTATCCAGGGCAAATACCGCTCTGAACTTTTATGTTGATGGAACAAATATCGGCAGTGATACAACGGGTTCTGACCCAGTTGGACGCACCGAAATTCAATGGACATCGACTGGTTATTACATTGAGCTTGGTCGAGCCTTGGCGACAAATTCACTTTATTACAATGGGTCGATCGATGCTTTTAGGCTATACGACCACGCTTTGAATCAAACAGAGGTAACTTCATTAGCAACAAACAACACGCTAAGCAGGTTCGGAGCAATTTATGACAATACTCAGGCCGATGGAGATGATATTCGTTTTACCACTAGCAACGGCACAACTCAATTAGATTTTTGGACTGAAGCCTTTTCACAAACGGCCGAGGAATATGTCGGCTGGGTTGAAATTCCGACAATTGCTTCAAACAGCACTGTTAGCATTTACATGTACTATAAAAATGCCAGCGCAGTCTCGGCTTCAAATGGCAGTAACACTTTTTCTTTTTTTGATGATTTTAATGATGGCTCAATTGATGGTGCAAAGTGGACAACAGAAGGTTCAGCAAATACAGAAACTGGTGGATATTATAAAAGCGCCGGAGCCTGGGAAGATCCAAGAAATAATTTAATTTCGGTTAACACTTTTGCTAATAGCTCGATAATTGATTTTCGCTGGAAGCAAACTAACCAGTACGCCAATATGGGTCAGCAAATGACTTATGGTACAGGATCAACTTATTATGGTGTCGGAATGTTCGAAGGCGATATGTACAAATTTCAGCGAAACGATCCCTATGGAATTATTGCCGCTTATGCAAAGTACGATTCCAACAAATATGGTGTTGCGAACTTAACAATCAAGTCTACCGGAGCCATTGCCTGTGCCGATTATACTCGTGGTTGTACAACTAACAACGATGCGTCTTTGAATAATAAAAATATTGAGTTTCGTGGTTGGGTTACTGATATGTACGTCGATTGGGTCAAGGTTCGCCCATATACCACCATTGAACCAACTTTTTCTTTGGTTGGTGATCGTGAACAGGCCGATGCGGTTGCTCCAACCAATCCAAATGTTTTTGCAGCGTATTCAACTTCTGGTAAAACCATCTCGTTGACGACTGATAGTTGGTACAACTATACAAACCCATACTTTGAGTGGTCAGGAGCAACAGACGACAATAGTGGTGTAAAAGGTTATTGGACCTATTTTGGCACAACATCAAATGCGACTCCAGCGACAGATGGTAGTTATCAGGCGGGGGCAACTTTTACTTCGGCGGCTTCATTGGTGTCTGGCAGCACTTATTATTTTCGTATCCAAACTGAAGATAATATGGGCAATAAATCTAGTGCTGAGACAAAGTTCATATATAAATTTGATAGTACCTCCCCGACAGCTCCTGAGTATATCAATGTTTCCCCAGTTGGATGTTCAACGGCAATTAACTTTACATTTACTTGGCCGGCCGGCGCTGATACCGGTGGTTCAAATATTGCAGGGTATGATTATAAACGAGGGTCCACAGGAACAGTTTTGCAGACTTCAGACTTAAGCATTGCGGTCAACTCATACCAGGAGGGTGATAATGTTTTCTATCTTCGCTCTCGCGATACGGCGGGCAACGTTTCGACTTGGCAAACTGCCGTTTTTTGCTCCACTGCTGCAGTTCAGTTAATAGATGGGCCAACTGTTGCAGCTGGGCCCTCTTCAATTACCACAACTTGGGTTTCTAGCAAGGCAACAACAGGCTATATTAAAGTTTATGATGGCAATCTCTATATTTCTGAACAAGGACTAACCAATTATTCTCTGACTCACGTAGTAAAAGTTATCGGCCTTGAACCGGAAAAAGCTTACCGCTATCAGATAACTTGGAGTGATCAATCAGGCAACATTGGCGAGAGCACCTGGTATGAAACAAACACTGCAACTGCGCCTCAAATAAACAATTTAAAAATTGAAGTTTTGTCCCCGTCGGCAGTCAATGCCTCGTGGAGTTCGACTGTGCCAGCTAAGTTCAATTTGGAATACGGCATAGGAAGTTATGGCACCAATATTAACAACGTTGATTTTTTAACCGGGTCATCACTGAAACTCTCGAGTCTTGCAGCTGGCTCCAATTATCAGCTTCGAGTAAACGCTACTTCTGACGACGGAACCAAGTTCTTTGCTGGTGAATCTTTTACAATGCCACCGCTACCAACTATTGGTGGGCTAAAATTTGAACCAATTCCTGACAGGCCTGACACTGCAATCAAAGTTTCTTGGACCACAAATACAGAAACAACATCGTCGGTATTCTACGGTTTGGAAGGTGGCGCAAAAACAGAAATTTCGAAGTCTGACAGGTCCAAAGATCACGAAGTTGAAATTGGTAATTTGAATGATAACTCCGAATATGAGATTTATGCTTCAGGTATTGATGCTTTTGGCAATTTAGCCAGGAGCGGAGTTTCAACTCTAAAGACCGATTTTGATACCAGGCCGCCAAAAATTGACAATATTTCGACCGAGTCATCAAATATTGGCAGTGGCCAAAATGATAAATCAAAAATTAATGTTGGCTTTAGTACCGACGAAGCGGCAAAGTGTTTTATTGAATACGGAGAAGGAATATCAGGTACTTCATATTCCGGCAGAACAACGGATGAGGATACTCACTCAACAAGTCACCTAGCTGTTGTTTCCGATCTAAAACCGCAAGCCCCATATCATTTGCGTATTAACTGTTCGGATAAAGCCGGCAACAAAACTACGAGTTCGGACCAAACAGTAATTTCTGGAGAAATAACTGCATCGGTATTCTCCATTATTATCAAAACCTTAAATAATCTCTTTGGTTGGTTGGGTACGAAATTATAAACTATTTTTGTTTTTTGGCATATCAACTGTGATATAATAGGGTTCTAGGGATTAGCGGATATCTCATGAATAGAGGGGTGAAATATTTCATCAAAAAACCGATTATTTTAACTGTTATCGGGTTAACAGTTGCTTCTTTAGTTCTCGTTCAAGTTTTACCGCTTTTTTACAACAACTCAAAAGCAGCAGCTTCTTTTCAGGCAAATTACAATGGGGGATCAACAAACGCTGATTTCTCACTTGGATCATCGGCTGCATCAACTGACACGTCTTTGCCATCCTTGGCAACAGGCTACAATAGCACAAACTCTCTTTCTTATTCTTACGATGGCACCAGCACTCTCAAATACGCCACCGCTTCCAACCTTCCAGCTGACAAGGGCTCGATTGAGATGAAATTCCAAAAAAGTGCGTATGGAGACGCCACGGACCAGGATAAGGGGAGCTTGAATAGCCCAAGGGGCATATACTATGACTCCGCGAGCGAATATATCTTTATAGTTGATACATCTAATAATAGGATTGTTAAGACTAAAATCGATGGCACTGGTTGGCAGGCCTATGGCCATTATGGAACTGGAATAGGGCAATTCAATGCTCCGGCAGCGATCACTTATAATCCAAATACCTCAGAGATATATGTCGCAGATGCTGGTAATTCAAGAATAGTAATTACAAAAATTGATGGCTCAGGATGGCGCACGATTGCTGATGCACCCAGCGGTAATGCATCCTTTGGTAATGCAAGGTCAATCACACTGGATGTTGCTAACAATTTTCTATATTTAGGTGTGCTATTTAATGTTTATAAAATAAATTTGACAAATAACGCCATAACGCTTAGCCAGGAATGGGCTTATATGCACGGTTCAGCATATGACCCAACAACAGAGTTTCATTACAGAGTGACGAGCAATAATACGACCTGCAGACTTACTAAATCTAAGTTTGATGGTTCGGAATCTTCGTATGTGGATTTAAGCCAAGATTGTGGCTGGTGGTATTTTTACGACACGACCCAGGGAGACTTGTATGTTGATAGTGTTAATCAAAAAGTCTATTTTGAATCAGGACAAGGTATAGTTAGATTAAATACAGATCTTACGGGAACTGAGAGCCTTACTGGATCAGCTTGGGGAGGTATCCACTACGATGCAGCTTCGAATTATATATATGTAGCGGACAAAAATAATAACAGAATAATCAAAACCCAAATAGATGCTACTGGTCGCACATATTATGGCAGTTATTACAACAATTCATTAAAGTTCAATGGTCCAACTGGAAGTTATTACGACGCTACTTCCGGTTACTATTATATTGCTGATTCGGAAAACAATCGCATTGTTAAAACTAAAATAGATGGCACTGGTTGGCAAACATTTGGAACATTAGGAGGAGGAACCAATCAGTTCAGCTATCCGACAGATGTATATTACGAATCTAGTACACAATATTTATATATTGCAGATAATAGTAATTTAAGAATTGTTAAAACTAAAATTGATGGCACCGGTTGGCAAACAATTGCTACTGGCAGCGGAAAGTATCCTCGGTCAATAAGTAAGGACGGGGAAAGTGATTATGTCTTTGTAGCTTTTAGGGATGCTTCTTGCGGCAACATTTTAAAGATTAAGAAAGATTTTACTGAAACTTTAAGTTTCGGGAGTGACTATTGCTACGCAGCAGCTACATATGATGCTGAGACCAATTATGTTTATTCTGTCGGGCCTTATACTGCCGGGATTAAAAGAATGCGCCCAGACGGAACTGGGGCGGAAACCTATGGTTCTGCTGGTTCTGGGGTAGACCAGTTCAATGCTAGTGCTGTCTGGTATGATTCGGCCAGCGAATATTTATATGTCGCGGACACTAATAACTATCGCATTGTTAAAACTAAGTGGGGCGGCTCTGGCTGGACTACCTATGGCTCCAATGGTTCTGGCTCAGGCCAGTTTGCTGCAGGATACAAATCAATAATGTATGATTCTACCTCAGCCAATATTATTGTTAGTGACCCCTCAAATGGCCGCGTTGTTCGCACTCAAATTGATGGTACAGGTTGGCAAACTACCAAAGACTTTGTTCTCAAAGAAAAAATCCTCTATGCAGCTCAAGCTACGGATGACTCGCGGCTAGTTTACGATGTTGTATCCCGTAAACTGCGGTTCTATCTCGCATACTCCAACAAAGCCCAATTTGTCGAAACACCAACATTAAATTTAACCGACGGTAATTGGTACACGGTCAAAGCCTCTTTTAACAAGGCAGCGCATACGTTAAGTATTGATCTAAACGGTACAAATCAGGCTACCGCCACTTACGATAGCGACTGGGGGTCGCTCTCTTATGGTACGTCATTCTACATCGGTGCCAGAAATGGTTCAACAACAGACCGCTGGGACGGGATGATAGATGATGTCAATGTAGACATTGAATCAGTAGATGCGGTTGCGCCAACTAATCCAACAGCAGGAAACACTCACTTCTATTCGGACGGTACAAAAGCGGTCTCATTTACCTCCGACAGTTGGGGTAACTCTGCTACTCCATATATCACTTGGTCTGGAGCATCTGATGCCGACTCGGGTCTCAAAGGATATTATCTCTACTTGGGTACTACTGCTGGAGCTGAACCTAACACCACTTCAGGGTTACTGACTCCAAACTCAGGGTCTAAACTTTTTCAAACCCATGTTGGCGCCAATGGGGCAGAGCAAAATGTAACAGTGCCGGCATCATCTTTAGTGTCCGGAGTGACTTACTACTTCATTCTTCGATCTCAAGACAACGACCTAAACTCTGCTGACAAAACAACATTATTTACCTACAAATATGATGGCGGAGCCCCAAATCCACCAGAGTTTATTAATGCTTCTCCAGCAGGTTGCTCTACATCATCGACATTCACCTTTACCTGGGGCGCAATTACTGATCCAACCTCTGGTATCGCCGGCTATGAATACAAAAACGGCTCAAGTGGAACAGCCACCAACGCAGGCAATGTTACTACATTGGAACTTGCCCCATACCAAGACGGCGACAACATTGTTTACATTCGGACCAAAGACAATGCTGGCAACACTTCTAGTTGGCAGACTGCAGTCTATTGCTCTACTGGTATCGCTCATGTTATCGATGGGCCAACAGTGGTTGCTGGGCCATCATCTATTACTGTTAGCTGGACATCAAACAAACAAACCACTTCATCCGTTCAGGTCTATGATGGTAATACTTACATCTCCGAACAAGGTCAAACTAGCTATGGTATTTCGCACTCAGTAAAAGTTATTGGCTTGAAGCCGGAGAAAGATTATCGATACAAATTAACTTGGGCGGATCAGAGTGGAAATATTTCAGAAAGTACCTGGTACACAACCAAAACTGACACCGTGCCGCAAGTTACTGATTTGAAAGCTGATATTCAGTCTCCATCGAAGGCTAATTTAACTTGGAAGACCAATTATCCATCAAGTGAAAGAATTGAATTTGGTTTGAGCAATTATGAAAATGCTCTAACTATCGGCGGTTCTGGCACAGATTTCTCTAAACTCTTGGAGAATTTACAAGGTGGAGCGAATTATTCAGTTCGAATAATTGCGACTACCAGCGATGGATCAGATTTTTCTGCTGGCATCACTTTCCAAACTCCACCTCTTCCCTCAGTCTCTGCTCTTCACTTTGAATCAATTTTAGGTCTTGCTCAACCGGCAATGAAAGCTACCTGGACAACAAATGTTGAAACTACGTCTACATTGTACTTTGGCATCCAAGGTGGCACAAAAACTGAAATCTCAAAATCAGACAAGGTCAAAGAACATGAAATTCAAATCGATAATCTCTCTGATAACACTACTTACGAGGCCTATGTAACTGGTACTGATAGTTTCGGCAACACTGCTAAATCTGACATAAATACCTTCAAAACCTCAGTTGATACTCGCGCCCCCGTAATCTCCAACATCTCTACTGAATCTTCTAATGTTGGCTCTGGACAAACTAGTACAGCTCAAGTAACTGTCGGCTATCGTACCGATGAATCAGCCATGTGTTCGGTTGACTATGGCGAAGGTATTTCTGGCACTAACTACATTGGTAAAGCTCCAAATGATGAATCATACTCCACCAATCATCTATCTGTCATCTCAGGATTAAAACCACAAAATCCTTATCACTTCAAAGTTAACTGTCAGGACAAAGCTGGCAATCCAGCCTCAAGTTCAGATCAAACTGTTATCTCTGGTGAGATTACCCAAAGTGTTTTCAACATCATCATTAAAACCCTAAACAACCTCTTTGGATGGTTGGGGAAGGTGATTTAACTACACTGACGAATACCACACTGAAAGAACACTGAATAAAAGGCTGTCATTCTGAGGGACCGAGTGAAGTCTTCCAAGGTAACGAGGTGAACCTGTGGCAATCCCTTACTCATTGTTCTTACTTCTTTATTCATATTCCATTTGATATAATTTAGTTACAAATGAGAAGAGGGGAAATACTTAAACAAGCAAAGCGTCCTGCTTTTTTGGCTGTAGTAGTTACAGTGTTGTTTTTGTTGATCTTTAACATTGTTCTTCCACTACTTAAAAAAGATTCTCATGCAGCTGCATCTTTTCAGGCTAACTACAATTCAGGTAGTTATGATGCTTCCTTCTCCTTAGGAAGTGGTACAGCATCTACTGATACCTCACTACCATCACTCAACGCAGCAGGCTACAACAGTACTAACTCACTGCAATACGCTTATGATGGCACCAGTACTCTAAAATACGCCACAGCTTCTAACCTACCAGCAGACAAAGGTTCTGTAGAGATGAAATTCCAGAAGAGTGCGTATGGGAATGGTGTGGATCAGGATAAGGGGAGTATGTATGCGCCGTATGGGATTACATACGACTCAGCAAGTGGTTACATGTATATTGTTGACGCATCCAATAACCGTATCATCAAAACCAAAATTGATGGGACAGGTTGGCAGACGTACGGCCATTATGGCACAGGTGGCGCTGGCCAATTCAATTTTAATGTAAGTTGTGATGGCTACGGATTAGGGAATCCGGGAATTAGATATGATTCAGCTACAGGGTTTTTATATATTTCCGATATTGGCAATAACCGAATAGTAAAAACAAAGATTGATGGCACTGGCTGGCAAACACTAGGGACAGCCGGCTCAGGTACAGGCCAGTTTACCTGCCCCAAAGGTCTAGATTATGACGTCTCCACTGATTACTTGTATATTACGGACTGGAACTCTGCCCGTGTCATAAAAACAAAGATTGATGGTACCGGTTGGGCTGCTGTTGCTAATTTACCAGCGACACGTTTTAACGGTCTAAAATACGATTCAGTTAATAACTGGATTTATTTAGTAGGCTCATGGTACGCATACGCATATCGGATTCATCCAGACGGCACCGGCGGCAGTGCCACTCCATCACTCGGTATTAGCCATGGTTTTGGAATTGATGTAGATCCAGCAAGTGGTTACATCTATGCTTCAGGCGGAGGAACAATCATCAAAGAGTTGTGGGATGGCAGCAACCAGACGACACTACCTGGACTAACTAGTTCAACAGATTTATTTTACGACGCGCCAACACAGTATCTCTATATTAGCAGTGCTAACAATCACAGGGTTATCAAGTCGCAGATGGATGCTTCAGGTTGGACGGCTTACGGGAGCTATTATAACAATTTGTTTAAATTTTCTAACCCATCAGGCGTGTATTATGACTCGATAACGAGTTACTATTACATCGCCGATTCTAGTAATAATAGAATAATTAAAACCAAAATCGACGGAACAGGTTGGAGAACTTTCGGCATGACTGGCAGTGGCACCGGGCAGTTTAGCAATCCAATAAATCTCACTTATGATTCTGTCAATGGCTATTTTTTCATAGTTGATTACAACAATAGTAGAATTGTAAAAACTAAATTAGATGGCAACTGGACTGGCTGGTCAACATTTACTACTGCATGTTGTTGGTCTGAAACAAAGTATATTCAATTCGATTCAGCGACAAACTGGTTGATCTACAATGTTGGTGGATCTCTAAAAAAGATGCGTCCCGATTTTACAGAACAAACCGCTATATCAAATCCTGGCAACTATTATCGGACTTTCTGGTATGACTCAACAAATGATTGGATTTACAGCATTGCCTCCTACGCAGGAGATAATAAAATTTACCGGTCACGTTTAGATGGTAGCAGCCAAACCAGCTTTGGAGGTTCGGGAAGTGGAGCGTGTCAATTCAGCAGTCCATTTGGTATGTCTGGAGATTCTTCTGGAAATATTTTTGTCTCCGACACAGGCAATAACCGGATAGTAAAGACTACAAACGATTGTGGAACATGGCAAACACTTGGTAGTACTGGGACGGGGCAAAACCAATTCCGTAGTCCCATACAAATGCAGTATGATTCTAGCAGTCAATATGCTTACGTTACTGACCAAACAAATGGTAGGGTAGTCCGCACCAAGATCGACGGTACCGGTTGGCAAACTACCAATGACTTCAATAGTAAAGAAAAGGTATTGTATTCCGCCCAATCCACCGACGACTCCCGCCTGGTCTATGACGTAGCCTCTAGAAAGCTCCGTTTCTATCTTGCATACTCTAACAAAGCTCAGTTTGCTGAGACTCCAACACTCTCACTCACCGATGGTAACTGGTATACAGTTAAAGCCTCATTCAACAAAGCAGCTCATACAGTAAGCATTGATCTAGATGGAGTCAATCAAGTAACCCAAACCTATGACACAGATTGGGGGAGTTTAAGCTACGGTACTAGCTTCTACATTGGTGCTAGAAATGGCTCAACTACAGATAGATGGGATGGTATGATAGATGACATTAACATTAACATTGAATCAGTTGATGCTGTAGTTCCTACTAATCCAACAGCAGGCAATACTCACTTCTACTATGACTCATCTAAAGCTGTCTCCTTTACCTCTGGCAACTGGGGTAACTCAGCTACTCCATACATCACCTGGTCTGGAGCCACTGACCCTGACTCAGGTCTCAAAGGTTACTATGCCTACTTTGGTACTGACCCAACCGCTGAACCTAACTCAACCTCAGGAGTACTAACTCCAAACCTAGGAGCCAGGTACTTCAAAACCCATGTTGGAGTAGATGGAGCAGAACAGAACATTACAGTACCAGCAAACACACTAACAAGTGGTGTTACATATTACCTAATACTAAGTACCCAAGACAATGATCTAAACACTGCTACCAAAACCAGTCTCTTCACCTACAAGTATGATGGTGGTGTTCCTGATCCTCCAGAGGTAGTCAATGTCTCTCCAGTCGGTTGTTCTACATCATCAACCTTCACCTTCACCTGGGATGCGATAACAGATCCAATCTCTGGTATAGCTGGCTATGAATACAAGAACGGCTCTAGTGGTACTATTCAAAACGCTGGTAACACCGGTACTCTAGAGAAAGCACCATACCAAGAAGGTGATAACATTATCTACATTAGAACCCGTGACAACGCTGGTAACACCTCAAACTGGCAGACAGCTGTTTACTGTTCTACCGGTATTGCCTACATCATAGATGGACCAACTGTAGTTGCTGGACCATCATCTATTACGGTTAACTGGGTATCCAGTAAAACTACAACAAGCTATGTTCAAGTCTATGAAGGCAACACTTACATCTCAGAACAGGGACACACTAGTTATGAGATTACCCACAATGTTAAGGTAGTCGGTCTTGAGCCAGAGAAAACCTACCGCTACAAACTTGTCTGGACTGATTCTTCTGGCAACTTAGGTGAGAGTACTTGGTATGAGACGACGACAAAACCGGCTCCATCGGTTAAGAATTTTAAAATTGAAGTTTTGAGCCCGAATCGAGCTTTAGCGACTTGGGAAACATCAGAAGATTCGACCGGTCAATTTACTTATGGTATTGGCACACCGTCCTCGAACCTAGATGTTTCCGGATCTGGTCGAACTTTTGCCCTAAATGTTGAAAACTTGACTGGTGGCAATATTTACTCGGCTCGAATTAAATCTGTTAATACTGATGGCTATGCTTTCTCATCTGACTACTACACCTTCGAAACTCCCCCCACCCCAATAGTCTCACTCCTTCGCTTTGAACCAGTCCCAGATTCACCACAACCAGCTGTTAATGTATCATGGATCACTAATGTAGAAACAACATCAACTCTCTACTACGGAGTTACTGGTGCTACTAAACAAGAAGTCTCTAAATCAGATAAGACTAAAGAACATACAATTAAAGTAGAAAACCTTTCTGACAACACAACCTATGAAGGCTATGTCGGTGGTATTGATAACTTCGGTAACGTTGCTAAATCAGATAATGTATCATTTAAAACTAAAGATGATACTAGAGCTCCTAAGATAGATAACATTATGGTAGAGACTTCAAACATTGGATCAGGCAGAGATGATTCAGCCAAAGCTACCATTGCTTTCTCTACAGATGAAGTAGCTAAGTGTTTTGTTGAATATGGTGAAGGTATATCTAGCATTAACTACAGTCAAAAGACCTCAAGTGATGATGCTTCAGCTAAAAACCATTTACTAACTATCTCTAATCTAAAACCTCAAACCCCATACCACTTTAAAATTACCTGTAGTGATAAAGCAGAGAACAAAACAGAATCTCCAGATCAAACAGTTATCTCCGGTGAGATTACTCAAAGTGTCTTTAACATCATCATTAAGACTCTAAACAACCTCTTTGGTTGGTTGGGGAAGGTGATGTAGCCAAATAGATATTTGTTTTGTTACAATAATAGTTAGAAAAATTTGTATTTTCATAATTAGTTTTGTATAGTAGTTACATATAGAAAAAATCTGGAGGGGAATGTCTGAAGACCTAAAGAAACATGAAGTAATTATCAGCGTCAAGGATGTCGATAAAAATTTTATTGTTGGAAAAAACGATATTGCTGCGCTAAAAAAAGTTAGTCTAGATGTTAGAGCAACTGATTTTATTATTCTCGGCTTAATATCAAATTCTAGGTGATTTTTTCGGTCTAATTCCCCAATATATGTTCAATAATTTTATCTCTTAAATTATCGGTATAACCTCTGTGAATA
>Ga0247841_10001821_pt1 | contig 45006 bp, 56 predicted proteins | sample LaCruzMarch2015__2_FD_192410 | JGI IMG/M metagenome (GOLD analysis project Ga0247841, IMG submission 192410) | Freshwater microbial communities from meromictic Lake La Cruz, Castile-La Mancha, Spain - LaCruzMarch2015_18m | ecosystem: Environmental > Aquatic > Freshwater > Lake | place: Spain... | reverse complement strand
TAGAAAACTCACATCTACGACCTCTTTTAAGCTTCTGAAGCTGATATGTCCACATCGATTTCGACTTCTTTACTTTTAATAATTTCTTTCCCATACACTTTATATCGACAGAATGCATGCTGTAGGTTTTAAAATTATAAAAATAGTAATTACTTCAATGTGGGCGCAAGATGAATCCAAGCATAAAGTGCCTTTCGAAGCGTGAAGTGTAGGGATTTGCGCAGCACTCATCGTGGCAAAAAGCACGCGAGGGTCGCCAAGCGGCGACCCTCGCGTAAAGAATCAGGTCAGTAACAACATGTGGTGGCATTCCCGCGAGGTCATGCTTTAGAAATCTTCATCGTCATCCTCTTCTTCATCTTCATCGTCATTTTCACCTTCCTGACTGACGAGTGGAGTCATTTTTCCATTTTTGTTAACAACACTTATCTGCCATGGCGATGAACCGCTTGTGTCTGCATCTTCTGAAAACTGTTCTTGCAAATCGTTAAGAAAGTTTTCGATGTCCTCTAGCATAAACTCATCATCATCTGCTTCAATTTGAATCTTGATTTTTGGCATAAAGTCTCCTTTTATTTTTAGACAAGATTACATATAAACAATTTTTATGTATTCCCTTTTTTTTCCGACCAGTTATCAGAGATTTCTTTACGCATGATCCGAATATGATCGGGGAAGCGAAACGCGACACGAACGCGACCGCCCTGTATTTCGACAATTTCAATCTCTCCCATCGGCATATTCTCATCACCTATTACGACAATTTCGCCTTCGCGACGGGTAATAACGAGAGTGTTGCGCTGATCATTCTGTGACATGGGGGCAATCCTTTGCAAAAGAGTAATGGAGTCTGTGCTGCACTTTACAGCAACTATTTAGTCTTCGTAAAACATCTTGTTTGCTTGTGTCGTCTATTCTGGACTTACTTTTTTTTGAGTATAGACAGAACTCTTATTCCAAGAAAACGAGCACACCAAAAAGATAAAACTGCTATTGAAGCATAGGTGAGGTATTCTGTCATCGATATCGTCCTTTCTTTAAGCGTTCTTGAATCAAACTATGGTGAATTTTAAAAAACTTTCCATCACTTTTCTATCGACATTCGTATGCGAAAGTCAATTCCACCTACCCACCTCTGCATTTGCCATACCGTTTCAATAACAATCTAGGAACGGGCTGCGCTGGGACGCAGAGGTGGGTAGGTGGAATCGAGGGCTCGTTATGGTACAGTGTAGCCTATCATTGTCAATAAGGTAATGTTTTTAAAATCATAAAATTTGTAGATTAAAAAATGTAGGCGAACCATCAGACAATCACGATTAAGGCGATCAGAGTATATGGGATTCAGAATCTATCCATCAAAAGACGATGCCGTGCAGACTTCATATCTGCACGGCATCCCGTACACTTCATCTTAGGTATTGTCTTTTCTGCAACTCCGAGTGCTGATTTTAGTTTAATTAAATACTCAGCGAAGTAATCCAGTGCTTTACTTTTCCATAAGCCTTGCACACACTGCACTTTATCTTATTGAAAAACTGAGTAACTGCATCAGTAATCTGGTCATTGATAGAAGACGGGAATGCTGCATGACTTGTAAAAGTAAAGGGAGTTTCAGTGCCATCAAGTTCTGGCTCCTTAAAAACCTTGAAGCCTACTGGATTAACTGAAGTAACAGGAGCTTCGATCTTCGCAGTATTTTTTGCCTGTCTCTTCTTGCTTGTTTGCTTTGGAGCGGCAGTTTTGGGTTGCTTACTTATGTTTTTTGCATTCTTCTTTGATTTACTCATAATTTTTTCCATTCTTAGTTAAATTGTAGTCAGATTCATACATCATTTTTGCGAGGCTCTGCATGTCGTGCTTTGGACTCCACTGCAGAACTGACTTTGCCTTCGCAGGATTGCCTTTTAGAAAAGGAACTTCATTTGGCCTGAAAAGCCTAGGATCTATTACAACATATTTATTGAAGTCTCCTAGTCCAGCACAATCAAATACGACATTTAAGAAATCTCTTACAGTGTATGTTTCATTTGTTGCAACAACATAGTCATCGCCTTTTTCATGCTGTAGCATGAGCCACATTGCCTCAACATAGTCGCCAGCAAAACCCCAGTCTCTTTGAGCATCAAGATTTCCTAAGAAAAGTTTTTCCTGAAGCCCTAGCTTGATTTGCGCAGCACCAATAGTAATCTTGCGGGTAACAAATGTTTCTCCACGACGCGGACTCTCATGGTTAAAGAGTATGCCAGATGAGGCATGTAGACCATAAGCCTGACGGTAAACTCTCGCTATGTTATGCCCATAAAGTTTAGCAACAGAGTATGGTGAGACTGGTAGCATGTTACTTGTCTCGTTATAACCATATGCAGGATCGTAATCTTCACTGTCTCCATACATTTCAGAAGAAGAAGCTTGATAAAACTTTGTGTGCTTAGAAAGAAGCTTAATAGCTTCAAGCCAGTAAAGCGTACCTTTACAGATGCCATCAGAAGTATATTGTGGTAACTCAAATGATACCGCAACGTGAGACTGTGCAGCTAAATTATAGACTTCATCTGGTTGATATTCCTGAATAAGCCTTAAGGGGGCATGAGGGTCAAGCAAGTCGTAATATTTAAGAACGAAATTAGGATTCGACCTCAGATGGTCAATTCTTCCGGTACTAATAGTAGAAGTACGTCTTTTAAGACCAATCACTCTATATCCCTTACTGAGCAAAAGTTCGCTAAGATAAGAGCCGTCTTGACCAGTTACGCCAGTGATAATTGCTGTTTTTTGAAGTTCCATTATCATCCAACCTTAATTATTCCGCCAATTTTTTCTGACAAAGCTTGCTTGGACATCATTCCAACAACCTTGTCTATCGGCTTACCGTCTTTAAATATAATAATTGTTGGAACAGAGTTAATTCCGTACTTTGAAGCGATCTTATAGTTTTCCTCTGCATCAATCTTGCAAAGTTTGAATGAGCCATCAAACTCTTCTGCAAGTGATTCCAAAATAGGTCCGAATGTTCTGCAAGGAGCACACCAGGGAGTGCTAAACTGCAATAGCACAGTATCAGGACTATTTAAAACTTCAGAATCAAAATTAGAATCATTAACCACACTTGCTTTGTAACCCATTGCAAACCTCTTTCTTAGTTTTCTTGCTGCGCACTAGACTCTTCTACTGGCTCTAATACATTTTTGTTATTTAAATTAATCACTTCTTGCTCCAAGGCATCAATGTATCTTCTTGCCTGACAGAGAGTGCCCACTACATATCCAGGGATTGGGTGAAGATCTAAATTGCGCAAAACAAAGTCAATTTGATCCACTACCTCCATCTCTTGCTCTTCTTGTGTATCGTCTATATTTTCCATAAAAATATATCGGCTGTCAGACTTAGTCCAACAGCCGATATTGATGATATTTTTTTTTAATTTACTTCAAAGATTCTTCATCAAGACTAAGAATCCTGAAGCCATCTGTCTCAAAAGTAAGCACTCCAGTCGTTTCGCCATTGCGAGACACGATAGGCTCAAGGAAATCGCCAGCAAAGCCTGGATCAATTTTTCTCAAATCTTCTTCCTGGCAAGGACGCTTGTTCGTCACGATGACGGGTCCACGAGCATCATTAAAGAAAGAAAGATGGATCATCCCATCAAACTTACACACATGAGCGTGATTGCTTGGTACTGAAGCGATGTTACCCCACTTCTCCACTACTTCTGCGACGATCTTACACTTGACTTCGTCTGCAGTATCCTTATCGGTAATGGATGCTTCTAGTTTGATTGCCGTTTCACGGCGCATTGCACAGGTCCAGCCCTCAAAACACATCATTGCCATAATGGGTTCTGCCCCTTTTTCTTTACAAACAGAGGCGATGATCTCTGGAAGTACCGAAATAAATGCTTCTTTTTCAACATGATTATTAAGACTGCTGGGGGCAATCTGGGCACATGAGTTACTCATCAAGAGTAAAATCTGCATATTAAGAGGTTCACCCCTAAACTTGCTGAAAAAGTATGAAGAAAACTGATTGATCAGATCAGAAGCTTCGATGTCGCCATCTTCAATCTTCTTAACCCAATCAGTTTTTGCCAAATTACCACCCAGGGATTCATATTCAAACGTGACACACTCAACGCCAAGCACTACTGCATCATCAGATTCCATAGCATCCTCATTTGTTGATAAATTAAGATTCGGTCGTTTTCAAGTCATTCACAACACATACGTCCTTGGCAATATACAGCCCGTGAGAAATCTGCTTGACGCTGTCCTGAAGCAGTAAGTCTCTCAAAATGCGATGAGTGAACACGCGTACAGAATTAGTTAGAATTTGACCGCGAGAATCAGCAACAAATTTTGCAACCTCAGTGGGCTCAAAAGAATTTGCACCCTTCATGCTAATGAACTGAAGCACGCAGTCTCGGAAAGACTTCTTGTGAGAACGCTCTGTTCTCTGACGCATGACATCCTGCATCCCGCTAATGTCACGGGAGCACATTTCAATCGCCTTAATCTCCTTAAGGGTGTCATTCACGGTGGTGCGAAGCGTATTTGCCTTACGAGCAAGATCAACAGATGCAGACTTGAAGGTCATCTCAGAGATGACTGCATCCAGCTCTGCGCGAGTACTTTGGTAGTAATGCTTCAGATTCTCCAGATCAGCCTTCTTGTTCTGAATCAGACTATACATATCGTAAGCAGACATTTTGCTCACACACTTACTGCACATGTGTAACTCTTTGGTAGTGGACATGTAAGTATGATACACCGTATATACCCAATGTCAAACCATTTGGATAATTTTTTAAAAAAAACTTTTGCAGATTTAAAAAGCAGTAAGTTTAGATTAAGTTTAATTTTTAATGTTTTTTAAACTAGATTAGCTAATCCAGCCCAAGTCTTTGCCAATCTGAAGCCACTGGTCTTTGCTCATAGTGACCTCTACGGAAGACTTCTTTTTAAGTTTTTCATGGGATGCCATATGTGGCTTTTTGTCCACTCTGGGCGCTTTTTCTACGTCTCGCTTTTGCCTTACTGCTTTTTCTTTGGTTTTTTTACTCATCCCGCGAGAGGTTGTGGGAGTTTCTTTAGAAACCTTGCGAGAAGGTCTGCATTTTGGATATGAACCTTTAGGGTATCAGATCTCCCACATGGGGGGTGCTTTCCGTTCTTATCTTTCTTAGAAATATCAACCCATTTTTCTTTGAACCAGCGGTCTAAATTAGCTTCTTTTTCTAAGTTTTCATCATTTTTCATAAAAAGCATCCCATTTAAATAATATTTCGGTTTTACCTGATATATGCCTTCCTGAGTGAAGGTAAAAACCTGTCAAAAAATAAATAATAATAGCTAGCTGACAGGTCTTTGAATCGACAAAAGGAGGGTAGTCGGATGATACGGAAAGGTCAGAAACTGAGCAAAAAAACCAAAAACTTTGTTAGTCATGTGAAGGCGCATTTAGCTGAACATAACATGACTTTAATCTGGGGACGAGGATGTACTGTTCAATGTGGTGGCTATACAAGCAATGCCTACTTCTCAGAATATGAAGGAGTAATTAAGGTGGCTCGTAAGAATTCGTACTGGCTAGAATCTCTTGTGCATGAATACGGACATTTTCTACAGTGGCTATCAAGCTCTCCAGTATACAAAAATTCTCATAACGCCATATTGGATATTGACAAATGGTTTCAAAGAAAAAAAATTACACAGAAAAGATTAAAGAACTCTTTTAGAATTGTCCGTGAAATGGAAAGAGAATGCGAAATATTGTCTTGCAAATTATCTAAGAAGTATCATCTGCCAATTAATAGAAAAGGCTATGCCAAGAGAGCAAATATTTATATTTACTCACATTGGATAATGGAGCAACAGCAGAAGTTTTGGGCATTCAGAAGAGATCCAATGTCAAGCAGATATATATTATCATTGATGCCATCGAACTTTAGAATTCATGCGCACAAAAAGATACCAAATAAGATACAAAAAGCGCTTGAAGGCTATCTTAAATAATTAAGTTGCGTTTTCCAATATACGACGACTAAATATTAAGTCTTTTCGTATATCGCTCATTAAAGAAGTTTTTGCCATATTATGCTTTTGCATAGTAGATGTTAGCGTATCAAGATAGCTCAGACACATATCAGCTACTTCTTTCATATTTTGAGCATGAGTTTGCCAATGCTGCTTTGCATTTTGCATAGCGTCAAAGTATTGACTCTCTATGCGGACAATCTGTCTTTCTAAGTTATTCTTTTCTTCAGAGTCTTGATACTCAAGGGTTTCAAGAATTTTCTGTGATATATCTGATAGAGTATGGACGGAATCTTCAACCAGGGCGAAAGCATCGCCTATGTCTTTAACCTCTGGACGCTTCGTTCTTAGCGGCTCAGCCTGCATAATGTCTTCCATCATTTTCTGATCTTCTGCGTTTAAATCGGCCTTTTTAATCCAGCCCAGATTGCATCCTATTTGTAGCCAACTTGATTTATTCATTTTAAATTTCATTATTATTCCTCCAGCAAGAATTCATTGACATAACTCGTTCATTAAACTTGCAATATTTAAAGAATATATCCTGCTGTTTTTCATACTGTACGATATAATATGTGTGAGAAAAAACGCTGAAGTTAATTTAAGAAAGGAAAAACGTACTTATACAAATAAGATTACGTTCCGCATATGAAAGAAAAAATTTACGTATTTCAATGGATATCTGATTTAGGTGGCGCAGACACTCGGCTTAAAGAGCTATTAATATTACTAAAAGACAGATTCGATATCACATGTGTACCTAATGATGATTTTAGGTTACAAGAAAAACACAACACTGATTTTTTAGACAAGCACGGAATATCGTACGTAAGTTTCAGTTCTTTACCAAAACAACTGAGTGGTTATGCTTACTCCAATTGTAATTTTAGACTTTTTTCTGAACGCAATAGAATAGAGTACATCAAAGACTCAGGCCTGAAGCTTTTGTGGTCTAACGACATGATGTGGCATACCCCGGAAGAGATACTTGCAATAAAGAAAAATATGATTGAAGTTGTCTTGTACACATCAGCATTCCATAGGAGCGTACTTCACAAAGAAGTTGCATCCGCAAATCCAACTCAAAAAACATTTGTAATAGAAAATTACTTTGATGCCGACACGTGGCCGCTTCTCGAAAGAAAAGACAGAGGGTTCACAACGTTTGGCAAAGTCTCTAGAGATGAACCTATGAAATTCTCTGAGAACTTCCCAATATTTTATGATCAAATAACTGATGGATTAAAATGTGAATACTCAATTTTAGGATGGTCAGATAAAGTTGCAAGTAAGTATAAGTGGTATAACTTTGAAGACAAGTGGAGATTGTATGCAGCAAATGCCATGGCTACCATTGAATGGTTTGCAGATCTTGATGTATTCTTGTATAATTGCAATCATAAATTCATAGAAAATCAAAGTAGAGCGATTATTGAAAGTCAGCTCACCGGAGCTCCCATCATAGCTCCAAACAAGTGGAATTTTCCAAATATGATCCAACACGAAGAAACAGGATTCGTTTGGAACAACCTTGATGAAGCAAAGGAGCAAGCAAAAATTCTATCTGATTATGATACTCGTACAAAAATGGGGAGACTGGCGAGTCAACATTGTCGAGATAAGTGGTGTAACAAAGTTGCGGCAATATCCAAGTGGAGTACGCTTCTTGATGTAGCAAATAAAAGAATAGAGGTAAATGTATGAAGACTCTCATATGGTCAGTTGCTTGGGGCGATTACAGGTACATGCTTCAGTCATTGGTGAAAAGCATGAATAATGTTGGGATCGAACACGACATACTTGTCTATTGCGATGAAGCTCTGAGTGGCTGCAAAAACAAGCAAATGATCAAAGATATTCAAATGGACTCTACTCAGTATTGGAAATTTGAATATCTTACAAGAGTTGCAGAAATGGACTACGATCTATTTGTGTTCATAGACAGTGATCATTACTTTGTACGAAAGCCTAGACTAGACTTCAGTGAGATAATTGGCGAAGATCCTTGGCATAGCTTTCTGGAAAGTCCCATCAATGACACCACTACTCGCAGATCAGACTGGTGGGGACTGTCAAATGCACAAATGGTTGAGCTATGGAGGGCATTCGGAGTTAACCAGAACATAGTTTATAATACAAACGGTGGATTCTGGATTTGCAAGAAGAATTTTGCCCAGCAAGCAAGAGATACGGCTAACCATTTTCGTGAGTTCCAGAAAAAAGCTGGGCTCAACTTCCCAGAAGAAGTTGGTATAGCGGTATTATCTCACATGTTCAGCAAAGACTATAGTGCTAGATTCCATAAAAACTATATGGATATTTGGGCAAGCGAATGGACTGGAGTATACTCTGACGTGATACCAAAAGGTGCTCCTTGGAAGTTTGTGGAATACATGACCCATAAAGAGTCGGTTGTTGATCCAGCAATTGTTCATGCCATGAGAAGTAAAAACGCATTAGTGGCAATGGGCAAGGATGAAATGATTAAGAATATTCGTAGAGAATACTCTTAATCCCGACCTTAATAACACAGAGCCAGATGGGCGTATCGCTCTGTTTAAATAACGCCCCTTTAATTTTTATTCCGTCATCGAAAGGTGGCGGTTTTTTATTATCATAACATAAAATATTGTGTCGATAAATATTTTATATTATAATATATTTAAGGATTAATTTATGAAAATACTGGTTACTGGCGGTGCTGGGTTCATAGGATCGAATCTAGTTGACAGACTACTTATAGAAGGACACGAAGTTTCTGTAATTGACAATGAGTCATCAGATGCTCATGACTTCTTTTACTGGAATGACAATGCCAATAATTACAAACATGACATATGTGATTATCAAAATACAAGAAAAATCTATGATGGCGTTGACACTGTGTTTCATATCGCTGCAGAGGCAAGAATACAGCCATGTATTGTAAATCCCCTAAAGGCTGTTCAGTCTAATGCCGTAGGAACCTGCACAGTACTCCAGTGTGCAAGAGAAGCTGGAGTCAATAAGGTTGTGTACTCATCAACGTCATCAGCGTACGGTCGCACCAATCAGCCTCCCCTTAAAGAGAATATGCCCAATGACTGCTTAAACCCGTATTCAGTAACTAAAGTGTGTGGAGAAGAATTATGTAAAATGTACTTTAAGCTATATGGTCTTAAGACAGTTATACTTAGATATTTTAATGTATATGGAGAAAGACAGCCATTAAAGGGTCAGTATGCTCCAGTAGTCGGCATATTTTTAAGACAAAAGAAAAACAACCAACCTATGACGATTGTTGGAGACGGTACACAACGCAGAGATTTCACTCACGTTAGTGATGTGGTAGAGGCAAATATAAGAGCAATGGGATTAAATGATCAAGTCATGTATAATGAAACCGACATTATATATCGTTCTTGGGATTTTGGAAATATCATCAATGTTGGAACTGGCGTAAATTACTCGGTTAATGAGATCGCAGACATGATAGGTGGTCCTCGTGTCGAAATACCGCCAAGACTTGGAGAATCAAAGATTACACTAGCAGATATAAATATTTGTAAAAAAGTTTTAGGCTTCCAGCCAAAAGTGTCATTAAAAGATTGGATTAAGAATAATGAGTAATTTAATTTCATTTTATCTTTCGCATGATGCTTCAGTAGCAGTAAAATTTGACTCTAATAAATATCGTATATATGAGCTAGAGAGACTAACTGGTATACGATATTTTAAACCTGACGAAAATTTACCAGCCTTGCTCTTAAATCTTAAGCAAATAATAAAAAAAGACTTAGGGAATAGCTATAAATTTCATAAAGGCATAATTGTAAAAAGCTCTCCATGGGGACATATTGAAGAAAAAGAGGCTATTAAGTCAGTATTTAAAATAAATGACATTGAAGAAATAGGGCATCATATAGCTCACGCTGCATGTGCGATACATTCGCATCAATATGATAAAAGTTTAGTTTTATCATATGATGGCGGAGGTTTTGATGAAGATGATGTAGTTAGAACTTTTAATATATTTCTATGTGACAAGCAAAACAACTACTACAGTAGAATATTTTCTAAATCTATAGATTTAGGAAATGCCTATTCATGTATCGCCATTCCAATAAGCGAAATTAAAAAGGGAAATTACCTAAGTCTTGCTGGCAAGATAATGGGTCTATGCGCCTACGGGAAAGTTATAATTGACTGGATTCCTCACGTAGAAAATTTCTACCGTAATTTCTTTTTTGGTGAAGAAAAATTATTAAAAGATCAATTGTCACGTTTAGGTGAAAAAATAAATTTAAACTTAGATGATCCAGACATTTTAAGTGGGGACAATTCATACAACCTAGCAGCAACTAGTCAGTATGTTTTTGAAAAATTAACATTTGACATGTTAATGCCATTTGTAGAACATTATAAATTACCTGTTGGCCTAACTGGCGGTTGCGCACTTAACGTTTTATTTAATGAGAAATTAAGAAGACTTATTAATATGCCAGTTTTTGTTCCACCTAATCCAAATGACTGCGGTCTTTCTATCGGAGGAATTCTAGCACATCAGAATCCACAATCCACTGTTGATTTTACTTATGCAGGATTTGGCATTTTAGACAAAGAAGATCTTCCAATTTATGTTGAAAAATATTCTGCTAAAAAGATAACTCCAAAAGAAATAGCAAAACTTGTTTCCGAAGGTAAGATCATTGGAATAGTAAAAGGCCTCTCTGAATGTGGTCCAAGAGCTCTTGGCAATAGAAGTATAATATGCGATCCTTCTTTTCCAGACATGAAAGATAAGCTTAATTTAAAAGTTAAGTTTAGAGAATGGTTTAGGCCTTTTGCTCCTATGGTTAGAGAAAACGAGATTTCCAAATATTTTGAAACCGAACATACATGTGAATACATGAGCTTTGCGCCATATGTAAGAAATAAATGGAAAAGCATGCTTCCATCTGTAACTCATCACGATGGCACCTCAAGGGCACAAACTGTTTCAAAAAATGCAAACCCTTATATTTATGAAATAATGGATGAAATGGAAAATTTAGGTAAAATACCAATTTTACTTAATACGTCTTTTAATATTAAAGGAAAACCTATTTTAACAACGATAAAAGATGCAATAGAAGTACTTGAAGAAACAGAAATTGATCACATTATTGTAGAAAACTACATATTTTCAAGAGCAAAAAATGATTAATCAATATAATTTTTTAATGGAATTATTTATCGGACAACGAAAAATTGTCTCTGAGGAATTGCGCCATATTAAAATTTATAAACATCCATCATTCTCAAATGATTATGATTTTGTTACGGTTATACCTAAAATGTCAAGAAACGCGCATTTAAGAATCTTATTAGAAACATATAAAATAAGCATTGCAGAATCTCCGTATAGGCATATTACGATTGTAGTCGAACATTCTGAATCACAAGATGGAAGAGGTATATGCGAACAGGAAAACATACCATATATTTTTATAGAAAAAAATCATTATAAACTTTTCAACAAGTGCCTTTGCATGAATGTTGGATCTGCGATATATGAAACAAAATATTTAATGTTCCATGATATAGATTTAGTAATACCAAAAAACTTTTGGGAAAAATTAAAAAAGAATATAGGAAATAAACAGATAATTCAGTCATTTGCAAATAAAAGAGTTCACTACGTTCATAAAACACAAACAGAAATGGTGTTTGAAAGAAAAATTGACCCAGATACCTTATATGATAATCCTAGTTTTTATAAGTCTGGAAGACCTGGAGCTCCAGGAGGATCAGTAATTATAGACAAAAACCTATTTAGAGAAATAGGTGGATTTGATCCATATTATTTTTTATCTTATTCAATAGAAGATCAGTTTTTCATCGATAAAGCATCACTTTTCTGCAATTTTGATGGATGCAATGATCCGCCGATTGAAATGGTGCATTTATGGCATCCTGAAAATATAACAAAAACACCAGAAGCAATAAGAAATAAAGGACACAAAATTCATAAATATTTTAATAGTATCGATAAATCTTTAAGAATGAAGCTTATTAAAGAATTTTCAAGTTATTATAAAATCCAAAAAAATACTGTAAAAGAATGTTTAAAAAATGCGTCTTCATGACTTTGACAAAATATATTGCATAAACTTAAAAAAGCGCACCGATAGAAAAATTACTTGCGACAAAATATTTAAATTATTGCGACTAAATGTTGAATACATAGAGGCTGTCGATGGCTCGATGATTTCAAGTCCAGCAACTATAAAGCCTGGACACAAAGGTTGCTGTCTTTCTCATAGAAACATATATAATATCGTAAGAAATGATCCATCATTGCAAAAAGTTTTGATTTTAGAAGATGATATTGAATTTCATCCAGAAGTAGAAAAACTATTTAAAGAATGGTACGAAGAAGTACCAGATCATTGGAACATGCTTTACTTTGGAGGCAATCATAACGGTTTAGAAAAAAACTTTGTAAAGCCACACGTGCATAGACTTATTCAAACCTATACTACACACTGCTATGCAATAAAAAGAGAAATAGTACCACAACTATTAGCTGAATTTAGTGATGAAAATATATACAATAATGAAGTAGATGTTCATCTTTCAAAAGTACAAAAAGAATTTCCCTGTTATGGGTTTTTTCCACATCTGGGTTGGCAGCGTGAGTCATTTTCAGATATTGAAATGAAGAATAAACGATATGATTTTTTGAGGTAAAATTTATGATAAATGGATTAGATAAGGCTTTTATATTTACTGAGTGTTTCAACTGTGGACATCTACTTGGTCCTTTTTTGAAAAGTTTTTTCGCTAATCATGATGCTGAAATAAATATAGTAACATCAAAAGAAGACGCAAACAATGCAGGGTCTATTATAAGTGATCCTAGAGTAAAAATAATAGACATAACAAACAATCAAAGTTTTAAGCAAGAATGGAAGACTGGACATAAAGGCACTGCACTTTCATTTGCTTCAGTCATAAAAAAGTGGTCAGATAAAAAATGGCTTATTCATTTTGATTCAGATGTTATATTCAAAAAGGAATCAATTAGTGGAATACTAGATCCATTGTTAAATGGATGGGATATTGTTGGAACTCCAAGAGCATATAAACACAATATGAGCAAATGCACAGGTCTTGATAGTTTCCAAGATACAGTATCCACTTATGCGTTTGGTATAAATAAGAGCAAAATTCCAGATTATGATTTTGATTATTTTGTAAAAATGTGTGGTGGACACGCAAATCCGCTTAAACATACTATATTAGACTTTTTTGATCCAGTTGTTTTTGCTGCTTTAAAAAATGGAGCAAAAATAAACTATCTAGATATAAAAGAATATGGTGGAATGACACATGAAGGAAGCAAATACAATGGGTATGTTTCAAATTTAAACTTTGACTGTGGATCTAAGTTGGTTCATTTTGGTGGAGTGGGATCTGGCTGTGCTTATTACTATGGAAAATCTAGCCCCTCACAAAGTTATGCTGATTGGGCTCTTGGAAGGTGGTCTTTGTATGCAAAAATATTCTTTGACCAAGATATACCATGCAATTTTCCAACAAAATGGTCTAATCCAGACGACCACGAAGGAAGAAGATGGTGCGCTGGCAAATACGAAGATAGTATAATAAATAAAACAAGAGAAGATTTGGAGAATTAAAATGAAAAAAATAAAGATTTTTTGGAAATCTTATCAAAATTCTGGAGTTGAATCTTGGACATCTCCAAATGGATCGTGGAAAAACTGCACCAATACTGAAGAAGATTCAGATCATGATATATATATAGACTCATTAGATGTCCCCTCTGGATCAAGCACATTGTTAGTCGAACCTAAATCTATACATCCACGATATTATGATTATGTAATAAACAATAAGCACAGATTTAAACACATCATATCTTATGATCGCTCTTTTTTTAGAAATGCAGAAAATCTAGTTCATGTGCCACCTCCATTTGGTCCATGGATGCACGGCGAAGATGTTGGTATTCACGAAAAAACTAAAAATATTTCTTTTATAGCATCAACAAAAGAAATGTGTGAAGAGCACAAATATAGACAAAAAATGGTCAAAGAGTACGGACATTACTGCGATGTATATGGCACAGGAAGAGGTTCGAAGCAACTAAAAAATAAAATTGATGGACTGAAAGACTATAGATTTACTTTCTGCATGGAAAATTATATAACAGATCTTTACTATACTGAAAAACTTTTGGATTGTTTTTTAACAGGAACTATACCAATATTTTTTGGGACAAGATCCATTAATACTATTTTTGACGCAGATGGAATCGTCTGGCTAGATGACATAACTAGAGGGATTATTCCAATAGAATCTTTAAATGAGAATTATTATAGCTCAAAACTTAATAGCATAATACATAACTGTCAAATAGCAAAAAGTATGCATACTTGTGTTCAAAATAGCATAGATTGCTTTGTAAAATTTTTATAGTCTAATAATATGATAATAATTCCACTAGGTATTAGATGTGACGCCAAAGGTGCTTTAAATATTATTAAACTTTCAGGGCCAGATATGCCTTTTGATTGGTGTCAAATGTCATGCTCGTCAATGTGTGAAGTTATTTCTTTACAAGAAGATGCTGTATCTGAATTTTGGGAAAAATATTTTAAAAATTTAAATAAAGAAAATGTAAACTTACAAACAGGCAGCTGGTTTCCTCATGACTTACATAAAAATCCACATGGAAATGAATCTATGGAAGAATGCATAGAGAAGTACTCTAGAAGAACTTTAAGAATGTTATATAATTTAAAAATAAAAGACAACAAAATTATATTTACTATTTTTCAAAGACCATCTAAATCTTCAAAAAAATGGGCAAACAAAATATACGAATCATTGATGAAATTTGAAAATTTTAAATTTATAACAATAAATGCTGAAGAGCATAATAATCATAACAAAAACCGATCAAATATATTAGTGCCATTAGATGATTGGAAAAAGCCAGAACACGGTGATTTTGGAGATTGGAATGTAGGGATAGGAGAAGCATTACTTAAATATGCTAAAGAAAATAATATAATATTAAAACCAACAGTATTTCATCCATCAGAAAATAAGAAGCAAAATGGCGAATAAAAAATTTGAAAATATAATAGGAAAAGAAAAAGGCAAGACTGGGTTTGTTCTTGGACTTGGTCCAAGTTTAAATAAAAGTTTACCTATGATCAAGTCTATAGATAAGCAAAAAGAGACGTATGCAATAATATCATGCAACAATATGGATGTAATGTCAGACATAAATTATGACTATTGGATTTTAGCACAACCTGCTGACAATGATAGTCCCTATTGTGTTACAAATCTTTATGAGCGTATCAATAAAAAAGGAGCATTCTTTCTTTACACAGATTGCCTAGACCTTACCGACAGAAATTGGGTAGCAGAGCACATCAAAGTTGATTATATCGGCTACGATCAGCGTCATTTTAAAAGCGAACCATGTGGCTGGGGAAAATTGCCAGGAGGCAGACATATTTGCTGCGCTGGCATAATAAGTGGAAGAAAATGCATACAGGAAATTCTTGCAGACGTGACTGGACATGGAGAGCTATATGGAGCTGGAGATACCGTAGGAGTCCATATGGTGGCTCTCTCTGTGATATTAGGACTAAACCCTGTCTACGTTACAGGAATAGATTTAGACTACTCTAAAGGTTACTTCAATAACAAAGTGAATTTTGAGCAAGACAGGATGGCTCTTGGGATGGCAAATATGAACTACGTCCCAGATTACATACAAAGAGTAAAGAAAGACATAGGCATCATAAGAGACGCTGCTGAAAAGATTGGCACTAAAATATATAGCCTAAATGAGACTGGCCATCTTTCTGAAGTATTAGAGTATAGCAAACCAAATTTATAAGGAGAAATTTTATGGAATTAAACAAATTTGAAGATGAATATGTATGGAAGAATTATACCCCAGAATATGCAGACCAACTTATAGGAATGAAAAACAAAGAAGGCTTTGACTTTTTTGTAAAAAAATGGCACGAAGAAAACGGTAAGATTATTTTTGAAGATAACTTAGTGGATAATTGGAAAGAGTTATACAATACTATTAATAGACTAAATCCAGCATCTGTATTTGAATTTGGATGTGGTGCATGCTACCATTTAAGAAACACTATGACCATATGCCCTCATATTGAAGTTTCTGGAGCAGATTACTTAGAATCACAGATACAATTTGGTCGTACTTTTTTCCCAGACAATTTAGAATTTCCAGAAAATGTCCGTCAGGCTGATCTGACAGAAGATGTAAGTGCTTTTGGAAAACATGAATTTGTTTTCTCACAAGCTGTTGTTATGCATCTTAATTCAGAAAAAGCAATAAAAATGATGAGAAATATGGGTAAGGTTTCTACGCGATGGATCCTATTGATTGAGGGTGTAAGAAATCATAAAAACTGGTATGACCTAGTGAAGTTTGCCCTACCTGAATGGAATATGCAAATCACCAAAGACTACATTGATTATGGGGTATTGTTAGAAAAAGTATGAATTAAAATGGAGAGTATATGAAAAGAATAGCAATGATACCAGCAAGAATGGGCAGCAAAAGAGTTCCGAATAAGAATCTGAGAATACTTGCTGGAAAGCCACTTATAGCATATATAATTGAAGCTGTAAAAGCTTCAAAAAAGTTTGATGACATATACATAAATTCAGAATCTGATGTTTTTGCAGATATAGCTAATGCATATGGCGTTAAATTTTATAAAAGACCAGAACACCTTTCATCAGACACTGCAACTAATGATGATTTTGCGTATGATTTTATTAAGAATATAGAAATGGATGTTCTTTATCAATTTTTAGCAACGTCTCCATTTATTCAGCCAAAAGACATTATTGAATTTGTTGATGATATGGAAGTAAATGAGTATGAGACCTTAATATTAGTAAAAAATGTACAAATCGAATGTGTCTATGAGCAGAAGCCACTTAATTTTAAGCAAAAAGAAAAAACTCCAAGGTCACAAGACATTGAGCCTATAAAAGCATATGCGTGCGGAATGATGGCTTGGGGAAAAAATAGATATTTACAAAACATGGAAAAATATGAATGCGCATATCATGGAGGAGATGGAAAAACAGGATTCCACACGATTGATGGGGTTTCCACTGTTGATATAGATACTATAAGTGACTTTTTCTTAGCTGAAAAAATACTTGAATCACTTAGCTTGCCATCTGAAATGGAACCAGTTTATTACAATAAAGATTTACATTCTGATATTATATCTGAAGCTATAGTTCCAGATATATTGAAAAAAGATGGAGTTTCTAGTGGAGATTATTCACAAGAAAATATAACAATAGTCAATGTAAGAAATATAATAAATGAAAAGCCAAATAATGAATCTTGGATGAGAAGAGTCGTAGATACAGAGAGTAATAGCTGTTGTCTAATAGCACAGCTTCCAGGAGAAGGAAATAGGAGACATTATCATCCTAACTGGAACGAATGGTGGTATATAGTTGAGGGAGAATGGGAGTTTGAGATAGAAGGCAAAAAAAATATTGCCAAAAAAGATGATGTCATTTTTATACCAAAGAATAAATGGCATCAAATTAAATGTGTAGGAGAAAAAATGTCAGTAAGACTTGCAGTGAGCAGAAGTGATGTAGCACATGTCTATAAAAATAGCTAAAACAAGCTTTTGGAATATTAAAGCCGATCTTTTTAAAAGCCATGGCAGTTATTTATTTGATATAAATACTGGACGTGAATATTTAGATTTTTTTAGCATGTATTCATCAATGCCATTGGGCTACAATCATGAAATATTTGAAGATGGATTTTATGATGAATTAAAAAAAATAGCTCATATAAAAATAGCAAATTGTGAGTTTGATAGTATAGAAAAAGATGAATTCATAGATGCATTTTATAATTTTGCTGGATGTAATTATTATTCCAACTTTCATTTTACTTGCACTGGGGCATTAGCTGTAGAATGTGCATGCAAATTAGCAATGGAACATACAGGTAAAAAAAGAATTGTGTCCATTTCAAATAGTTTCCATGGGGTGCAATCTTATGGAAATTTTACAACAGATAGATTTTATCCGGTAAGCGAAAGACTGGAAGGGTTCCCAGATTTTAACTGGCCAAAAGTTAAAGATATCAGTGAATTTATTAAAGAAGTAAGTTCTGGCGATGTAGCAGCTTTACTAATAGAGCCAATACAAGCTACGTTTGGTGATAATTATTTAAATAAATCTTTCATAAAAGAATTATGTCAAGAAGCAAAATCAAGATCTGTTCCTGTGATTTTTGATGAAATACAAACCGGATTTGGAGTTACAGGAGATGTATGGTACTTTAATAAGTTGAATATTTTGCCTGATATAGTAATATTTGGAAAAAAATCTCAAGTATCTGGCCTAATGAGCAGACCTAACTTATTTTACAAGAAAAATAGTCGTGTTTGTGTCACATTTGATGGAGATTTAGTTGATATGCTAAGATGCAAATATATTATTAAAGCATACGATAAATTTAAATTGCTTGACAATGCATCGTCATCGGGAGACAAAATATCAAATATGTTAAAATCGATTAATGGACTTTGTAATGTAAGAAATTGTGGGTTACTTTTAGCCGTAGACTTTGAGAACAAGGATCATAGGGATTATTTTGCCAAAACGCTAAAAGAATTGGGTATGATATGCAATCCTACAAAAGAAAAAACTGTAAGGCTTAGACCCAGCATGGCAATATCAGAACATGAAATTTATAATGCAATAAATTTAATTTCAAAATCTTGCAAGTCTATGCTTGTAAGAGACAAACAAATACCAAACATTCCATACTAAAGGAGATACAATGAAATGCCCATTTGAAAACTTATATAGCAGATTTGAGCAAATTACAACAACAAAAGAATGGGAGCGTCTTCAGAACTCCTTTAATGAAGCTGATTCGGTATATATTATAGGAAATGGCGGAAATATGGCTGTGGCAAGTCATGCAGCTGCTGACGCAACACGCCTGTCTGGAAAGAAGACATACGCTCTTGATAGTCAATCCCTGCTTACTTCTATAGCGAATGACTTCGGCTATGAGAATATATTTAAAAGATGGCTTGAGCTTTATGCACTAGGATCAAAGGAGACAAAGTCTATAGTGATTGGATACTCTGGGTCTGGTGGATCAAAGAGTGTAATCTCTGCACTCGCTTGGGCTAAGGATCAGTATAATTTCTCTTCCCATCTTATATCTGGACAAAAATCTACCTGTCTTCCAGATGGAGTCAATGAACTTGTATGTGAAACTCAGTACTTTCATACACACGAAATAATGTGTGTTATGAGTTTTTATGAGTTAGTGTATGGTAGTGGGAATAAGTGTCCAGTCATTAAAGATGAGATTATTAGAAAAATGGTTCATTAAGGATAAAATGTGACACTACATGGAAAGGTCGCCTTAGTGACTGGATCGACTAGGGGAATAGGGCTATCAATAGCTAGCGCCATGAGAAACCATGGTGCTAGTGTTATATGTACTGGCAGATCAGCAAATGATGATAGCGACATGTACATACCAGTTGATTTCTCTGATAGCGGTTCTGTAGAAGAATACAAAAAACTGTTAACTGAAAAGATAGAACGTACTGGAATAGATATATGTATTAACAATGTAGGCACTAATATTGTTAAACCATTTAGCGATTATACTAATGATGAGTATGAATTACTTATGGACACTAATCTAAGATCTGCATTTGAGACTATTAAGATAGTATCTGAAAAGATGAAAGAAAAACGTAAGGGACATATAGTTAACATAGCTTCTATATGGGGAACAAAAACAAAATCTGGCAGGTCTCTTTACACAATGACAAAGTCCGCTCTCATAGGAATGACCAAGACTATAGCAGTAGAACTGGCTCCATGGAATATCATGGTAAATTGCGTTTCTCCAGGTTTCACTATGACAGAATTAACTCAGAGGATGCTAGGAGAAGATGGAATCGCTAAGATAAGAAATGACATTCCGATGCAAAGACTAGCAACGACAGATGAGATAGCAAAAGCAGTTGCATTCCTTAGCTCGCCAGACAATACATATATAACAGGACACAACCTTATAGTTGATGGAGGGTTCTCCTGTGTATGAAAGACTAAGTATTGAATCTAAAATAAAGAAATATGATGTTGATTTTTTAAATGAAGACCTGTCAATAGATCGATTGGTAGAAAGGCTTAATGTATCAGAGTCTTTAAGTAATATTATATTCGTAGTTGACGATTTTTTAAATGGACTGATAAATACTTACGGTCATAAGGCAATCTTCATCACAAGTTCCGAGACAACAAAATCGTATCGTGGAGTCGAGGGTGTAATGAGAAAGCTCCTGGACTGCGGTATAACAAAGGATACTCACTTAGTGGCAATAGGGGGAGGTATTGTACAGGACGTTGTATCGTTCTCCGCTTCTATATTGTTTAGGGGAATAAAATGGAGCTACGTACCAACTACACTACTGTCTCAAGGAGATAGCTGCATAGGGTCAAAAACTTCTATTAATTTTGAATCGTATAAAAATCAAATCGGAAACTTCTACCCACCAGAAAAAGTGTTTATATATCCAGAATTCGAGAAATCTCTCTCAACTACAGAAATACTCTCTGGAATGGGGGAGATGTTGCACTACTTTTTGGTTTCTGGAGAAGATGATCTAAAGTTCTTTATGGACAACATGAATAATGCAAGCAAGATAAACATAGTCAAGAGATCTCTTATGATAAAAAAGAAGTTTATTGAGATAGATGAATTTGAAAAGAAAGAAAGAAAACTTCTAAATTATGGACATTCATTTGGGCATGCAATAGAGTCTATGATGGACTATGCGATACCACACGGTATAGCAGTTGCCTATGGAATGGATGTTGCTAATTTTACATCAATGAAACTTGGGTTTTTGTCAGAAGCAGACTATATAAGATATAATAAAACGCTAAGAAATATATACAAAGTATGTCCTATTAAATCGATAGACTCCAACTTAATCACATCGTTTTTAGCCAAAGATAAAAAGAATACAAGCACACACTATGGCTTCATATTGACAAAGAAAGCTGGAGATATGTTCGTGCATATGATCAATAAAAATCAAGATATGCATAATGTCATAGACGAATGGTTCTCTTCGATTGAGAAAGATAAATTATGAGATATGAATATACTATATCACCACAAATAAAAGACGGCGAAGCATTCGACCACGATTTACATGAAGCCTTAAAATTAGCAAGCATGCAAGATCATGAAATATTGCATAGCAGCTTTAATACAAATTGGATAAAAGAATGTAATATAAATCCAAAAGTTATATTAGATATAGGCTCTTATGACGGTGGAGATGCAATAAGGCTTAAGCATAAATTTCCTGAAGCTAATGTATATTCTTTCGAAGGCGACCCTGCAAGAATAAATTTAATAGAAAAATACATTAAAAAATTTGATGTAAATTTTATTCCATTAGCAGTTTCAGATCATAATGGAGAAAGTCAATTTTATCAATCATTCGTAGATGGACAAGCACTTGGTCAAGGATCACTACTTAAGCATACGGATTTATATAAATCAATATATCCCCATATAAAGCAAGAGCAAGATCCGATTACAGTCAAATGTATATCTATTGATTCATTTTGCAAGGAAAATAAAATAGATGAAGTAGATGTAGCCCATATAGATGTAGAAGGAGCAGAATGGTATGTTTTGAACGGCATGGGAAGCATAAAGCCTAAAATGATATTTTTAGAAACCATTATCAATAAAGGTGAAAAAAGAGGATGGCTTGGATCATTTAGTGCTGATAAGGACATACACAATATGCTTACCGGAATGGGATATTCTTTAATAAAAGATATTATATCAGATAGGCTTTACGTAAAAGAATAAACTTAAAAAGAGAAAACCATGAATAAAACAAATCAAAAAATACTTATAACCGGAGGAAGTGGACTTTTGGGTCGAAGTTTAAAAGATATAAAACCAGAATTTACGTATCTATCCTCCAAAGACGTTAATTTGTGCGATCAAGCAGAAGTTGAAAAGACGCTTGACCTATATGCTCCAGATAAAATATTCCATCTTGCTGCAAGAGTTGGTGGGATTAAGTGGAACACAGAAAGTCCATACGATTTTATCCATATCAATAATACAATGAATACTAATGTAATAAATTATTGCGTTAAAAAAAATATACCAATTATATTCTCTTCTAGTACATGTGTGTATCCAAAAGAAGCCAGGTCTTATCCAATGACAGAGGATATGGTTAATGATGGAGAGCCAGAGCCAACCAATGACTCTTACGCATATTCTAAAAGATTTGCAGGGCAAATGCTACAAGCAGCACACAAACAGTATGGATTAAAATATTGCACTCTTTATTTCTGCAATCTTTATGGAGAATATGATGAGTTTCACAATGATGTAAAAAGTCATTTAGTAACTGCTTTAATAAAGAAGTTTTATAATGCCAAATTAAAAAATCTTCCAGAAGTAGAACTTTGGGGAACAGGAAAACCAATGAGGCAATTCATGTACGCAGGTGATGCTGCAAAAATACTTATCAAAGCACATGAGCTTAATTTACAAGGAGATTACAACGCAGCAATACCAGAAAATTTAACTATATCTCAAATAGCCAATATAGTCAAAAATATAATAGAGTTTCAAGGAGATATAAGATATAACGGCAATTTAGATGGTATTTTTAGAAAAGATGTATCTTCTGATAAATTAATAAATATAACTGGATATTTTAATTTTACTTCTCTTGAAAGTGGAGTAAGGCAAGTATGTAAAAAATTGATGGAGACAAAAAATGTGGAAATTAATGCATGACGGGGCTATAAGTCACTCTGATAGGACAAAGATGTGTGAATTCTTGATGAGTGATGCAAGGCTTACTTATGGCGCAAAAGTTAAAGAATTTGAAAACAAGTGGTCAAAATGGCTTGGCGTAAAGCATAGCGTTTTTGTCAATTCTGGCTCATCTGCTAATTTAATACTTGTACAAGCTGCGCATGATCTATATGGGCATGGAAGTTGGGCTGCTCAAAGTTGCACATGGTCTACAAATATAGCCCCTATTATTCAACTTCAAAAAAAGGGTGGCATTTTTCTAACAGATATAGACTTAAAAAATTTAGGACCCAGCATAGAAGATGTAAGTAATTATATAAAACTGCATGATATTAAGTATATTTTTTTAACACATGTACTTGGTTTATCTGCTCTTTCTGAAGAACTTATAAAATTGTGTTCTGAAAATGGAGTGATAATATTTGAGGATTGCTGTGAGTCACACGGCACTGTATGGAATGGAAATAAAATAGGCACAGTTGGTAAGGCCTCAACATTTTCATTTTTCTATGGACATCATATGACCACAATAGAGGGTGGAATGATATGCACAAATGATGATGAATTTTACGAGCGTCTATTGCTTTTGAGATCGCACGGACTGCTTAGGGAGTTACCAGAAGAAAAGCGCGAAAAATACAAACAAGAAGGCGTTGACCAAAGATTTACTTTTTTATGCTCAGGATATAACGTCAGAAATACTGATCTTCAAGCAGTTCTTGGCATAGAGCAAATAGACAGACTTGAAAAATCTATACACATAAGAAACAAGAACTTTAAAACATTTGTTGCTTCAATAGACAGAGAAAAATATTACTCTGATTTTGTCACAGATGGAACTAGTTTATATGCATTCCCCATTATATGTAAAAGTGTAAAACCAATAGATGTAAAAAATGCACTGGATGCCAATCAAATTGAGAATAGACCACTAATAGCTGGCAATTTATTAAAGCATCCAATGTTGGAGAAAACTGATACTTTTATATTCCCCATGCCTGATGCTTGTAAAAATGCAAACTTTATACACAATAATTCATTTTATGTTGGTAACAACGAAACCATCAATGAACAAGACGTAAGAAAACTGACTTCTATTTTGAATGCATTATGATATCTGTACAATTAAAAGGACATACTGGCAATAATCTATTTCAAATTGCATCAGCCATTGCTCTTGCAAAACGCCATGGGGTTGAATGTGGATACGTTGGAGATGATGAAGTTAAAGGATTTGAATTAATAGGCGTAAAAAAACTTAACGAAAAATCAAAGCATTTATTTGAAGAGAAAACATTTAGTTTTTACGAAAAGTTTTTTAAATTAAAGCCGCATACTCATCTTCATGGCTATTTTCAATCTCCAAAATATTTCTCTAACGCATTGGAAGAAGTCAAGAAAGCATTTTCTTTCAAAAAATATATCTATGAAGAATTAAATGGAATAGATAATTTTAAATATGAAGGTTTAATAGGACAAGAAAATCTTGTCGCAATACATATTCGAAGGGGAGACTATTTAAAACATCCTGATGTATACCCAAAAATGACTCATGAATATTATCTTAGTTGCATAAATAAAATACCGAATAGAAACAAGATTTTAGTATTTTCAGATGATATTCAATGGTGTAAAGCTCAATTTGAAGGTCCAGATTATATTTTTGTAACAGCACCAGCGTATCATTCAATGCTTCTTATGTCTAATTGCGATAATGTAATTATGGCAAATAGTACGTTCAGTTGGTGGGGAGCTTATTTAGGCAAACCTAAAAAAGTATTCAGACCACAAAATTGGTTTGGAAATAAATGGCCATATAAAGAATCACACCCAACACTTGCAGACTGCACGAAAGATCTTTTCCCACCAGAGTGGTCAGTCATTTAACTTACTTTCTTACTTCTGTATAATGCTTAATGAAGTATTCTATAGTACTACTCAAGCCCTCATCTAGAGAAGTAAATTTAAAATCTGGGTATAAAGACTTGAATTTTTTATTACAAGAGTTTTTCTTCAATATGCCTTCAGGTTTTGATTTATCAAAATATACATTTCCATCAAATTTCATTTGCTTTACTATTTCGTATACTATTTCTTCAATCGCATACGTACTATCAGGAGATACTATCATGGTGTCAAAATTTTTAGAATCATCATGAAATGATAGATCAATAATTTTAGCAAGGTCTTTTACATATATGAACTCTCGCTCTGCCCTTCCAGACCCCCATACTTCCATCGTGGTATTTGTATTTTTTGCAATCCAACATTTATGGATTAAACTTGGTATTACATGACCATTATTCAAACTATAGTTATCATTTTCTCCATATAAATTACAAGCTATTATGCATGAGCTGTCAACTCCATGTTGCTGCTTAAGAGCCCTTGCTCCGACATCAAGCATTCTCTTTGCATATGCATATCCAAAGTTGGTGTAATGAGGCTCTCCCTGATGCAAAGACTCCACCTCTAATGGCAATGGAGCCGCAGATGGAAATATGCAGGTTGAAAGAACGAATATTGCCTTCTTGAATCTGTATTTTTTGCACATATTCATTACATTCATACTCATAGATAAATTATCAGAGAAGTAATCATAAACAAAATCAGCATTCGCTTTTACTCCACCGACTTTTGCTGCAGCATGAATAACCGAATCTACTTTATTGTTAATGATATATTCTTCAAGTTTAATGCTATCAAGAACATCTAATTCTTGTCTTGATGGCTTAAGTCCAAATGTCATTGCGGAACCCAAAAGACCACGACCACCCGTTATAAGTGTACTCATTTAATAATAGCCTCTAATAATGATCTGTTGTAAAAGTTAAATTTTTCTCGACCAATGAAGGCCGTAAAAACGCCTCCATCCCAACTTTCTCTATTAAATTTTTCTTTTAAAATTATATTATCTATACAATACACGTCTGGATCGCAAAGAGAAAAAAATGCTATGCAAAAACTAAAAGTACCGGGACTAAGAACTAGATTATTGCAATTTGCGCCGTACCTAAGCGCATGGCTAGGACTGCAATCTCCAAGAATATTACAATTTTTAAAATTACTCATTAGCTTCTTTACTATATCATGGTCAGGACTATCAGTTGAAATAGTACATTTTTCATATGGTACTTTTTCAATTTGTTCATGATAATATTCATATGGTAAATTATGCCTATTATCTATATCTCCGAGTCTAACATGCGCAAAAAGATCAGAAACACCATTAAGTGGTTTGAATATTATTCTACTTTTATAGAAATTAATAATATGTTTGTTCTCAAATATTTTTCTGTCGTGAAAATAACCATTTAAATGTATTCCATGTTTTATATTTTCAGTATTAATAATGTCAAATATGTTGCTGTCATTTACTTCAACTTTACATGAATAATTTTTGGAGCCAGATGTTTTGTGGACTATGAAATCATCATTAGACTCTAGCTCTGTGTTAAATTGTAAATTAAATTTATGTGACAGATATTGACCCATCAAGTATTGAAGAATATTATTTCCTAATCTACCAATGTAGTTTATTTCAAGACTCATAGATTCATATAACCTCTAACTTTTCATTTACTAAACCCCAGCTTGGTGGGTTGGCTTTAAAAAATCTAGCATTAATAGATGGATTAACTAGATGATTATTTTTATTTCCATCTTTAACCGAAGGCTGCATTAGATGGAAGAACTTCATTCCATAATCTTCAATGTCTCCGCCATAGGCGTACCGCTGCATTAAGCGACGATGAAACTCTATATCCTGCCAGCCCCAATATCTTAGCTCTTCATACCATCCCGTACTGTTTTCCCATAGCTCTCTATTCATAAGAAGAGCGATTGATGCTCCCCTGAATTCATATCCACTTTTTATTTTATCATGATAAACTTGAACACCATTTTCAATCAACTTTACCAATTCTTTATTACTGTTTAAACTATTATATGATTCAAATGGAACGTGAAATCTGGAAGCCCAATAAAAATTCATATCTTGAGTACTATCCATTTTTTTAACAAATTCATACAGCTTTTTAAAAGTATCATTCAAAATAAAACAGTCTGAATCCCAAAAACATACATACTTGCCTTTGCTATGGCGAAATGCAGTATTTATTGGATGAACTATAGAATAGTTTGCTTCACCGTTATATTTTTTTGCTATTTCAGGTGAAACATATACACATCTAAAGTTTTTATGTTTTCTCTTTACTACATGCTCTACAATCTTTTTTTCGCTCCCCCAGTCGCATAAAACCAATTCCACATCTTTTGCCTTACAAGCTTGGATATTGTCTAAAGTTTGGTTCAAATTAAATTCTATAGTCTTTGCGCCGTTATAACGAAAGCCATCATTTTTTCCTGGAACTAGTATTGATAATAGCATTTTACAAAGGCTTCCAGACAACTAGCGAATGGCCTTCAATGAAGTAGCTTCCGCTCCATATTCTTCTCTTGTCTATGATCTTAATCTTTCCAATACTTTCAAGCCATTCAAGATGCTTTAGATAATCGTGCAGGTAATTTCTCTTTCTGAAATATCTGACAGAGAGATTATCTATCAACTTTGACTCGTCCAATAGCTCTGCAATTGGTTCCATGTTGATGCACAAAGCTGGCTTCTTATCTAATAGATAATCAACAAACTTAACATAGTTGCTTCCAGTCTGCTCAAGTGCAGCAATGGTATATGCAATGCTGTTACTGTCTATATTAAATTTGTAATCTGGCTTGAAAAAGTCAAGATTATGAGCACCTATCGGCTTGGAAAGAGACTTACTTATTTCACCGATAAGCTCCTGAGAAGATTTGGTCCAATCCAATCCCGTCAGGTTCAAGTCTGGACGAGCCTCTCGTAGTCTGAGTAAATGGTAGCCAGGTCCGCACCCAAACTCGTATACGCCACTGTAGCCATCCTTTAGGTAGTGATGCAAGATAGCGTCAATAAAGCATATATGTATCTTGTAGTCAAATGCTGGAGTAATTGGATTGACGACATTACCCATCCATCTAACATGTCTGTTTTTACAGTGATACTTAGGAATAAGAGAGTTTATATCTTTGGTTTGCTTATACATATCAAGATTTTCTCCCCAGCCCTTTTCCCAATCATCTATTCGGTGAGCGCCACTCTTGACTATGTCTCCAGTAAGCACATCTACAATACGAATGAGATAGTCATTCATCTCTTGGTCTGTGAGATGCTCATAGCGTAAGTCAAAATCATCAACCATTTTTGCTGGCAAGTCAGCTATCTTGAAGCCAAGAATGCCAGATATGTCATCTGCTGTTATTTTATATGCCATATAAACCTTTCTGCCATTCCATTGTGCGCCTTAGTCCTTCGCGCAAGGGAATGAAATCTATTTTATTAAATTCGTTAAAATATCTACTTAAGCTGAGGTTAACGTTCTTGGGAGTACCAGCAAGAGAATTAACGTCATCTTTAGGGGCGTATACTTCTACGCCAGTTAATTCTCCTATGATGGTTGCTAGTTCAAGTATGTTTGTTCTTGATTCTCCAGAAACATTATAAACTATTTGCTTTCCAAATAAAGATATGTTCCAGGCCATTTCGATGATGTCTGAAATGTATCCATATGTCCTCAGTGAAGAGCCACTGTCAAGCAAATCAATTCTTTCCTTTTCAAATGCCTTCTGAAACAATGAATTGAGCACGCGTTGATCATTTTTCTTTGTACCTGGGCCATAAGCCAGACTGAGCCTTATTATTTTTACTTTGACATTCTGGCCAGATAATGCATGGCATATAGATTCGCCACATCTTTTTCCTTCAATATAGCAAGACCTGGGATGATCTGGCTTAGAGTTGCCAATATCATTCTCTGTGATACTATCGCTATCAAGGCCACTGTATACCTCGCTTGTACTCATAAAGACAAAAGTACCGCCCTTGTTTAACATCTTGAAAAGCCTTGTTGTTGAAGCTGTGTTCAACTCAATAGTCTTTACTTTATTTTCAAGAAATTTATTAGGCTGAGCATATCCTGCTGCATGGAATATAAAATCAAATCCACCTAGAGTTTCACACAATGAGTCATAAACTTCTGTCAAAAGACCATCATTGCATATATCCCCTTTGATTATTTCCGTACCATCAAAAAGTTCTTTAAACGCTGGCTCTACGTCGTTATTTACCCAGCAATAGATTCCTATATTTAGTTCTTTTTGCACGCTCTTTAAACATGAGAGCATGTAAATCCCCATGATGCCAGAAGCTCCTGTAATTAGAATTTTCTTATTTCTTAATGATGAAAAGTCTATTTTTTTTGCTATATCACGGCATTCAAAATTTATTAAATCAAGCATTCAGCAACCTTTCTTCTTATGCCATCAGCATCAAGCATTAAATGCTGGTCGTGTTGTTTTTTATCGCCATAATTATGCAAGAATTTTCTTGGTACACCAATATTGAAAATTCTGTACTTTTTGCCAGCAAGGGCTTCATTAATAAGATAATTTGTTGTGCCTGCATAAAATGGCTCACATACAATTATTGTTTCATTAAAATTATTAACTAGTGAAGTTGCATCAAATGGAAGAATGGAATTATAGTAAAGGATAGAAACATCAAATTCTTCACATGCCCTCATCACCGCTTCGCATATTGGACCGTAGCACACAATAGTCGCAAGCTGACCCTTTTTAGCGATAGCAGCACGCCCTGGTTCGCAATCAAAAGACACTGAGTTTTCGCTTTCGCTCAGTCTGAAATACTTTGGAATACTCAATTTATAAAATGACTTCAAAAGACAATCAAATTCATGAGATGTTCCGGGAACAAAAATATTGATATTGGGTATACTCAAAAGACTTTGAATATCTCCAGGGCAATGATGTGTGCATCCAAGACCAGCGTAGTCGTATGACGCTCCTACGCTAATGAAATTTCCGTTTAGCTCTTGGTATCCAAAATCTACCTTTATTTGCTCCAGGGCTCTTTCGACCATAAATGGAGCTATCGTATGAATAAAAGGTATCATCCCGCCACGAGCCATTCCAGCTGCCAAGCTTACAGTTGCTTGCTCCAATATGCCTATATTGTAAGCCCTATTTGGGATATTTTTTAATTCGTCTCGAAAGCCAAATACTCCAATATCTCCTAGCAATAACACAGAGTCGATATCACCATGAAGTATTTCTTTCATTGATTTAACAAATTGTTTTCTCATTTTATATCTTAACGATTATTCCCTGAGTACTACCTGGCTCTGTTGTCAAAGAGTCTTCTTTGTCAGACATAAACTCATTGACTGCTTTTTTTACTGCACGCATTCCGGGATGGGCCATATAATCGTGTACTATTATTACACCACCGCTAACCATTTTACTATAGAAGTACTCTAAACTCTTGAGAGTTGAATGATATGTATCTGTATCTATATGCACAAAGCAATACTTTGCCTTATCCATTTTAGCTGTGGAAGAATCTGGAAAATATCCACGAACAACTGTTACTGTTGAATCGTCTGCAAAATTATTCAACTGCAAGAATTTTTCATAATCTACCTTGAGAAGTCCATTTGGTATCCCAAGTGAAGAGTCTTCTTCACATACATCTGCAAGTCCCTCAAAAGTGTCGCACAGGAAAAGCTTCTTTTTTGCCCCTTTTAGATTGAATATAAATTCACTTGTGAAGCCTTCGTATGCTCCTATCTCAACAAAGTGACCATCCATGTCATTACATTTTTCTATCCAATTTGCAAGTATCACAAATTCTTCATCGTTTTGACACGGATGAGTGCCGCTTCTCTTCCCTTTTAAATTGTTGACAATCGTCATAACTTCATTCTTTTTCATCTTAGCCTCCATGCACTTGGCGTTGCATTAAATGTATTTTCATATTTGGGTTCAAATAGCAAGCCATACCGGCTACGTTTGAATTGATGCAGACTATCTCTTTTCCTCTTGAGAGCAATAGGCACTCAATTATTGTATCACGACCATGTTTTATCTTGTCCTGACCATGGACTATATGACAAAGGGGCTTTGGAGAATCTATCTTCTCGCACCGCAAGTCAGTGTGGTAGTAGCAGACATTTGGGAACGCATTATATATCCCCATAATTGCTTCAAGACTGTCAGACGCTACAAATATTTTCTCGTAACTGTTCTGCTGCTGTATTTTGCTTATCTTATCTATCAAAAGTGGAAGATTTGTGAATTTATAGTCCGTACTTCTAATATGAACCGACACCTGACTTTCGTTTTTAAGATTACCTTTAGCAAACTTTTTAACCTCATTCATTATGACTGGAAGAGGCTTAACGTATTTATCAAGCATTGCTTTGATCTCTAATCTATGCGCAAGAAGATCATCTCGATCTGCTATCATATTCCACAGTTTTAGTCTGTAGTCGTGAATGACTGGCCGAGTCATAACATAATTCTCTAAGAAGAAGTTTGCAGTTGAAGTAAGCTGAGAAACCTCAAATACTTCACCTTCCGGCTTCCCGTCATTGATTGGCTTGAAATAGTGACTCCAGGGATTTTCTGGTCCATCTCTATAAAGAAACTTTTCACCTATATTAATGATAGGCTTCATTTTATTTAGTTCACAGTACTTAATATTGTCTATGATCTGTAGCAGACTGGAGAACATGCCGTATTCTCTTGTATTAATAATTAGACTTTTAGATGCTTTCATATAGTTCCTTGATCATATCTTCGCACTCAGTAGCACTGGGAGACTTATGGTGCCATTCTGGACTGTTCTCCATCCGCTTTATGCCTTTACCCTTTATCGTATGAGCAAGTACGAAATGGGGTCTTGATTGATCTTTCTTTAAAAGAACTTTTGATATTTTCTCAATATTATGACCATCTACTTTGCTGCATACCCATCCAAAAGATTTAAATTTCTTGACCATATCACCAATTTCAAGAGCCCTGTCTGTAGAATGGTTGTGATCTAATATACAACATAAATTATTAATTTTATGGTGTGAGGCAAGTAATGCAGTTTCCCATATAGTTCCTTCATTAGACTCTCCGTCTCCAATAATACAAAATACTTTTCCAGATTCACCCTTGATCTTTTTACTCATTGCCATTCCCAAAGCAAATGGAAGACCATGACCAAGAGATCCTGTTGAACATTCTATTCCATTAAGCCTAGAAGAAGGATGTCCGCCTATTTTTGATGAAAATTTGCAAAATGATTGCATATTTTCATGGAGTATTCCAAAATGCTCCATTATTGCATAAAGACCAAGAGATGCATGTCCTTTTGAAAGCACAAATTTATGATCGCCTTTTGTAATAAATTTTTCGTATATAACATACAGTATGTCAAGTATGGACAATGCACTTGGAACATGGCCTTCTTTGCTCAAAGAAGATGTTAAAACTATTTTCTTTATTATGTTTTTTCTATTAGTATTAGGAAGCATATGACTATATGTCGAAATAATTTGTATCATGCTAATCAGAGATTTCACAAAAATGTACTGTATTAATCTGCCGCGCAGAGCAGATAGAAAACAGCATGCACAGACAGTATTTAAAAACTTTAATTTTAACGTAAATTTTGTAGATGCAGTTGACGGGAAAACTCTATCAAATACTGGTGATATTAAGCCTGGAGAGGCTGGCTGCTGCCTTTCTCACCGAAAAGTTTTAGAGATGATGCTGGCAGATTCATCCATAAAAACTGCTCTAATAATGGAAGATGATGTAGAGTTTGACAGAAATGTTGCCACAAGGTTTGCCGAATACGTTAAAGGAGTACCAACCGACTGGCAGCTTCTATACCTGGGCGGTAGCCACAGGAGTAATCCTTTAAAGAAAATAACTCCACACGTTCATAAGTTAAAGAAAACCTATACAACACACTGTTACGGTATCAAAAGAGAAGCTGCAGAAAATTTAGTAAAATTCTTTGCCGATGACAGAATATTTAGAAAACCTGCGGACCTGCACTTGGCAGACTTCCAAAAACAATATCCATGCTATGGTTTTATGCCCAGTATAGCATGGCAAAGGGCTGGATATTCAGATATTAGAGAAGATTTTAAGGACTACAAGCATATAAGATAATGTAGGAGTCTAACTTTAGATAAGGTAATTATAAGAATGATTAAAATAAACAGCAAAAATTTTACCAAAAGAGCATCATCTATTGTAGATGCACTGTACAATGACTGCATTACACTAATAAATAAATTAGAGAAAAAGATAATAAAAAAAGATAAAAATGGGCAAATAGTAAAAGATACAAAAGGAAATGCACAAACAAAAGAATTTCGTATTATTTTAGTTCCTGATTCACCACAGCAATGGGAATGCTTAGCGATTCAAGCAAAAGAAGCAGGAAAAGCAGAATTGCTGCAAAAATTAAAAAATATGCTTACCGAAGCGATAGATTATTCAGACAAAAATCCAGGAATGACAACGGTTAATTTTAGTCAGTTAAGCTCCGCACCAGAACTTTTGCCACTTATACAGTCATTGGGGTCTAAATAATAGTCAGGCATAAGATACAAGTATGGTGATTAGAATTGCCATAGATAAGCCTAAAACTACAACAAAAACAAAGCTATTCATCCATAAACATGCATTCTTTGCTGTATTGTTACTGATTACAGAATCTGTTTCTGTTATTGAATGAACTTTTACCTTCATGTGCTTGTTTTTAAAATTGGCTTATTAGCTGAGTTTTTCAAGTAGAATTCTCACCTTCATCTTTTCCATTAGCTCACCCAAGTTGAGAAGTTTTTGCATTATTTCTTTGTGCTTTGTGCTATTAAATTTTAAAGAAACTCCATATTGATTTATACTCCAAACATCAAACCATTTCTGATAGCTATCATCCATCGATTTAATAGCAACATCAAAGCAGACATCATGCTCAGGCCCTGAGCGATTTTCTTCTTTTTTCTCAGAGTCTGTTGCCGTATCATCGGGTTGCATTACTTTATAAGCCCATTTATATGCATCATTACCAAAAGGGGTGTTCATGTAAGCAGAAACCTTGATCCCAATGCCACAACTAGTAGTTTCTGACACTGCTTCTAATCTTATAACATGTTTATTATTAAATAGTGTGAACTTCCAGCCATCAACTATTGCTTTAATAGGTTCAGGCTTCTGGTACTCGTCCCAGTGGAATTGGTTGTAACTATTATTACTTGCAAGACTACTCCACGTCTGTTTCATCTTCTTGATGCTGTTATGTTTTGATTTAGCCATATCTATTTATATTCAGTAGGCATACCTTGCAGTATGCAATCATTAAAGATTTCCAAGTTTAAATACATGCAAAAAGAAGGCAGTCCATATTTGGTTCTTTTAACCGGCATATTTATCCAAGTTTTTTGTTGCAAAATATACAGATCTAATTCAGCGTATTCTGAAAATGTATTTTTACACGGAAGAAAAAGCACAGATCTACTAGATGTCCATTTTTTACCTGCAGGCATATGCCAAAGAGTAAAAGAAGAGGTTTGCCATGCATCTTTTGGACGAACGCCGCTCAATCTATGAAATCTAATCATTTCAGTACGATATGGCTCATGACTTTGTAAATTATTCATCCACACAAGAACTTTATCTTTACTGGCATTTTTCATCACATGCATAAGTCTTGTCATGAGGAATCTGGCAGGATGTGTATGATTGGTGTCTGTAGAAAGGCATACTGACTTTAATATCAACTTAGACCTATCTCGTTCTGATATAAACTCGCTGCCTATATTTTCATATATGTGAGACTCAAGAGATTTAATGGCACTAAAATTTACAGGTTCAGAAAAGAACTTATTTATTTTTTGGTAATTAATATTACTGAGAAATTTTAACATGGAAGCTCCAGATACACATATATCGAACGTCATTCACAAGTTGTCTGCACTTGGCCTGTACCAAATGCATGGATGGCCTATTGGTAAGTGGGAAAAAATATTATTGACCAACAACTGCGATGCCATTATTGAATGGCTCGCTTTTGCTGAAAAAATAATTGCAGTAAAAAGGGAATGGACGACCGAATACAATAGATTAGAAATGCAAAAAGAACTCGAATTATTCCCAAAAAGACTCGAGCTCTGTCACATGGCCTATAGATATCAAGAAAGCTTAAAAGATCTTTCGTGAACTGATATTATATTTTTTTCCATTGGCACAGTATCTGTGTCTTCGATTATTTTAAATGTTTTTATAAATTCTGATAATAAAATTAAAAGATTAGAACCGCTGAAAGAAATATGCTCTTTTGAAGAAATAAGATTGTAATATCCATTATCAATTTTTATTTCAAATGCAGATATCTTTGAAACTTTTTCAAGAGCGTACATTGTGACGCTTTTTTCAAACATATCAAAATCTATATTTGAGCCATCACACCAGTCCCATATGTCATGGTAATTTTTAATACTTTTCATGCTTTCAGGACGAGCAAAAGGAACAGCATTCCATATGTGCTGGATATGCACATTCATCATATCTATATATTCAAAACGCTTTTCCCAATCGTAAATCATAATTTAATTCCCTTGCCTGGATTCGGACCAAGACAAGAACCTTCAAAGGGTTCCGTGCTACCATTACACCACAAGGGACCACACTGTTTGATGCATATTCTATCGACCCGTTTACAGGTAAATGGAAACAAAAAAAGAAACAATATATGGAAATATTATGAATTGGTTTAAAAAAGCATCACAAAAAATATCGTACACTGGAGTTATGCTGGATGAGCAAAGCCACAATTTGCTGCTAGACAAGATGTCTACGTTTGTTCCAGGAAGCTGGAAAAGATATGCACATCATATGACAATTAATCTTGGGCCAGCTAAAGATCCAGAAAAGCTAGGAAGCAGCGTAAAGCTTGTTGCAACACAATGGGCTAAAGATGAAAAAGTCTTGGCAGTCATGGTGGAAGGTCTGCCATTAAAAGACGGAAGAACCCCACACGTTACAGTTGCAGTCAATGCGATGGACGGCGGAAAGCCCAAAGACAGCAACAACCTAAAGTCTTGGCAGCCGATTAGCGAACCAATTATACTGAATGGCGTAATTAAAGAAGTTGCTATGCAGTAATAAAATTATGCAATGCACCATGTAGACCTTGAGACATCAAATCCTGAGGCCTTATTCGCTTGCCCTCAAAGTAAATTCTCATAAAATCATTTCTTATTTGATCTAGACTTTTGATTTTATGACCAAAGAATTCTGAGGCGCTCCTTCGTCTATTAAAATTAAACTTACCTATCTTCTCAAATTCATCTAGTCTGGTACTGCATATAAAGCCAGCATGGACATAGTTCTTTACAGCTACACACATATTAGCATGTTTTGTCTTGGCAAGACGCTGATCTATAATTGACTCCATTTGCCATATTGGAGTATTTATTATATTAGCAAATGAAAGCTTAGCTAGGCGAGATGGCATCATCCATGGCCAATTACTGTAAGATCTTTTGCCTTCTTCATGTTTTACTGTTTTTAGGAATCCGTTACCAGATGTTTTTAGTTTTTTCCATCCATAATCAGACTTAGCAAGTTGAAGATAAACATTTTTGCTAGCAACTTCTGAAAGAACACTCTCTAAATCCGAACCAGCCTGACCAGGAAATACGCAATCTGGCGGAATCATGTTGTCCTCAGCAGATGAATCATCAAAAAAAAGTGGACATGGCAAAAAATCATCTTCAGCAAATATTATTAATTCAGAATTATTTTCATTTATAAAAGACGATACTAGTCCTCCAGTGCTACCTTTTTTCCATCCGTTTGTGTTAGCATTTGATCTAATTACTCGATCATAAAAAGGCGATAGCTTATCAATACATCCTGCATCAGATCCATCATCAAGTAAGACAAAGTCATTTACAAAAGGAAAATAGTGCCTAGCTAACTCCACATGGACTTGAGCAAAATAAGGTCTGTTCCAGTGCAAAATGCCATATGAGATCTTCACTTCATGACCTCTTGTGCAAATTTTTCAAATGTTGATCTCAAACCAATAGTTTTCAAATCCTCAATTTTAATCTCTGGTTTATTAATCAACCATTTCTCTAAAAACTTTTTATTAAAATCATCTATTGTAGAAAACTCTTCTTCTTTTCCTATTGATGTGACAAAAGCCTTAGACTGCTCGTTCCTAATAGAAGCTTTTTCTGTTTTTTCTGCGTAGCGCATGTCTTTCTTTGAAAATGGCAAACCAACATGCACAAATAGTCTTTTATCTGCACACCAATTCCAGTTTCCTTTTCCATAGTTATCAGCCATCCATTTATTCAAATGGCTTTCAACTTTCCACATACCAGCGTTTTTAGGTAAACTTAAAAATCTAGCATTACTAAATTTCATTATCCATGGCCAATTACTGTAATAAAATCTTGTTTTTTTCCTATGATCTATTTGGTGCCATTTCAATGCATTAGATCTAGTTTTTCCCGTGACTGGCACTCCCTTCCATCCGCAATGATCACGAGATGGCTGAACTATTACTGCCTGCTGAACATTAAACAAAAATACTGCATCAGATAGAGCGTCTGGCCCATCCTCCAGCTTTGCATCTGGATATGTTCCATTTTCGTAAAAAGAATTATCATCAATTCCGTTTGGCCATAAAAAAAAGTCATCCTCAGAAAAACTTATAAAAGTGCCTTTGCATTTCGACAATGCTGCTCGTATGGTATTAGAGGCAGAACTTTCTTTCCATTCAAACTTGTGATCAGGCTGAACATACACAATATCTGCACCAATATTGGAGATGTAGTTTAAAACCTCTGCATCCGATCCGTCATCAGCTATAATAATTTGAGAAACTGAAGGACAGTATTTTTTTATCAGCTCAATGTGAGTTCTCAAAAGCCAGGACGGTTATAATGAAGCACGACATGACTAATCATTTTTTATTACCTAATAAAGACATACCAAAATCCATGTATTTTTTTACAGATAATTTGATATGAAGATCACTATTGTCAAAATTTATAATTGGTTTTTTAATACTGTTTACATATGCCTTGGCAATTTCTGGCAGACTTATACCTGGAGGATCTTTAGGGTTTGCCTGTTCTCCGCGCCATACTACATCACCAACCTGATATCCTCTACCTCTAACTATCTCTTGAGTACCTCCAGAATCGGTGTGTATAACCTGTTTCCCAGCCATAATGCTTTCAACGACAGAATTTGGGCACCAATCTATCCATGCCAAATGAACCGTGCCAACACATCCGGCTATGTAGCCTGCTAGGTCCTGCCTGTTTAGGTCACCAACATACTTAATCAATGGATGACTTATACGATAATCTGGAGAACCAGAAACAACAAGGTAGTGGTCGTTGATACCAGACTCCAAGAATCCTTCAACTGCTTCTTTAAGTCTTTTGTGCCGTCTCCATTTGCATAAAGCCAAGAAATATGGCTTGTCAAGCAAAACTGGTGAAACATTAAACTCAGATGGATCACATCCGTTGTAAATTATTGCATGAGGATGTGAGCGTTTTAAATTTAATATCTTACAGCCCAAGTCTTTGCAGTACTGACTTTGATATATTATCCCATCAGCAGCAGATATAGAATTTAAAATCCCACGGTTTCTACTTTTAGTTAATGAAGTTCCATCAAAATAAACTCCATCCAACCTTTTAATATTTACTTTTGAATATTTATTTGGATTATTTATATAGAAATGAATGCTGGACCGTTCTCCACCACGAGCAATGGAATACCCCTCTGCCCTTAAACCCTCACGGATGCGTTGAAAAAATTTATGCTTACCGCTTGAGTCATTATCTGGAAGGTCAAAGCTAACTGATATATTCTTTTCTGAATGATGGTCAACTATTAAGTTTTTTTTTAAGTTTTCTTGATCTGACTCTACCTTAAATACCATAATATTTTGAGGAATATACTTTGGTATTTTTGGGACATTTCTTAATAATCCATTTGCTATTCTATCAGATAAGTCGCTGCGATATTTAAAGCCTAACGCTTCTATCTTTCTTATCCAATACTCTTTAGGCTGACAGTTAAAATGATACACACCCTCCTGTCCAGGCTTAGCGGCAGTCATTACTATCATTCGCAAAGAATTATTGGCAAGATTTTTGCAAAAATTATCAGCTTGCTCTGGGAGTAAATGTTCTGCAACTTCAATAGATACTGCGGCGTCATACTTACCCCAACTATTAACTTCTGCAACATTACCAAATTTGATGCAGTCTGCTACTTCAGCGGAAAGATGTGGCTTTGCTGCATCATAGCCTATCTCTATGCCACATAAATTTTCTACCCCATGAGCCTTAGCTCCGGCAAGAAAAGAGCCTATTCCGCATCCAAGATCTATAATAGAAGCAAGTCCAAGTTTCATCGCTACGTAATTGCCAATAGAAAAATTGTACTCGTGCTTTCCTCCAACACGCTTTGCAAAAAAATCGTCTTTATAAAGATCTTGTGGAGATGATGCAGCTATTGGAGCCGCTTCTTCGTTAGATATTTTTTGTTTACCATTCATGATTTTACCACTTGCATCATAAGAAGAAAGTCTTATGCATTCTGATGTATCTACTTTTCTTATTTCGACAAGACTCATTAACTCGCTTGAAAGTCTTTTGTTATTTTCTCTTTTCCATTTACTTTTATGCATTTGGCATTCGTGTTGCCTGTATAGAGCCACAGGCGAATCCAAAAAACCTATAGAAAAATTATGATTAAATACTCGAGCCCACATTTCTCTGTCGCTTTTACATTTTAATTCCTCATCATACAGGCCAATTTTGTCGTGAATAGATTTCTTTAGGATAACGCCTTGAGGATGAATGTACTTCCAGCGCAATGGATCATTTTTGTGCTTGATCCATTTACTGCGCATCTCGTTTTCTGATCTGCCTCTTTTAGAAAAATTGTAAGCCCAACCATGAACAAGGTCATGACCTTTCATCATCTTTTTAACACGTAAGCCAATAGAGTCTGGCATCAGCATATCGTCTGCGTCTAACATGCATATCAAATCGCCATTAGCACATTTTATTCCAACATTTTTAGCAGTTGAATAGCCGTAATTTTTATTCAATCTCACCAGTCTGACCCTTGGATACTTATTTACATAAGACTCAACAACTGAGCAACCGTCGTCAGAAGACCCATCATCTACGACTATCATTTCTAAATCGTCATAATTTTGAGTGACTACGCTTCGTATACAATCTCCTATATACGCTTTATAGTTAAATAAGGTGGTGATTACTGATACTTTCATTCTGCTGAAATGATTGGATGAGGTGTTATCTTCCACATATTACGCCTCCTGCGAGCCTCAGAGATAACTTTATGCCATTGAGCCCTAGAAGGCTCCGTATGGCCTATAGAGTCCTTCCTGCCCGTTCTCCATAGATAGCACGGCCTATCAAGGAACAGTCCATCAGCAAGCTCCTCGAGCCTGTAGCCCATATATTTGTCAACCGCACATTTCAGGTTCTGTGCCCAAACCTTATCTAATCTCTCTATGCGTTTAGAAAATGTCCTAAAATGGCTATAGCAATGCTTGTTGCGCTGCCCTTCATTAAGTAAATTGCTATTTGGTGGAGGGCATGAGCTAAAGCCTTTTCGCATTGGCTTCATATTAAAATCAGCAGTCACAAATTGGGTATATACGTATCCGATATTAGGATATTTCATATATTGCTCCATGACTGAACTGACAGCACCAGGAAGCAAGGCGTCATCTGCATCTAAACACCCAAAAAAATCACCCTTAGATATATCAAAAGCAATTTTAAGACAATTGCCGTAATATTGTCTTGTACTGTTTCTTATGTATTCTACTTGCACGTCTTTATTTGCAAGTTTTTGAGCATATTTAGGAAATTGATCACAAGTACCGTCTGTACTGGAATCATCTACAAAGGATAGTCGCAATGGCCTGTAATCTTGTAATAATACGCTTTCCATCCAGGCATCTAAATACGACAAATTGTTATAGCTTGCTGTTAATAGTGTAAAAATGGAGGTCATGGACCCAAAGTCCTCGAAAAATAGAATAATGAATATTGATGCATTTACTTATACATTAGATATCGACAGAGTAGGTCAACTAAATCTCGGGTTATATCAAATAACTCCAGAGCAATTCTGTCATTTCGCCCAAAAACTTGGGCAACTCAGAATTCCAGCATACATGATATCTGCTAATGGTTTTGCAAAAACTATGCGCAGTTCTTTTGAGCATAAGGACAAAATTCTCAATCTACTGGCAGAAATGGGAGCCAAAGAGAACAGGACTGGAACTTTTGCAATACCACAGTCGTTCAGACCTAACGACGACATTGCAATACAATTAAAGTCTTTTGAATTAGGAGAGATACATATAGCTACCAACAAATTCAGCGCTATATTTTATAGTATAACACGCAATATATTTAAAGACCATTTTAGAGCAAGTGGAGAAAATGACTTCTTCATATCCTCAGTAAGTAAAGATTTATTTCAACAATACATACAGGCTTTAAAGCGAAGTAATTTTAATACTACAGCTTTAGAGCCAATTGCCACAAAATTGCCAGAGGGGAGCGCTGTAGCTATCAACCCAATAGTGAGAGCTACAGAATCTGATAAAGCTGGATGGAATTTTAAGATAAATATATATCATGGAACTTTTGATCCATCAAAGACAAGTAATTTGGCAAAAGATATTATTAACTTTATTTTCCCCAATAAAGCAACAAGCATAAACTCTACTGATGTAGAGCAAAAAGTTTTTGAAATGGATATTGGTAATAAAGAAATTTATTTCTTTAGATGCAGCTACAGAGAGGCAAAAGCATTACAGCTAATTTTGGAAAGAAATAACTTTAACACTAGTGCACTACATGATGTGATCGAACAATTGGCGGCAAAAGGCGTAATGCCCAAAACAAGAGTTGATGGAGAGATGGACGGATTCGAAGACGATGCTGAATTTACTGAAGATATTAAAAGTTATGAAAAATTGTTCTTCCGAGATTCGACCATACCGCCTAAAAAGAAAAGATTCTTTAACGCTCAAAAAGATGGAATTAAATTCCTTTACAGCAGACAAAATGCGCTGCTGGGCGACGAAGTTGGTGTAGGCAAAACCATTCAATGCATCGTTGCTGCAAGTATGAGACTCGAAAGAAACGGCGGCAGATGTCTCATAATAACCAAAAATGCAGTAGTACCACAACTTATTTTAGAAATACAAAAAATTACTGGAGACAAAGACTCAGATATATCAGATGATTGGATGATCCCAGCAAAATGGACTGTTGTTTCTTATCAAATTTTTGAAGAAGATACTGTTACCTCCCCAGACAATCCAGCACCAATAAGAGAATTAGTAACGAAATCGCTAGCGCAGATGGCAAAGTCTGGATTATTTACAGTATGCATACTGGATGAGGTTCACATGATAAAAAATGGCAATCCAGAACATAGAGACAGAATAAATTTGAAACACACAAGTAGCCATAGAACTTTTAATGTACAAGAGGTTACTCAGTACATTCCGTTTGTCTGGGGAGCATCAGCAACCATAGTCGCAAACAAACCAATAGACATTTACAATCAGCTCAGAGCAATAAATCACAATGCTGGACTAATGAAGTACGAAGAGTTTAAAGCCAGATACGGTGGAGATTCCAAAAACCCAAAAGACCAATACGTAAAGGCTGATGAAATAAGAGACTTACTTACAGATCAGGGAGTTTACATTAGAAGAACAAAGCAAGAAGTTAATCCAGATATGCCACCTATCAAAATTAGTGAAGATAGATTTGCAGTTACAGAATCAAATATAGAAGAAATTATGAAAGGAGTAAGGAACAGAGATAGACCATCTGCTCAGGAAATGAGCAAAATAAGAGAGAAGATTGCATATTCAAAAATATTACATACTGTTGCTCTTGCAGAAAACTTAATTACTCAAGGCAAAAAAGTTGGAGTATTTACTGCACACGCAAAAACACTACAAGAAATTAAAAGAAGACTTGAGCTTTTACTGGAAGAGATATTCCCAGGCCAAGGCAAAAAGGTTGCAGCAATATCTGGAGGTCAGAACAGACGTATTCGTCAATCAGAGATACAGGCTTTTAAGGAGCCGGGATCAGAATATGTGGCAATAGTGATCAGTATTGACGCTGGAGGAACCGGCATAGATTTTCCCAATATTTTGACAGACGTAATAGTGAACGATTTTGATTGGTCTCCAAGTGATGACGACCAGTCTTTGGGAAGATTCTATAGAATCAATTCTTTAAACGCAGTCAATGTCACATACATGCTTGCTGAAAACACTTTAGATAGAAGATTTTACGAACTTCTTAAGAAAAAGAAAGAAATTGCAGAGCGTATACAAAATCTTTCAGATGAGGAAAAGTCTGCAGCATCTGCCAGTACTGGTAATGCCAACGAGCAAATTGCAAAGATAAGAGAAAGAAAATGGGCAGCATTGGTACAGATGGAAAACATCGACGAGCAATATCGAGCCTCTGGAGCTTAATATTTTATTCTGAAACTATTCGATGTTTATTTACTATAGCAAAAAACATGCCCCAATGCCCTTTTGATATCAAGCTTTCCATTTTCTTAAATACGTCACGGCCAACATCTTCAAGTTCGTAGCAACGATGTTTATGTCCAGATCTTGTGAATTCATCCACATCAACTGTTGCTTTTTTCTGACTTGATCTGTAGTGTATTTTTACTTCCATGCTCTTACGAGCACTTTTGGGGCTGCTTCCTTTAATTAGCGCAGTCTGAAAACGAGAAACAGAATGCGAGATAGAGGCAGTCTTCGTAAAATTACTTATAAGTTCGAATATGCGATGCATGTAGCTATTTCTTAATAACTATATAATTACCTATTTTTTAGTTAAGATAATTTTTCCATCTTTGATCTGCATATCAAGCTGATCGTTGTCAGACCATCCCAAGTGATCTGTTATACCAGGTGGAATCGGTATAAAGTAAATTTCATCATTACCAGTGAAGTAGTCACTGGCGTCTACATGATGAAGCTCAAGCCTTGTAATTGCCGATTTGGAGCTTAAGGCTTCTTTTTTCTTATTCATTGCTGCAACCAAATAACGGACAGAGTGGGATTCGAACCCACGTTACAGTCTCCCGTAAACAGCATTTCCAATGCTGCTCCTTCAACCGCTCGGACATCTGTCCTAATCGTCTATATCTATATCCGAATCGTTATCGTAAACAACTGGAATACTGAAATCTCTGGGAAGATTTTCAAATTTTTCTTGATCTGTGCTCATATTATTGTAAATTCAGTAAATAACGTGTACGATTGACTACACTAAGCATTTCATCCTTGATGTTGTGCAAATCGGTACGCTCTTCTGAGATAGACTCAGAAAGCTTACCTGAAATGAATTTTTCTACGCTGTCAATAAAATCCATAGGTTTTACCGCTTCTATACCATGACACTTAGTAGACAAAGAATCTATTTTAAGGATTCCTCTGTCACCTCCAGCATACACCTCGACAAATTGATCCATAAGGTCGTCCAGCTCGTCGTAGGCTTTCCCGAGAGCCTTGTGAGCAGCATAGGAAGTGGTTTGCCAGTGCAGTATCTTAATCTGGTTTTGAATTGTTAAAAAACTTTGAATAATCATAGTAATTCCTTTTAAAAAGCAACTTTACTATTTTTGTAATACGTTTAAGTTACTGGCTTTACCTCCATTTGTGGCTTAGACCGCTGGCATGAACTACAGCCTTTTGCCACTGGTGCTTGTCCATCTTTTGTTATACGAGGACCAAGCGTACTTCTACCTAAGTTCTTAAGAGTATTGAGATTTCCTGTAATAAGCATCAAAGCAGGATTGACCATAGATTTTTCTCCAGTAAACCATTCTTCTGTCTCCCAAGCAGTAGCATCTGGAAGTTTATCCTTAAATATATTCTGAACATCCATGGCGTACCAGTTCTCATTTTCTCTTATGCTACAAGCGTTTTTGTTCTTACATATTGTATTCATGACCATTGATAGGCAAATTTCATCTGAAATCTTTAATAGTCTTATTTTAAGGTGA
>Ga0247841_10001819_pt1 | contig 45046 bp, 44 predicted proteins | sample LaCruzMarch2015__2_FD_192410 | JGI IMG/M metagenome (GOLD analysis project Ga0247841, IMG submission 192410) | Freshwater microbial communities from meromictic Lake La Cruz, Castile-La Mancha, Spain - LaCruzMarch2015_18m | ecosystem: Environmental > Aquatic > Freshwater > Lake | place: Spain... | reverse complement strand
TTTTGTTACAATTTCATTGTAGAGTTGAATAGAAGTGTTCATAACAAAAAGCACCTTACGGTGCTTTTTGTATTGTAGCTTAGTTTGTTTAAAAAAGGAATAGTTTTGGGGTTTCGTAATTCAAAGTATCTTAAACTCTCAGTTGAGAAACAGGAGGAAGTTGAAGAACTGATAAAAAAATACCAGTGGAAAAATTCCAAAAACGGAAGAGCCTCAGTCATTGAAGCAATCTGTAATCTGTTGAACCCAAACCAAGAAATTTCTTGGTTGAATAATGTGCTCGATAGTTGTTGTCACTACAACAGTTTCTACGGAGATTTTGGGTTAAACCATGTCTTTGATGTAATCTTTCTGCCGATTATTATCGGTAACGTTACAAGACAAAAAAAATATTTTGTTGACATTAGTTCATGTTTTTATTTTGGTTTGGGTGAAAGAAACTCTTTGTTTCAGGTTTTAAAAATTCATCGTGAGATTTTAAAATGGCACGAGACAAAAGGAGAAACCGAAGTCAATCCAATCTTTAGCTTTAGCAAAGATTTTGTAAGAAACTCTACCTTGGAAACAGGACACTCAAAAAGTACTGAAGATGCAGTAGCAAACTACAAAAATGTCCAACTTAATTACGGGAGGACATAGTCATGAAAAAGTGGGATATTTTTATTGCAGTTTTGTTGGTTGTAGTTATATTAATTAGTATTTACAATCTTTTATCTAGTGTCTTCATGATTAATTTTTTGGGAGTTTCTTTTAGAAGTGAAATTCCTATCATGCTTAGCAGCTCTCTGACAATAATATTTTTTTCAGTAATATTGGTTAATAAATTGAGAAAAAATAAAGGAGGTAAGTCATGAAAAAACGAATCATAATTGGCATATCCATTTTTATAATGGTTGCAATAATATCATTTGTTTTCTTCGTTGTCGTATCGATGGAGAGAAGTAGTAGTATCCTTGATAAGGAAATACAAACTCAAAAACTTATGATAGCGGATTCAACAGCAAAGGCAAAAGCAGATTCTATTGCTTTAACTTCTTGTAAAGAAAAGCAAGTTTACGCATTTTCTAAATTAGTCAAAAAGTTAAAAGAAAATTCTTTTACTTTCAGCTTAATCAAAGTTGAACTCGCAAATGGTTCTGATCCTATTGGAATGGAGAAGCCACCAGCAACAATAGAGCAGTTGTCAAAGTGGACTTCATTCGACTTTATCGTTTTAAGTTTTCCAAATAGTTTTATTGATTTGATAGGTGGAAAAATTGGAATATTATCAATTTCTTGCAATAATTATGATAAAAAGAATCCTGAATTTGTTGCAGCAATTAATACAGAAAGAGAAACTTCCTATGGTTACAGTATGAGATCAATTCCTTATTTTATGGCAGAAACAGGAAAAGAGTCGATTTCGGAAATTGAAGAACAGAAATATGTCTTAGAGGCTATTGAACGTGCTCTACATGCAATAGAAATAACAGTTGCGTGTGACAGAGTACTTTCATCACTGATACAGATGGAACAAGAAGAAAAATTGGGACATAAGCCTCCTTCAGTAATAATAACGACGGAGGATACAATACAGTAAAATTGAATTAAAACAGAAAAATATTTGGACTTACTAACTTCGGTTGGTAAGTCCATTTTTTATAATGTGAGGCTGACAGGATAAGATAAATATGGTAATATGTGTTTATTAATAATAAATATAAAATAAATATATGGATTTTAAAAAATTTAATCCTTTTTCAAAAAAAGGAGAAGAAAAAGTAGAAGGAAAAGAAGGTTTATTTAATAATGCAGAAAAACCACCAATGACTTTTGCAAAACTCTTAGAAGAGTTAAAGAGTGGTTATGTTTTAGAACAGGTAAAAAATTTACCAGTTTTAGTAAATGGAAAGCCTATTGATCGTATTAGTTTTGGGGGGAATGGGGGAGTAGATTTTGTTGGGGGAGAATTTTCCGAAAAACTTCCGATAGGAGAGAAAATAAATGAAGATATCTTTGATGTTTCCTTAGATAAAAATGGTTCCCCCAAAAAACCATTGATGACTTTTGCAAAACTATTAGAAGTTTTAAAGGATGGTAGTTATAATTTAGAGCAGGTAAAAGATTTACCAGTTTTAGTAGACGGGAAACCAATTGATCGTATCAGTTTTGGAAGAAATGGTAGAGTAGAATTTCTCAGTAAATAATAATAATTCAGATTTTTGGAATTTACTTTTTCATATTGAACTTCTTTTCGCATAAGTCATCAAACTTGACATCTCTGTCAAGAGTGGTGAACTTGACGACTGTGGTATACTAAAAATAGGTAAGATATTATTAATCCCGACCATAGTCGGGATTATGAGTCCCGTTAGAAGCCGCGGTCGCAATCTCTAACGAGGAAATAACTTTATTAGAAATTTATAAGTCGGAAAATTATATAATTAAGTAGGTTAAAAAAGACCGCGACCTGCTTCTAAACGGGATGAATAAAATAACGATATACAGTACACCAACATGTCATTTTTGTCATATGGCAAAAGATTTCTTTACATCTAAAGGAATTGTTTTTGAAGATTTTGATGTTTCGACCAATTTAGAGAAAAGAAAAGAGATGGTAGATAAAAGTGGTCAGATGGGGGTTCCAGTGATTTTAATTGATGACAAGTTAGTTGTTGGTTTTAATAAACCAAAGATTGTGGAAATTTTGGATATCAAAGAGTAGTAATTTTTCAAATAATGACGTATTATAAAAGCATTCCGACCTAAGTCGGAATGCTTTTATCGTTTAGCCCTTGTAGTTCAATGGATAGAATGGCTCACTCCTAACGAGCTGATTCAGGTTCGACTCCTGACAAGGGCACAGACATAGGTAGGTGGTAACATAATTGTCAGTTTGGTTCCGTCATGAGACCCCACAATTTAAACCTTATTTATTAAGGGTCATTTTTATGTTTTTTGGATTAACCCAGACAGGAATTGAACTTTTTTGGGAAAATTTGGGTTTATTGATATAATCTAGGTACGGGTAAAAAAATCATTACTAATTAATACAATTCATTTTATATGAAAAATTTTACAAACGCAGAAGAATTAAATAGGAGAACATTAGAAGCTCAAGAAAAGATAAAAGCTGGAGGTAAAGATGCGCTAGATGCTCATTTTGAGTTAAATAAACTTGCTGAAGAAGCTGAAAATGTGAGAGAAGAAGCAGAGCAAGAGAATGCTCAATTCAATGAAAAGAAAAAACTAAAAAAAGAAGGGGAAAAAGATCTTGAAATTGTGCTAAATTCAGAAAACAAAGAAAATGCTATTGAAGACAAGACATTAGGACCTATTTATATGGTTTACCGAGATAATAGAAATTGGGAGAAATATGCTCCAAAAATCATAGATCATATAAGGAAAGAGCTTGGTGGACAAGTAGAGGTTCAGGTTTTTTCTAGGGAGACGGACAAAAAAGAAATAAAAAAATGGTATCAAGAAAATGAAGCTAAGTTTAAGGATGAACTTATTCTTAGTGATGATACTTGTGATCCACCATTCGAAGCTGATAGCGTTGATTTCTTGGGAAGAGTAACTAAAAAAATTGATGAAAAAGATAAAAAATTTAAAAATAAATTTAATCTTGACAGCTATCTATGGCAATTAAACCGAGAAATAGCCGAAAAAATGTTGGAAAAAACTTTTGGTACAAGAAATATTACTGCCTTAATGGATACATATGAAGAAACCAAGGATGTATATACACGTATATTTAAACTTGCCCTTGAAAAAAATAATCCCAGGAAAATTGTTTTCGTTGAATTTAGATTTGGACATCATATCAATGTTGTAAATCCAATAGAAGCAAATAAACGTAGTGAGAAAAATGACCAAGAGGTTTTAGAGTTTGTGAAAAAATGTTTACTTGACGCTGGATATCCTGAGGCAAATATTTCAATAGTAAGTGATGTTGAAAAAATTACTGATCCAGAAAAAATTAAGTCGGTGGAAGATGAATGGTTTTTTATCGATAGTCATAATCCTATGCAGTATGTTTATGCAGATGATGGATTAAAAGTTTTTGATCCAACAAAAATTTATGGAACAATTGGAGTATCAGAAGATAACTTTACGACCGAAGCTCTTATTTCTAAGATTGATCAAAACATTAGGAAAATAGATACCCCAGAAGATTTTGTTTCAATTTTTACGTCTAACCCTAATTTTTCTAATTTGAATCAAGGGCAAAAAGAAGAAGTGTATAAAAAAATTGGGAGTGAGGAAAAATTTATTAAAATAGTGAATTATTTAATCGATTTACATAAAAATGATCCTCTGTGGAAAGGAAATAATTTTAAAACTGTTGTTGATATGATTTTTTGGTCTCGACGATGTGGTTTACCTCTTAGTAAAGGGGGAGAAGAACAAATCAATAAAAGAATTGAAGAAGTGATGGCGTCGTCATAAAGTTGTATTTTTCGCTTATATACTCCAAAAAGCAACTTGTTATACAAATTCTCCATATATTCACTATCTTCTAATATTTTTTATAATAAAGTTTTGATATGGATACAAACTGAAAGATATATTACTACTGGAGTTCTGATGTGAGGAATGGGAAAGGTGCCCATTCCGCAAGACCTTGAGCGTTTTGTAATCAAAATGTGAAAGGTGTACAACTTCTGTAAGAAGGAGATGTACGTTCGATTCGTGTCGGGGGCACTTTTATTTCAATTCAAAATATGATATATTCGTAGAATGGATCCCGTTAGAAGCGTTTATGGCTATAATAGGAGATCAAAAATACAAAGTTTTGTTTATGTTATTTTATTTAATTATTTAAGCAACGGAAATGTAAACATTTCCTGCTTCTAACGGGATGGATCCTGAAGTAAAAAATTTATTAGAAGAGAATTTAAAACTATCTAAAGAGAATAATCAATTACTTCTTAAGATTCGTAGTGTTCAACGTTGGGCACAGGTTACACGCGTTTTTTATTGGGTAATTATTATTGGTGCATCTTTTGGAGCACTGTATTATCTAAAGCCATATTTGGGAAACTTGATGAATTTATATACCGGAGGAGTTTCAGGGGTTCAAAATTTTAGTGATATTAAAAAGAGTTTAAGTAGTCAAGACCAGATAAACGATTTATTGAAATCGTTGAATCAGTAATATGCCGAGATAGCTCAGTTAGCAGAGCATTCGCCTGAAGAGCGAAGGGTCCCCAGTGCAAACCTGGGTCTCGGCACCACAATACAAAACACCTCCAATTGGAGGTGTTTTGTATTGTGGTGCTAGATTGATTTAATTTTTAATTTTGTTTCTCTATTTTTATCTAACTTTGGAAGTTTAATAATTAAAAGTCCATGTTTCTCTATTGCTTCAGCTTCTTCTGGGTCAACTTCTTCGGGAAGGGAAATGGTTCTAGAAAATGCTCCCCAATAAAGCTCTTGAACAAAATAATTATTTTTATCAATAGATTGATTTTCTTCTCTTTTACCACGGATAGTAATCATATCGCGGGTGATTGTTATAGAAAGGTTATCTGGTTGAACCCCAGCAATCATTGTTTGAACAATGATATCTGTAGGAGTTTGATAAAGGTCGACAGTTAGCTCTGCATCTATTTCTTCTTCCCATTTTGATTCTTTTGATTCAGGATTTTCTTTAAGAGAAAGAATAGTTTTTTTATTTAACCCATTGTGATTATGGGGGATTTCTTTTTCTTCGTTTTCTTCATTATCCTCAAAACGAATACCACCAGTAAGACGTTCTAAAAATGATTTCTTTTTTTGCATATTATTTAATTGGGCATAGGGATATCTTTCCCCATACGTTTTAGTTTTTCAAATATAAGTATGTTGATAATCGTGACGACCCACAAAAATCCAAAAACAGAAAGGAAATTCTCGCCACTTCCTTTCATTATAAAAAAATTAAAGATACTATGCAAGACAACTGCGCACACAATACCAGCTAAAAGGTATATTGCTCTGTATTGTTTTAAGTAAAAAGACAGCCCAAGTGCACTCCCAATCATAGCGCTAGATATAGCATGGAGTAGAGTAGAACCAAGGAATCTCAAATTTCCAGTGAGCATTCCAACTACTGCGCCACTTACGCTAAATGGATTTATGAGATATAGGAAATTTTCTAGCGCGGCAAAACCTAAAGCTGTAGCTATAAAATACATTGGATAATCAATTGGCTGGTCAACATGTTTATTTCCAAAAATAATAACCATTACTCCTATGAATTTCAGCATTTCCTCTATAATTGCCCAGACAATGATTTGGGTCGTGTTATTTTTTATAAAATTAAGTGAATATTTTTCAAGCCAAACAGCGATAAAAACAATCAGTCCACCAAGAACAAAAGATACAATAATTAGACCTATCGGTTCGCGGTCTTCCTGGTCTTCTTGTCGTAACCAAAACCAAAGCCAAAAGATAGCTGGAACAATACCACTTAATATGGCTAGGATTAGAGTTTTAGGGTCTTGTAATAAATTAGTCATCCCAGTACTAAAATTTTAATATTAATTATTATTTTATTCGATTTCATATTGTATATAATATTCATTGTCTTTTTTTATATTAATCAAAAATTTAGTACGGGACAAGTTTAGATAGGCCATTTTTCTACTATTAATAATTTATCTTTGCCCATAGTTTGCCAAATTTCTTCAGTAACAAAAGGCATAAAAGGATGGAGAATTTTTAAAATTTTATTAAGAGTATGAAGTAGGAATTGTTTTCTAGATAAAATCTCTTTCTCCAATCCAGAATTAAATATTTTTTTACTTTCTTCTAAAATGACATCAGCAAAACGATTCCATGTATATTTATATATTTTTTCTCCAACTAAATAAAACCTGTATTCATCCATTTCCTTAGTTATTTCATTTATTAATTCATTTTGTTCTTTTATTAAAATAATTTCTGAATCAGTATAATCTTTAAAATTATTATCATACTTTATGTCAGAAGTACTACTCAAAACAAATCGTGTAATATTCCAAAGTTTATTGGCGTAATTTTTGTATGCACGTATTTTATCTTCAGATAGAGATAGGGAAGTCCCAGGGGTATTTCCCACAATCATTCCAATTCGAAAAGCATCTGTTCCGTATTTATCGGTCAAAGTTAGTGGGTCAATTACATTACCTTTACTTTTACTCATTTTTTGACCCTTAGCGTCTAACACCATTCCATGATAATAAACAGTTTTAAATGGAATATCTCCCGTTATATAAAGTCCAAGCATAATCATTCTTGAAACCCAAAAGAAAACTAAATCTCCAGCGGTTTCCATTATATCGGTTGGATAAAATGTTTTATAATCTTTTGAATCTGGGTAACCAAGTGAAGCAAATGGCCATTGACCAGATGAAAACCAAGTATCAAAAGTATCTTCGTCGGCTCTTACTTCTCCGCCACATTTATTACATTTTGAAATTTTATTTTCTATGTCTACTATTCCGTGTCCACAATCATTACAAATTTTTGCTGGGATAGGTATACCCCAAACAATTTGACGAGAAATATTCCAATCCATTATATTTTCTAGCCAATGAACAGTAATTTTTTGATAATGTTCGGGGATGTATTTTATTTTATTTTGATTAATAATTTCTAGAGCTTTTTCGGCTAAAGGTTTCATTTTTATAAACCATTGATTTTTTATTTGAGGTTCAAGAATAGTTCCGCATTTGTAGCAAGTTCTAACTACATGTTTATAATTTTCCTCTATTTTTTCTACTAATCCTTTACTTTGTAATTTTTCAATAATTAAAGGACGTGCTTTTTTAATATGCATTCCAGCAAATTCACCAGCTATAGGTAGTAATTTTCCATTTTCATCTATTATTTGTTCTTTTTCCAATCCACGTCTTTCGGCAATTTCAAAATCAACACCATCGTGCCAAGGAGTAATAGTCATTACCCCTGTTCCGAATTCCATATCTATTGATTCGTCTTTTATTATAGTTGACGTGATTGGTCCGTTTATCCATTCAAGGTCAATTTTTTGGCCATCTTTATACTCGATATATCTTTTATCATCTGGATGCATAACGACATATTTGTCACCAAATTTTGTTTCTGGTCGAGAAGTAGAAATAGTAAACGGTCCATATTTCAAATAATAATATGGCTCAGTTCTTTCTTCATCTTTTATTTCTAAATCAGAAAAAGAAGTTTGATGTTTTGTACACCAAGAAACAATTCTGTTTCCTCTATAAACAAGTTCATCATCATAAAGTTTTTTAAAAGTTTGATAAACTATTTTTACAATACTTTCATCGAGTGTAAATTTTTCTCTAGACCAATCACAAGAAGCTCCCATTTTTCGGACTTGGTCTTTTATATTAGATGAATTAAGTAATGTGAAATCTAGAATTTCTTTATATAAATCATTTCTATCCATATCAAATCTAGTTCGCCCTTCTTTTTCTAATTTTTTTTCATAAACAACTTGGGTTTCAAACCCTGCATGGTCGAGCCCTGGTAGCCAAAGTGTTTTAAAACCTCGCATCCTTTTATATCGGATAATTAAGTCCTCAATAGTCATAACAAGCCCATGGCCGGCGTGGAGGGAACCATTAGCATTTGTCGGAGGCATTATCAAAGTAAAAGCATCAGCATCTTTATCGGTGATTCCTTTTTCTATGCAAACATCGGGATTAAAAAAACCACTGTTTTCCCATAATTTATATATATGGTCTTCCGTTTCTTTTGGATTGTATGGTTTTAGAAATTTAGGATTAATATTAGGTTCATCCATATGTAAAATATAGCATATTTTACTATAAAGATAAATTTCCTTTGGCCTTGATGGGTTTTTGATTTTTTGTTGTTTTTTTATTTTTATATTGAAAGTATCCAGCAATTCCTATCATAATTGCGTTGTCGCCAGTTAGATTTTTAGAAGGGAAGTGTGCTTTTACAGAGTAAGGCAAGACCTTACTCAGCTCCAATTTTTTTATTTTTAATTTCATCTGTTTTTGAAGATAAGCATTCGCCGAAACTCCACCGCCAACAATAAGAGTTTTAATTTTATATTCTTTTATTGCTTTAATTGTTTTGTGAATAAGTACTTCAACAACTGCATCTTCGAATTCTCTAGCGATTTTAGATTTAATTTCATCCGTCAATTTTCCAATATCTCGAATCATATATAAAACTGCTGTTTTTAAACCAGAAAAAGAAAAATCATAATCTTTTGAATACATCATCGGGCGAGGTAGTTGTATTTGAGTTCCTCCTCCCCTTACTAAGGGGAGGATTGAGGAGGGGTCTTTTGAGTTTAAGAACCCCCTCCCAGCCTCCCCCTTGGTAAGGGGAAGGGGAATTAAATTCTCTCGCTCTATGTTAGCCAACTTTGATATTTCTGGTCCTCCCGGATAAGGAAGCCCAAGCATACGTGCGACCTTGTCGAAGGCCTCACCCGACGCGTCATCGCGGGTTCCGCCAATTTTTTTGTATTTTTGAAAATCTTTGATTAAAATAAGTTTTGTATGTCCACCTGAGACAAGAAGTGAAAGTATCGGGAATATTTTTTTGTTTTGACTAATTGTAAAAGTTTTTCCTTTTTGGGGAAATATAGAAAATATATGACCCTCCATATGATTGACCGGTATTATTGGAATATTATATTTTTCAGAAAGCTCACGAGCAAAAACGATACCCGTCCAAAGTGCTGGTTCGAGACCGGGGCCATATGTTACGGCAATTAAATCAATCCCATTAGAAGTAGAAACCCGTTGCGAGCACTCACGACTTTTAACGGGACGAGTCTCTTCAATTTTAATTTTTGCTTGTTTTAAAGTTTTTTCAAAAAGAATTGGCAAATTTTTTTGGTGTTCTCTTTTAGCTAGTGTTGGAAAAACACCTCCATATTCCGCATGGATTTTTATTTGTGAATTCGTATTGTTGGCGAGAATCTTGAAAATGTCATTTTTCCTATGTTTTTTTACTTCCAAAATACTAATTCCAGTATCATCACAACTTGTTTCAATGGCTAGGATTATCATCCCAGTACTAAAATTTTAATATTAATTATTTCTTTAAACTCGACTTTATAACTCATAAATATTACTCCTTTCTGTACTTTTTATTAATCAAAAATTTAGTACGGGACAGGTAAAGACACTATATCACAAGGGTTTTTATTTGACTATGTTTATGGTAAACTCTCAATATGAAAAGAAAGTATTTAGGATTTCATCTAGTATTATTAGGGCAAATAACATCGGGTAAAGATACCCAGGCCAAACTTTTACAGAAGGAGTATAGCTTAATTCCGATTGAGTCCGGAAAACATTGGCGTAAGTTGCAGAAAGAAAACAGTAAAGAAGGAGAATGGATAAGAAGGACAACCTTACTGGGTAAGCCAGCTCCGGTTGCCCTTATGAAAAAATTTTTAATTGAAAATATTAAAAAAGGGGAAAAAAATAAAAATCTTATTTTTATAGGAAATCCTAGATTGAAGCCAGAAGCTCAACTTTTAAAAAAAATACTAAATACTAAAAAAGAAAAATTTTTTGCGATATATATAACACTTCCTGATAAGATCGTATATAAAAGATCTTCTAGAATAAACAGGACAGATGATGATAAAGTTAAAATAAAAAGAAGAATTAAGTGGCACAATGAACAAGTTGGCAAAACAGTTAAATATTTTGAATCTCTCAGTAAATTAAAAAAGATAAACGGTAATCAATCAATAGAAAAAGTTCACAAAGATATAGAAAAAGCAATTTTATATTTTAAATCATTAAATAATTAATCATGTATGAATCCCGTTAGAAGCCGCGATCGCAATTTAAAAATAAATAAAATTATGAAAATAATATATATTAAAATTAATAGATTTAAACATCAGACCCGCGAGTTGATCGCGATCTGCTTCTAAACGGGATGAAAATATTAAGTGAATTATTAGAAGATGTAAATGTAATCGAAAGTCACGGGAATTTAGAAACTCGGATATCTTCAGTATCACTTAACTCAAAAAATATTGAACCACGTTCGTTATTTGTGGCGCTGGTTGGTAATGTTGTCGATGGACATATGTTTATTGATGAAGTTATCGAGAAAGGAGCAACAGCAATTGTTTATGAAAATGACCCAAAGGAGTTTAAAAATGGCATCACGTATTTGAAAGTAGCTGACTCACATAGTACAATAGGTATTATAGCCGATAATTTTTATGGAAATCCGTCTCGTAAATTAAAATTAGTTGGGGTAACAGGGACAAATGGTAAGACGACAACGGTTACATTACTTCACCAACTTTTTATGAATCTTGGATACAAGGTGGGTCTTATCTCAACTGTTTCAGATAAAATTTGTGGTGATGTTGTTGTCACGAATCGTGCGACTCCAACGACTCCTGATCCAATAATTTTAAATAAATTACTTGCAGAAATGGTAGATGTAGGCTGCGAATACTGTTTTATGGAAGTAAGTTCACATGCAATGGCTGAAAAAAGGATATCAGGTGTATCTTTTGCTGGTGGAATTTTTACTAATCTAACGTTGGATCATCTAAACTATCATGGCACTTTTGAAAATTATCGTGACGCCAAAAAAAGTTTTTTTGATATATTACCAGCAACTGGTTTTGCAATTTCTAATATTGATGATGAAAAGGGAGAGTATATGTTAAGTACAACAAAAGCTAATAAGTATACTCTAAGTCTAAAGAAACCAGCTAATTTTAATGAGAGACTAGAAACAAAACTAATGGGTGAATTTAATATGTACAATATTTTAGGCGTTTATGCTGTGGCAGTTTTACTTGGGCAAGACATGGCTAAATCCAACAAAGTTGGATCGCCCGACTCTTTCATGAAAGAGTTTAGGGACAAAGTTAAAGAATTAATAAAAGATTTGGATGGAGCACCAGGAAGATTCCAAACCATAAAAAGCATGTCTGCACATGCAGGTAAAAATAATATAACTGGAATTGTCGATTATGCTCATTCGCCTGATGCACTAGAGAATGTTTTGAAAACAATCCAACAATTGCGAGATCAGCCAAAGGTCAGACCTATGGCTAGTCATAGGTCTGACCTTTGGCCAAGAATTATTACTGTTATTGGTTGTGGTGGCGATCGGGATAAAAGTAAACGACCTATTATGGCAAAAATTGGTTATGAAATGAGTGATGTTCTTATTCTTACTTCTGATAATCCAAGAAGTGAAAAACCGGAAGATATCCTAAATGAAATGCAAAAAGGTATACCGCTTGATGGAGTTGATGAGGTAGAAATAATTGTTGACCGTCATGTAGCAATTCAAAGGGCTTGCGAATTAGCAAAAGAAGGGGATTATATATTAGTCGCGGGAAAGGGGCATGAGAATTATCAAGAAGTGAATGGAGTTAAAACACATTTTGATGATGTTGAAGAATTAGAAAAGTTTCTTAAGTAGTAAGTAGAATGTAGAAAGTAGTATGGAAAAAGAAAATAGAACAACTTACCCCGTACTAATTTTTTGATTAAATGATATAAGCAATAAATATAATTCAAAAAGATAAAATTATGAATAATGAAAATAAAAATTTTAAAAATTTAGTACTGGGGTGTAAAAAATGTGAAAAGAATTTTGAAATAGATCAAGATGATCACATTTTTTATAAACGGATGGGTGTGCCGGTACCGGAGTATTGCCCGACTTGTCGTCAGCAATGGAGAACACTTTTCAGAAACTTTAAAACACTTTATAAAAGACCATCTAGTAAATCAGGAAAGATGATTATTTCGATGTATAACCCAGATGTAAAATTTCCAGTTTGGGATATTTCTGAATGGTGGGCTGATGATTGGGATGCAACTTCTTATTCGTTAGATATTGATTTATCAAAACCTTTTTTAGAACAACTTTTTGAATTGAAAAAGAAAGTTCCACATTATTCGATAATGAATACACGTAGTGTTAATTGTGAATACTCAAACATGGTTTTAGATTCCAAGAATTGTTACTTAATTATGGGTTGTGTCGAAGATGAGAATTGTGACTATGGGCATATCGTTTGGTATTCAAAAGATTGTACTGACAATTTATATATTTATAAATGTGAGCTTTGCTACCAATGTATTGACTGTGTTAATTGCAATAAATTATTTTATTCACAAGAATGTGAATCATGTGCCGATTCTATTGGACTCTATGATTGTCGTGGTTGTACCAATTGTGTAGGTTGTGTCGGCTTAAGGCAACAATCGTATCAAATTTTCAATGAGCAAGTTACCAAAGATGAATATAATGATTTTTTTAAAAAATATCCCCTTAGCGAAGAATCAAGTATTATCTATATTTTAAATAAGAAGGAAGAATTAAGAAAAAAAATTCCAACCAGGGCGGTTTATGGTTCTCATAATAACGATGTTCTAGGAGATCATATTTATAATGCACATAATATTAAATATTCTTTCGATACAAAAGGCGGGGAAAATAGTCGATATGGTTATACTGCCAATAAACCGATCGAATGTTTTGATATTACTTTTGCTGTGAACAATGAATATTGTTACCATATTTTAACTTGCGGTGGGAGTAATAATTTAATAGCCTGTCATTTGGTGATGGATTCAAGTTTTACTTTTTATTCTGAATTTTCTAACAATATCAAAAATTGTTTTGGTTGTGTTGGCTTACGTAATAAAGAATATTGTATATTAAATAAGCAATATACAAAAAACGAATATGAAAAATTAATTCCACAGATTATTGAAAATATGAAAGAAACTAGGGACTGGGGAAACTTTTTCCCAATTTCTATGTGTCCATTTGGTTACAATGAGTCTATTGTTAATGAATATATGCCACTTTCAAAAGAAGAAGCCCTAAAACAAGGGTTTACTTGGCGAGATGATATCCCGAGGACAATTGGGCAAGAAAATTGTGTCTATAAAGATTTACCTAAAAATCCTAATGATTATGATGATGAAAAGCTTTTAAATAAGATTTTAAAATGCGAATCTTGTGGTTTTAATTATAAATTTATTTCTAGAGAAATTACTTTTTATAAAAGAATGAAATTAGCAATTCCAAATAAATGTTTTAATTGCCGTCACCAATTAAGAATGAACAGTAGAAACCCAAGAATATTAAATGAAACAATTTGTGTTTCTTGTGGTAATAAAACTATGACAACTTATCCAAAAGAAAAACATAATATGTATAAAATATATTGTGAAGAATGTTATAAGAGGGAAATTAATTAAGTATTAGGTAGTAAGTAGAAAGTAGTATGGAAAAAGAAAATAGAACAACTTGCCCCGTATTAATTTTTTGATTAAATGATATAAGCAATAAATATAATTCAAAAAGATAAAATTATGAATAATGAAAATAAAAATTTTAAAAATTTAGTACTGGGGTGTAAAAAATGTCAGAATAATTTTGAATTAGACCAAGATGATTTTTCATTTTATGAGAAAATGAAAGTACCACTACCAAATGTTTGTCCAGATTGTCGTTTTAAAATGAAAGCAGTATGGAGGAATGAAACGAGCCTTTATTCAGGAAGAAAATGTGATTTATGTGAAAAAAATATTATTACAATGTATAATCCAAAATCTCCATATAAAGTTTATTGTGGTGAGTGTTATAGAAGTGATAAATGGGATGCAAAAAATTATGCACAAGAATATGATTTAAATCGACCCTTTTTTGAACAATTAAAAGAATTATTTATTAAAGTTCCTAAAAATAATTTATTTATAACACTTTCAAGTGGGTCTGTTATAAATAGTGATTATATAAATAATGCTGGTGGTACAAAAAATTGTTATTTTTTATTTAATGGTGGTCCAGCAGAGGAAACTTTTTATTCACGTGGTGTACTAGATTGTAAGGAAATATGTGATGCTTATTTTGGTATCAATATTGAAGAGTGTTATGAGATTGTAAATGTAAATAAATCTAGTAAAATATTTTATGGCCAAAATGCTATTGGGTGTGTTGATTGCCAGTTTATATTAAATTGTAGTGGTCTTACCAATTGTTTTGGATGTGTGAATTTGAGAAATAAAAGTAATTGTTGGTTTAATGAGCAACTAACTCATGAAGAATATAAAGAAAAATTAATTGAAGTTATGGGTAGCTACTCAAAATTATTAGAAGTTTATCAAAAGTTTAAGGGGTTTTCTTTACAATTTCCATATCGAGAAAATAATAATTTGAAAACAATAGATTCAAATGGGGATTATTTATTAGAGTGTAAAGATGTTCAAAATAGTTTTGAGGTAACTAAAAGTGAAAATTGTAAATATCTTTTTTCTAGTAAAAGAATAAAAGACTCAATAGGTATAATTGGTTTTGGTCTTCAATCGGAACTTCTTTTAGAATGTGTTGGAACTGGGTATTCAAGTAATGTTATAGCTTCATATTGTGTAGACCAGTGTCGTGATGGAGGATATTCTTTTTCTTGTTTTCTCAATAATCAAAATATTTTTGGTTGTGATGGGTTAAAGAATGCTGAATACTGTATTTTAAATAAGCAATACGAAAAAGATGAATATGAAAAAATTAAGGAGCATATTATCAAAGAACTTACCGATAAGGGAATATATGGGTTGATGATGCCACCAGAAATCGCTCCGTTTGCTTACAACGAAACTATTGCCAATGACAACATGCCTTTAACTAAAGAAGAAGCTCTAGCTCAAGGTTTTCGATGGGAAGATGATATTCAGATGACTAAAGGCAAGGAAACATTGTTACCAGAAAATATTCCGGACCATATTAATGATGTTAAAGATGAAATTACTAAAGAAATATTGAAATGTATTGATTGTCAACGAAATTACAAAATTACCGAGCAAGAATTATTGTTTTATCGAAAAATGAAATTGCCGATTCCGAGAAAATGTTTCTTCTGTCGCCATCAAGACAGAATCAAAAGACGCGGACCATACAAATTCTGGGACAGAAAGTGTGATCACTGTGGTAAAGATATAAAAACAAACTATTCTCCAGAAAGACCTGAGGTGGTATATTGTGAAGATTGTTATAGAAGTGAGGTAATGTGAGAAGCATGTCCCGTAGTGAGCTTTGCTCTACTACTGGGATGTTATCAACAAGAAGTTATATAAATAATTATGAATCTAAATAACAATAAAAAATGGGATGAAGTTTATAGAAGTAATAAACCAAATAAAATTCCTTGGAATTTTAAGGTTGTTCCAAATTGGTTTAAGGATATTATTTACAGTAACTGGGTTAAGCCATGTTATACATTAGATATTGGTTGTGGATTAGGTAATTATGCACATTTTTTATCCAAAAATAAATTTAAGGTTCTTTCGATTGATATTTCTAAGGAAGCGATAAAAAAAGCTAAATTTATTTATGAAAATAAAAATACTAAATTTATTGTTTTTGATGCTTTGAAACTTTCAAAATTACCAATTTTTAAAAAATTTAATTTTATTTTAGATATTTCTTTTTTTCATTATGTGGAACCTCAAAAAAGAAAAAATTATTCTAATTCTTTATACAAAATTACAAACAAAAAAGCCAAAGTTCTTATTTGTTGTTTTAATAGAAAAGATAAAGTTTTTAGAGATCAAAAATGTTTCTTTAATCCAGATATTAATATGAAAACATATACTTTATCAAAAAAAGAGATTATTGATACCTTTAAAGAAAAATTTAAAATAGAAGAGATTAAAGAAATTAAATTTGGTAAATTTAGTAAAATAGGTAATAGCTTAACCAGAAAAAGATTTTTAATTAAGTTAGAAAGAAAATAATTTAGAATGAAAAATTACAAACAACAATTTAAGGGCAAGAAAATTACAATTATGGGATTGGGTATTTTGGGGAGGGGATTGGGGTATACCAAATTCTTGGCTGAATGTGGAGCTGATTTGATTGTGACTGATTTAAAAACAGAAAAGCAACTAGCTAGTTCGCTCAAAGAGCTACGAAAATTTAAAAACCCCAAAGGAAAGCAAGCTTCCTACGGGGCAGGTATTAAGTTTGTATTAGGGGAACACCGATTAGAAGATTTTCGTAATCGGGACATGATAATCAAGGCGGCAGGTGTTCCCATAGAATCTATTTACATAAAAGAAGCGAAGAAAAATAGAATACCAGTTGAAATGGACGTGTCTCTTTTTGCAAAGTGTGCACCTGGTGTAATGATAATCGGCGTGACAGGTACTAGGGGTAAATCGATGACGACAACTCTTATTTATAAAATTTTGTCCGCCTTCGCCAAGGCTTCGGCGGGACGAAGAAAGCAAAAAGATAAATTTTGGGCAAAAAATCCTTCAGTTTTTTTGGGTGGGAATCTTCGGGGGGTAGCCACATTACCACTACTTAAAAAAGTAAAAGATGGAGATATATTAGTTTGTGAACTTGATTCTTGGCAATTGCAGGGCTTCGGAGAAGCAAAAATTTCTCCGCACATTTCGGTGTTTACAACATTCATGCCTGACCATATGAATTACTATAAAAATAGTATGGAAAAATATTTTGATGATAAGGCGAATATTTTCAAATATCAGACAAAGGAAGACATTTTAATTATTCGTCCAGGGATGAAGGAACCCGGTAGTAGATTTTGGCAAAGTGCAAAGCACGCAGATAAATCTGCATTGCCAAAATTCACTACAGGGAAGTGTTATATTAAAAAAAGTGATGTGAAGGGAAAATTAATTGTTGTCAACCCGAAAGAAGTTGAAAACTGGAAGTTTAATGTTCCGGGAATGCACCATCGTGAAAATTTAGCTTGCGCTGTAGCCGTCGCACAAGCGCTTGGCGTGCCAAAGGAAGCTATTAAGAAAACGATAGCGGATTTTAAAGATTTAGAAGGGAGGTTACAACTTTTACGAACCTACAAAGGAATAAAAATTTATAATGACAATAATGCCACAACTCCCGAGGCAACAATTGCAGGAATTGAAGCCTTAACTAATTTCTGGAAGTCGGACTTCCAGAAATCTGGAAGTCCGACTTCCAGAAATCTGGGGAAAAGGAAAATAATCTTGATTTGTGGTGGGTCTGATAAAGGACTTCCACTAGATAATTTTGTCAAAACTGTAAATAAATATTGTAAAGAAGTAATATTAATACCGGGGAGTGGAACGGAGAAGTTAATTACCAATTACCAATTACTAATTACTAATGAGAAAACAAAAAATTTAAAGGATGCAGTAAAGATTGCGTTAGGCAAGGCCTCACGCGGAGAGATAATTTTATTTTCTCCAGCGTTTGCATCTTTTGGGGTGTATAATAATGAATACGAAAGAAATGATTTATTTATGAAAATAATTAGAAATTTAAAATAAATTTATGAAAAAAATTTCTATAATAATTCCAGCATATAATGAAGAAAAATACATTATTAAAACAATAGAATCTTTTTATAAAAATGAAATTTCTTTTGAGTTAATTGTAATTTGTGATTCTTGTGAGGATAAAACAAATGAGATAGCAAAAAAATACACAGAGAATGTATTTGAAGTAAATTTTCAAAATGTTTCAAAAACAAGAAATTTTGGATTTAATAAGTCATCTGGTGATATTGTAGTGTTTAATGATGCTGACACGATTGTTTCCAATAATTATTTGCAAGAGATAATAAATTCTATTAATAAATATGACTATGGATGTGCTAATTGGGTAAGTGAATCGGATACTTTTTGGGGCAAGTATGTTGCAGTGGCTTCCAGTAATTATAATAAAAAACATATTGGAGGAAATTTTTTTATTAAAAAAGAGTTGTTTAATTCAGTAAATGGTTTTAATGAAAAAATGATTAAAGGAGAAGATACAGATTTGGGAGATAGGTTAAGAAAGGTTAATAAAAAACACTGCTTTTTAAAAAATTGCTGGATTATACCGAGTGAAAGAAAATATAAAGAACAGGGCTATCTTCGCCTGATATTAAAATCTGGGTTTGAGGGTTTCCTTTATAAATTCTTTAGAAACTACTATAATAAAACCATTGCTAAAATATGATAATTTTACCTGTCCCGTACTAAATTTTTGATTAGCAAAAAAGCAAAAGGTTATGTAGTATATAATTATAAAGTCGAATAAAGTAAAAAGTTTTATTTAAAATTTTAGTACTGGGATGAAAGAAATAGAGAAAAAATATACAAAAAAGCAGACGATTAAAATCTTAAAAAGATTGGTGGATTCTTTGGCTAAGGGAAAAGCTTTTCGAATGCAAATAAAAGGCAAGAAGGTTTACGTTTCGAAAGAATCGGAAATAGAAATAGAATACGAGAAAGGTAAGAAGGAACAAAAAGTCGAGATTGAAATAAAATGGGGAAAATAAGAACTTGTCCCGTACTAAATTTTTGATTAATAAAAAGTATGGGGAGACATAATATTTATAGATAAAAAGTCGAATTTAAAGAAATAATTAATATTAAAATTTTAGTACCGGGATGAAAAAAGTTGTATTTATTGACCATGGTAATATGCTTCGAAGCCCAATTGCCAAGGCTATTTATAATCAACTAGCAAAAGATGGTTCTTTGGCTTATAGTTATGGTACTCATGTGATAGAGCAGGGTTACCAGGGGAAAAAGCTTTCTTCATTTGGAAAATTAGAAACAGAAATTAATGAAATGAAAAAATATGGGCTGGATATTTCCAATGAGAGCTGTGAGCAGTTAAAAGAAGAATATTTAAAAGATGCAGACAAAATTATAATAATGTTAGAGAAAGAATTTATTCCAGAGTGGCTGAATAATTATAAATATGAATACTGGGAAATTCCAAATCCAGAAGTTCATACGAGCCAAATAATTGAAGATATAATTAAATTAATAAAAGGGAAAGTTTTAGAATTAATAGAAAAACAAAAATGGAACTAGATTTATCCCTTGGCCGTAGCCATACGGGCGAGGCAAAAATTAAAAATGTTCATTTTATTGGTATTGGTGGTATTGGTATTTCGACGGTGGGGAGGATGTGATATAATAAAAGTATGAAATGTGCTTTTATTGATGTCCAAAACACGATAAGTACTACAGAGCAATTATTAAACTTTTCTATTGACTGGGGGAGGCTTTTTTTGTTTTTAAGAGATGAATGGGGTTGTGAAAAAGTTTTTTTCTATACGGGTATAGATATTGGTGATTTGGAGAATGAGAGAATTTTTTCAGAATTATCTCAAAAGGGTGCGATAGTAAGATCAAAAACTGTTTTTGCATATAAAAATAGAGATAAAAATATTCAAGTAAAATGTTCTAATTGTGGAAGTGAATTTTTGCAAAGAGTTGATATGGGGTATAATCGCAAATCAAATTGCGATGTTGATTTAACGGTTGATGCAATAGATAATGTTAAAATCGAAAATGAGTTTTATCTTTTTTCAGGAGATGGGGATTTTGAGTTTTTAATTAGAAATGTTATAGAAAAAGGAGTTCAGGTTCATATTGTTTCAAGTGCTAAAAAAATAAAAAGTGGGCCTAATTATTTTACTTCTAGGTTTTCCACTAAATTAAGAAAATTAATAGAAGAAAAAGGGAAACCTGTTGATTTTTTAAATATCGATAATTTAAAAGTTAAAATATCAAAAACTAGTGTATAAAATGAAAAAGCCGCGAAGCGCGACTTTTTCTAATGATGTTTTTATTATATACTTTACAAAGAATTTGTCAATGACTATCTGTTAATAACTTATTATGGATTTAAATTTAAATACAATTAAAAATGTTCACTTTATTGGGATTGGCGGAATCGGGATTTCGGCTATTGCTCGAATGATGCTTCACGAGGGTAAGGTGGTGACAGGACAAGATATGCAAGACGGAGAGATTGTTGGTGAACTTCGCAAAATTGGCGTTGATATTAAAATTGGTCAATCATATGAGAATATCCCGAAAGATACTGAACTCATAGTTTATACAATTGCTATTGAATATTATGACCCAGAATTATTTAAAAAATTATCCGCCCTAGGCGGACCAGCCTCGAGTTGGACGAATACTATTTTTGTTAGTTCTTATCCACAAATGCTTGGAGTAATAAGTAAGGACAAATATACAATTGCAGTTTCTGGGACTCACGGTAAAACTACAACAACAGGAATGATTTCACAAATTTTGATTGACGCGGGAAAAGACCCGATGGTTATTGTTGGAAGTTTATTAAAAGGAGGTACAAATTTTATAGCGGGAGGAAGTGATATTTTTGTTGTTGAGGCATGTGAATATCGTCGTTCATTTTTAAACATTAATCCAAAAATTTTAGTAATCACAAACATTGATGCTGACCATTTGGATTATTATAAAGATATTGAAGATATTAAAAATGCCTTCCACGAAATGGCTATGAAAGTTCCAGAGGATGGATATGTTATTTGTAACCCAAATGATGAAAATATTTCTGATGTAGTTAGTGGTGTTAATGCAAAGATAATAAATTGGCATGATTATTTTGATGCAGGTTTGAAATTAAAAATTCCCGGAATACATAATAAGAAAGATGCTGCGGTGGCCATGACTGTCGCGGATACTCTCGGTGTCTCCGAACAAGTGTCGAGAACTGCGCTTTCGGAATTTTCTGGAACGTGGAAACGTTTTGAATTTCGGGGAAAACTTTCGAATGGAGCATTGATTTATGATGACTATGCTCACCACCCGACCGAAATAAAAGCAACACTTGAAGGTTTCCGTGAACTGTATCCCAAAAATGACGGCCTGTCTGACGACAAGATAGGTTGGAAAATTACAGTTGTCTTTCAACCACACCTGTTTTCTCGCACTAAATTACTTTTGCTGGATTTTGCTAAAAGTTTTTCTGATGCCGATGAAGTTTTAATTTTACCGATATATTATGCGCGTGAAGTAGATGATGGTACGATAAGCTCAGAAATTTTAGTAGAGGAAATAAATAAACAAACCAATAATGCAAAGTCATTTTCAAGTTTTAGCAAACTTGAGCAATTTCTGGAAGTCCGACTTCCAGAAATGGGAGGTAAAAATATTATCGTGACAATGGGGGCGGGTGAGGCATCAAAAATTGGCGATTATTTATTAAAAAATGTGATATAATATATAGTAATGAAAAAATATTTTCTTCTAATATTAATTATAGTATTTACAATTATTAATTTTTCCGTTTCTGCAGAAGTCATTACAAATTCTGGATTTATTCCTGGTCAGATTTGGTATTCAAAAAACACACTTGTTGAAGGGGAGACAGTTAATATTCATACAGCTGTTTGGAATGGAGAAAAAGAATCTCTATCAGTAAAAGTTGAATTTTATGATAAGAATGTCGTTCTCGGGAGTCGAGATGTTGTTTTATCTCCATCTGAATTAAAAGATATATCTGTTTCTTGGAAAATTACATCAGGAGACCATGTTATTTCTGCAAAGATTATTTCTTCACTAGCAACTGTTTTGGGTAAAAAAGAAAAAGTAGTATTAGATCGGATTGCAACATCTAATGATAAACAATTTGTGTCTGTGGTGATTAAAAACGAACAAGGAGAACAAGTTTCTGGAACAGAGACTCTCAAGAATCAAATCAGTGATGCAATTCCAGAGGGTGTAAGTGACTATGCTTCAAATACTTTTGAAAAAGTAGATAATTTTCGTGAGAAAGAATACACACAATTTTCTACTACAAAAGAAGATACCCAGAAAGAAATAGAATTACTTAAAAATGAAGAAAAAACAACGACAGAAGTTTTGAATTCAAAAAATAATATTGAAGATACAACCAAAAAACCAATTACTTATATTAAATTTTATTTGTTTTCTCTCCTAGCTTTTATTTTTGGAACGAAAATAGTTTTTTATGGAATCTTAGTCATTATTGTATTTTATATTCTTCGTTTTATATATCGTAAAATTCGAAATAGATAATATAAAATCTATTTGTCAAAAGATGACTCCTTAAGGTACAATAACACTATGATAAAAAGGGTTGTTTTTGATTTAGTTCTATTTATTTCGGTCTTTATTTTCCCTTGGTGGATTAGCGGTTTATTGTTGCTTGCTGGAATATTTATCTTTGATAAGTTTTATGAATTTATTGTTGCTAGTGTAATTATTTATGCATTATATTCTACTGTAGGGAATGGATTGATTTCTTCATCAATATTCTTTTCTTTAGTTATTATTATCATATATATTATAATTCAATTAATTCGAAATAATATTATTTTATATAATAAAAAATAAGATGAGTTTTCATATTAATCACAAAAGAATAAAAAAAGATATTGACCCAGATGAGATTTTTCTTGATTCAGAGAATCTACCAGATTTTAATACTCAACAATTTGAGGGGAGGTTAGAGAAGGCGATACCTAAGCGGGCTATTTTTTTTGTTGGATTATTTTTTCTTATTGTCGGTTTTGTTTTTATTGGTCAAATTATTAATCTTCAGATAGTTAAAGGTGAAGCTTATTTCAAAAAAAGTGAAAATAATACTCTAATGAAAAGACCAATATTTGCTGACAGAGGATTAATCTATGACCGTAATAAAGTATTACTTTCTTGGAACACTTGGAATAAAGAAGATATAAATAAAATGTCTTCTCCTGTCCGGTCATATTTCTCATCATCAGGGTTTGGACTTCTTCTTGGCTATGTAAGTGTCCCAACAAAAGATTCTTCTGGTTTTTATTGGCAAGATAATTTTATAGGAAAAGATGGAGTTGAAAAGTTCTATAACGATAGTCTCACAGGAGTAAATGGAGTGCGAATTACTGAAACCGATGTAAAGGGGGTTATTCAGTCAGAAAATATGATTCTTCCTCCAAAGGCTGGAGTTGACATTACTCTTTCAATTGATTCTAAAATTCAAAAGAAAATGTATGAGTCAATGTCAGCAATGGCAAAAAACGTAAATTTTCAAGGTGGTGCTGGTGTAATTATGGATATTAAATCTGGAGAGTTGTTGGCACTTACTAGTTATCCAGAATATGATGGAAATATTTTATCAGAAGGAAAAGATAGTAAAACAATAAGTGGGTATTTTTCGGACAAACGAAAAGTATTTTTAAATCGAGCTGTTTCAGGTTTATATAGTCCGGGTTCAATAGTAAAACCATTTCTCGGGTATGGAGCACTAATTGAAAATATTATTAGCCCACTAAAATTAATTTTTTCTAATGGTTCAATCTCAATCCCTAATCCATATTTCCCGGACAAAAAATCTGTTTTTAAAGACCATGGGACATTTGGCTATGTGGATATGAGGAAAGCCATTGCTATTTCTTCTGATGTATATTTTTATGAAATTGGAGGTGGGTTTGAAAGTCAAAAAGGTTTGGGAATAATAAATATTGATAAATATGCAAGATTGTTTGGAATTGGCGAAAAAACGGGAATTAATCTTGGTGGTGAAAAAGAGGGCACGATACCAACTCCAGAATGGAAAACAAAAACATTTGATGGAGAACCTTGGCGTGTTGGAGATACTTACAATACTGCTATTGGTCAATATGGTTTGCAAGTGACTCCTATTCAAATGGCTCGGGCAGTAGCAGGAATTGCGAATATGGGAATAATTTATACTCCGCATATTACACTTGACGATAAAAATTTTGAATCACCACAAATTACAATTCCAGTTGACCAAGATAAAATGAAATTTATTCACGAGGGAATGAGAATGGCCGTAACTGAAGGGACTTGTATGGCTCTCAATATTCCAAATGTTGAAGTTGCGGCCAAGTCGGGAACAGCTCAAGTTGGGTTGGGGAATACAAATACAAACTCGTGGATAATTGGTTTCTTCCCATATGAAAATCCGAAATATGCTTTTGCTCTTGTGATGGAGCGTGGCCCCAAAGAGGCCTCCGGAAATGCAACTCGAGTGATGAGCGAAGTGATTGACTATATGAGTGTTTACACCTCGGAATACCTTGACTTATAAGCGCTGATAAGCTATTATAAACGAATTATTAATCCCGTTAGAAATCATATAAAGATTATGAATTACGGGATTTTATTATTTAATTTATGTATAAGAACTTAATGGTTCTATACTAACAGCTGTATGGAAGAAACAAATTACATAACCGAAGAAAAGAAACAAGCACTAAAAGATGAACTTAATAATTTGAAAACCGTAAAACGTAAAGAGATACTTGAGGCACTTGAAGCGGCTCGTGCACTGGGAGATTTATCTGAAAATGCTGAGTATCATCAAGCTCGTGAAGACCAAGGCAAAACCGAAGACCGTATTAATCAAGTAGAACATATGCTTAGGTCTGCGGTGGTTGTGAAAAAACACTCAAGTAATAATGTTGAGATTGGAGCAACTATCAAAGTAAAAAAAGAAAATTCTAAAGATACTATTACTTATAATATTGTTGGAGCCGAAGAAGCTGATATGATAAATAATAAAATATCAAATAAATCTCCGCTCGGGGAAGCTCTTTTTGGAAAACGTAAGGGGGATGTAGTATCTATAAAAACACCCAAAGGACTAGTCAAATACACCTTAATTGATATACAATAGAGTATATGGCATCCATAGAGGAATTACGCGACGTGCGAATTAAAAAAATAGAATTATTAAAGAGTGCTGGTATGAATCCATATCCAGTGTCTGTTGCCAGAGATTACTCAATTGCCGAAGTTAAAAATTCTTTTGATAAACTTATTATTGAATCGGAAAAGAAAAATATTTCTATTGCCGGTCGGGTTATTGTCGTCCGCGGGCAAGGAGCGATTTTATTTGTGGTTTTGCAAGATGGTGATGAGAGACTGCAGGCTGTTTTGAAAAAAGATTCACTTGCAGAAAGTCTTTTTGATTTGTTTGTTAATACAATCGACAACGGAGATTTTATTTCAGTAACTGGTTCACTTTTTATAACGCAAAGAGGAGAGCAAAGTATTTTAATTAAAAATTGGCAAATGGCGACCAAGGCCTTGTTACCACTACCTGATAAATGGTCTGGTCTTCAAGACCAAGAAGAAATATATCGCAAACGATATCTTGATATTTTAATGGATAAAGAAGTTTATAATAGATTTATTCTTCGCTCAAAAATTATTAAATATATTAGAGAATTTTTTGATAATAAAAACTTTTTGGAAGTAGAAACTCCAATACTACAAACTCAAGCCGGAGGGGCAATGGCTAAAGTGTTTGAAACGTATCATAATGATTATGCAATGCCGATGGTTTTACGTATTGCTCTTGAACTTGACCACAAAATACTTATGGTCGGTGGTTATGAAAGAATTTATGAAATTGGTAAGAATTTTAGAAATGAAGGAACAGACCCGACACATTTGCAGGAATTTACAATGATGGAATGGTATGCTGCCTATCAAACACTTGAAACAAATATGGATTGGACTGAGGAACTTATAAAAAGTATTGCAACCAATCTTGTCGGCAGAACGACATTTAAAGTTTATGATAATGAAGGTAATAGAACGGATGTTGAACTTGGTGGGGAATGGCCACGGGTAACTTTTGGTTCTTTACTTAAAAAAGATGCGGGAATAGATATTGAAAAAATTTCAGAAGAAGAAGCTCGTAGTGAGGCGATAAAATTAGGAGTAAAAGAGGAAGAAGCAAAAAAGCTTGGACGAGGAAATCTTCTTGATAAAATTTATAAAAAATCTTCACGTGGAAAAATTATTAATCCGACCTTCGTGACAGATTTTCCGGGAGATTTGAAACCTCTAGCCGAGCAGAATGAGAATGGGACGGCGAAGGTTTGTCAATTAATTATTGCCGGTGCTGAAATTACGAATCAATATGTAGAATTAGTAAATCCAAAAATTCAAAGAGATTTACTTATTGCTCAGTCAAAAGCTAAAGAGGGAGGTGACGAGGAAGCAATGCAGATAGATGAACAATTTTTAACTGCGATGGAGCATGGTATGCCACCGATGACTGGTTTTGGAATGGGGATTGACCGGCTAGTTGCAATATTTACCGAACAGAAAAATCTAAGGGATGTAATATTCTTCCCAATAATGAAACCAAAAGAATAAAAAATAAAACCTCCTGCTAGGGAGGTTTTTTCATTTAGGTCTACTTTTTTATGCAGTAATCTTTTTTGGGGTAGTTTTAGGGGGCTTTATTACCAAGAATGCCCCAAGCGTCAGATCGAACACTATTTCGTCAGTGCTCAAAGAACTGTTTTCCTCAATATTGTGTAGATACATATATTTATTTTTTTATATTATATAACAAAAACAAGCTTTTGTCTATTTTTGGAAACTCTAGTTATCCACAGTTTTAAAGTGGGGGAGGTTGTTTGTTTTGTGGTATAAAGTGGTGTATAATTAAAACAAGTGGGATATGGTGGGAAAATAGGAAATTAATAATATTCCACTTTTTAATTTTATGCTCATTGGTGAATACACTCACACACTAGACGATAAAAATAGAATGTCATTGCCTGTAAAATTTCGAAAGGAAATGGGGAAGTGTGTTGTGATTGCTCCGGGACTAGATAATTGTCTTTCAATTTTTACAACACACGAGTGGCAAAAAATATCAGGAAAATTATCTGACTCATCAATGCTTGCAAGTGATAATAGAAGTTTCTCGAGATTTATGTTTGGTCAAGCTGTTATCGTTGATGTCGATACAAATGGCCGAATATTAATCCCGGAAAATTTAAAAAATCGTTCAGGCTTATCTAGTAAGGTGGTGGTTATTGGCGTGCAAAATCGCGCAGAAATCTGGAATGAGAAAGCTTGGAATGATTACAAGCGTGTAGTGGAGAAGCAGGCAGACGCCCTGGCAGATAAATTGGGGCAAATAGGTGTTCTTTAAAATGATGAAACATATTTCTGTATTACTATCGGAATCAATCAACGGACTGGAAATAAAGTCAGGGGAAATTATTGTTGATGGGACTTTAGGTGGCGGGGGGCATACACAAGAGATAATTCGACGTTTTGGAAAAAATGTAAAAATTATTTGCCTTGATTTAGATGAAGATGCAATCGTGAGAGTAAATAAATTAATTAATTCTAAATCATCAAATGTAATTTTAAAACAAGCAGGATTTCAAGATATTGATGAAATTCTTGATGGATTAGGAATTAAAAATGTCGATAAGATTTTACTTGATTTAGGACTAAGCTCGTTTCAGCTAGAGGAAGGGAAAAGGGGATTCACATTTTCAAAAGATGAACCACTTCTGATGACGATGAAAAAAAATCCAAGTGGAGATGATTTGACGGCCTACGAGATTGTAAATAATTGGGAAGAAGAATCATTAGCAGATATAATTTACGGTTTTGGGGAAGAAAGATATGCAAGAAAAATTGCTAAAGCAATAGTTTTAGCACGAGAGTTGAAAGAAATAAAAACCACTTTTGATTTAGTCGAGATTATAGAGAGTGCTGTTGGTAAATTCTATCGTGGAAAAAGAATAAATGCTTCAACAAAAACTTTTCAAGCTATCAGAATTGCCACTAACAGTGAATTATTAAATTTAGAACAAGTAATACAAAAAGGTTTCAAAAGATTATCAAAAGAAGGACGGATGGCGATTATTAGTTTTCATAGTTTAGAAGACCGAATAGTCAAAAGAGCATTTATAGATTTAAAACAAAAAGGTTATGCAGATATTATTACAAAAAAGCCAGTAGTTCCAAGTGAAGAAGAGATAAGGTCAAATCCTCGTTCACGTAGTGCCAAATTAAGATTAATCAAAAAAATATTATGACAAGAGCAAAAGCAATTACAAAAGATATTACTGAAAACATTAAAACACAAAGGATGTTACTGCGTGTGTTAATTTATAGTTCAATAATATTGTGCGCAGTTTATGTATTTCTTATCGGTTCTATTACTTTTAATGTAATTGCTCGTAAGTCATTAGAAAATACCGTAGTTAATCTTACAAACAGTGTAAATCAACTTGAGCTATCATATTTAAATAATATAAAAGGTATAGATAAAGATTATGCCATTTCTAAAGGTTTTGTGGATGTAAGACAGAATATTTTTGCGACACGTGATATTAATTATGTAGCTATTCGCTAATGAGGCTGTTGTCGTTCCAAACTAGAATACGGATTGTAATAGGAATTATTATCCTTGTATCTATTGTTTTATTGGGGCGACTTTTTTTTGTTCAAGTTATACATAAAAATTTATATATACAAAAAGCTGATAAGCAATATGTAACAGCTTCTGGAAATATATTTAATCGTGGTGGAATATTTTTTTCTAAAAAAGATGGTTCTCTTGTAACAGCAGGAACTATAACTACTGGTTTTAAAGTGGCTATGGTTCCTAAAGAGATAATTGATGGAGAAGATGTATATTCTAAATTAAGTTCTTATATGAAAATGGACAAAGAAACATTTTTATCTAAAGTAGCAAAAACAGATGACCCGTATGAAGAGATTCTAACAGGTTTAACAAAAGAACAAGTAACTCTGATAGAAAATCTAAAAATAGAAGGTCTTTCAACATTTAAAGATAATTGGCGTTTTTATCCAGGGGGAAATTTAGCTTCACACACTCTGGGATTTTTGGCTTATAAAAATAATTCTTTAATTGGTCAGTATGGACTGGAACGTTTCTATAATGAGACTCTTTCTAACCCGGAAGATGAAGCTTATGTTAATTTTTTTGCGGAAGTATTTTCAAATATAAGAGATACAGTTTCAAGTTCTAGTAAAGGAGATATTATAACAACCATAGAACCTTCTACTCAATCTACTCTTGAGGGAGAATTGTCGGCTACTATGGAAAAGTGGAAGGGAGACCAAGCTGGTGGAATAATAATCAATCCTCAAAATGGAGAGATATATGCAATGGCTGGTCTTCCCGATTTTGATTTAAATAATTTTGGCAGTGTAGGGGATGTGGGTGTTTACCGAAACCCTCTTGTTGAAAATGTTTATGAATTTGGGTCTGTTATAAAACCACTAGTGATGATGTCGGCCATAGATGCGGGAGTAGTTACTCCAAAGACAACATATTTTGACAATGGATTTGTTATTGTGGATAAGAAAAAAATAGACAACTTTGATAATAAAGGTAGAGGGCAAGCTAGCATGCAAGATGTTTTAAATCAGTCACTTAATACAGGAATGGTTTTTGTTGAAAGTAAACTTGGCCATGATAAATTTCGTTCTTATATGAAGTCATATGGTATAGGAGAAAAAACTGGTATTGACCTCCCAAATGAAACTTCTGGTCTTATAAAGGGTCTTGATAGTCCTCGAAATATTGAATATGCCAATGCGGCTTTTGGTCAAGGAATAGCCCTTACGTCGATAGAAGCTGTCAGAGCATTTTCAATTATTGCTAATGGAGGTAAATTAATTACTCCGCATTTAGTTAAACAAATTAAATATGACAATGGTTTATCAAAAACACTGGATTATCCGATTGTAAAAGAGAATATAATTAAAAAAGAATCGTCTGATACTATTACACAAATGCTCATCCATGTCTTTGAGTCATATGATAGTGGTTCTCATAAATTTAATAATCATAGTGTCGCCACAAAAACAGGTACTGCACAAGTAGCTCTCGAGGATGGAAAGGGGTATTATACAGACCGTCATATGCATTCATTTTTTGGTTATTTCCCTGCCTATGACCCCAAATTTTTAGTCTTTCTTTTTATTCAAAACCCAAAAGAAGTCAGGTATGCTTCTCAAACTCTAATTCCACCTTTTGTCAATATAACTAAATTTATGATAAATTATTATAATATTCCACCAGATAGATAATTATGGCAAAAAAAATTTTCAAAAAAATTATTATATTAATAATTACTTGGCAAGCTAAATTGGTCCTTGCTCTATATCGTCCTAAAATAATAGCGATTACTGGGTCCGTTGGCAAAACGACCACCAAAGATGCTATTTTTACAGTTTTATCAAAATTTAAAGTTGTTCGAAAAAGTGAAAAAAGTTTTAATAGTGAGATAGGATTACCACTAACTATTTTAGGATTACCAAATGGATGGGACGACCCATTTATTTGGTTAGAAAATATTTTGCGCGGGTTTGCTTTGATTATATGGAAAAAGAAATATCCAGAATATTTGATACTTGAAATAGGAGTAGGGAAGCCAGGAGATATAAAAAAGAATGTTGTTCCTTGGCTTTGCCCCGATGTAGTTATCATAACTCGTTTTCCCGATAAACCTGTCCACGTTGAATTTTTTGGTTCAGTCGAAAAAATAATTGAAGAAAAAAGTGCTCTTGCTTACTCTTTGAAAAAAGATGGAATACTTATACTTAATCACGATGATGATAAAGTTTATTCTCTACACCAGAAATCAAACTGCAAAACGGTATCATACGGTATGCATGAAAACTCAACTTATCATGCTATATATCCAACTTATTCATACAAAACAGAAAATAATATAAAAATTCCCAATGGAATTAATTTTAAATTAGAATATGAAGGTAATACTTTTCCGGTAATCTTACCAAACATTTTAGGTATGCATAATATTGGGCAATCCTTAGCAGCAATTGCTTGTGCTCATAAACTTGGATGTGATTTACTTGATTCAATAAAAGCAATCAGTGAATATGTTACTCCTCCCGGCCGTCTTTCTCTCCTTGAGGGAATAAATAATTCTATAATAATAGATGATACTTACAATTCTTCTCCAGTTGCAATGGAATCAGCTATTGAAGTGTTGAAAGATATTGAAGGTAAAAGAAAAATAGCAGTTCTTGGAGATATGCTAGAGTTAGGAAAATTTACTGAGGAGGAACATCGTCTTGTTGGAGAAAAAATATTTGGTATTGCTGATATTTTAGTTACTGTTGGGCCAAGAGCCAAATCTATTATAGGTGGGGCAATAGGAAAAGGTTTTGTAGAGAAGAATATTTATAGTTTTGATTCTTCAAAAAAAGCAGGAGAATTTTTAGAAAAAACTATCAAAAAAGGAGACATTGTTCTTGTCAAAGGTTCTCAGGGAGTCCGATTAGAACGGACTGTTGAGGCCATTATGGAGCACAAAGAATTGAAAAAAAAGTTATTATGTCGCCAAGACAAAGAGTGGCAAAATCGGTAAAACTATATATACTTATAAAATAAAATATTGATTTAGATATTTTATTAAAAATATGAATGAAGATGTTGAATTAATTGCTTTATATATTTCTGGTGATGATAATGCCTTAAAAGAAATTATTGATAAATATACACCGCAGGTTTATAATTTTGTTAGACGTTTCGTTGGAAGTGACCAAGTAGATGATATTACTCAGGAGGTTTTTATTAAAATCTGGAAAAATCTGGGAAAGTTTAATAAAAATAAATCAAGTTTCAAAACTTGGCTTTTTACAATAGCTCGCAATACTGTCATTGATTTTACTCGAAAAAGAAAGACCATTTTATTTTCTAGTTTGCACGCCCGCAATGCTAAGAGCACAGCTTTTGCAGGTGGGTCTGATAAAGAAAGTAATTTTGGAGAAAATATAAAAGACGAAGCAGTTTTACCAGACGAAGCATTGCAAAGATTACAAGATGTTGAATTTCTAAATTCATTTTTAAAAAAATTACCTGAACAATATCAGTCTGTTCTAATTCTCCGCTACCAAGAAGAAATGACTTTTGAAGAAATAGGAAAAGTTCTTAAAAAGCCATTAAATACAGTCAAAAGTCATCATCTTCGTGCTCTTGGGCAATTAAGAAAGATGATTGCACCAAAAGAGTGATAACACTCGTATATAAAAGTATGGATAGCGACCTTATTAAAGCATTCCAAAAAGCAAAATATCATCCCGAAAGTCGACTTTCGGATGATATTTTGCTTTTTATTAGGATTCGACAGGCGAGAAAAAATAACATTAAATTTTGGATTTATTCAAGTACGGGAGTTGTTTCTTTTGTTGGTCTTTTTTTCTCTATAAAATTATTAATTGCTGATTTTATTCAATCTGGTTTTTATGAATATTTATCTTTAGTATTTTCCGATAGTAAGGCTCTTTCTTACTGGAAAGAAATTACTTTATCAATAACCGAATCCTTGCCAATGACGAACTTGATTATCTCTTTGTCTTTGGTTTTTATTTTTCTATTATCATTGCGTTTTATGGCACGGAACATTCGACTTCGTCCAAAATTATTAATAGCATAATCTATTTATTATTTTATGAAAGAAATAAAAGAAAGTATTAAAAAAGTTTTTGAATCAAAAAAAGTTTTAGTCATTGCGTCAATTTTTGGAATATTGATTATTATTTCACTTATTTTTCAGGCAGGAGTTTTTGTTGGTTTCCACAAGGCCTCCTTTGGGCGTGATTGGGGAGAGAATTATGGTAGAAACTTAGGGATGATGAGAGGGGACCGTGGTCCGCTCGGGGGGATGGGAATGATTCCAGAGAATTTTCCAAATGCTCACGGTGCTGTTGGTAAAATTATAAAAATAGAATCGTCGACAATAGTTGTTTTAGATAAAGATGGGACAGAAAAAATTGTGCTTATTGGAGAGAATACTTCTATTCGTTTAGGTAAAGAGGATATAACTAAAGAAAATTTAAAAATGGATGATTTTATTGTTGTGATTGGTTCTCCTAACACAAAAGGTCAAATTGAGGCAAAACTTATTCGACTAATGCCCTCTGGTATGCCCCAAGCTCCGCTACCACCACAACCATTAAAGATAAAACCAATTCAATAATATGGAAAATTCTAAATTAACAATTTTTAAAAAAATTAAAACATTTATTGTTTCGCATAAAAAACTCAGCATATTAATTTTAGTCATATTAGTTGCTTTAAGTTCTTACTTAATTTTTAGAAATAAAAATAATGTTGAGACAAAATATGTTACAGCTGTCGTAGAAAAAGGGACAATAATTTCTTCGGTAACTGGGACGGGACAGATAGAAACTTCCAATTCGATTGATTTGAAGGCAAAGGTATCTAGCGATATCATTTATATTGGAGTAAAAGCAGGTGATGTAGTTAAAAAAGGAAAATTACTTGTTTCTCTTGACTCTAAGACAGCACAAAAATCAGTTCGCGATGCTGAAATAAGTTTGGAAACAACTAAACTTTCACTAGAAAAATCAAATATTGAAAATTCGGAAGAAAATTTAAATGCTGATTTGGCCAAGTCCTATGAAGATGGATTTAATAATGTTTCCGATACATTTTTAGATTTACCGACGATAATAACAGGGCTGGATGATCTTTTGGGAGAGAATAACTTGTCAGATAATACTGCACGTTTGAGTGGAAGAATTGCCCAAGATTATAGAGATAATGCTGAAGAATTATACTACAAAGCCCGAAAAGCTTTTTATACAAATCGATCAAGTTATAGAATTTTGACTCGTGATTCTAGCAAAGAAGAAATAGAAGACATAATAGATGAGACATACGAAACAACCAAGCTCGTCTCAGATGCAGTTAAAAGTATTCGTAATTTTGTTGATTATTTAGCCGATGATACAGACCAAGTTTCTTCTTATACTTCATTTCAAGATACTTTAAGTGAATATACTAGCACGACAAACAATAATCTTTCCAATCTTCTTTCTAGTCAAACAGAAATAAAAGATAATAAAGATGCTTTTACAAGTAATGATTTGGATTCACAAAGTAATTTACTTTCTCTTTTGAGTAAAGAAAATTCTTTACAGGATGCAAAAGATACATTAGCGGATTATTATGTCTATGCACCTTTTGATGGAACTATTTCTTCAATTACAGCAAAAGTGGGGGATACGGCTTCTGGAACACTTGCTACAATTATTACTAAACAAAAAATAGCAACCATTTCACTTAATGAAGTCGATATCGCGAAAATAAAATTAGGACAAAAAACTACTCTTACCTTTGATGCTATCGATACTCTCATTATTACTGGTGAAGTTTCGGAAATTGATTCTATTGGTACTGTTTCTCAAGGAGTTGTTTCTTATAATGTAAAAATTAGTTTTGATGTATCAGATGATATGGTCAAACCAGGGATGAGTGTTTCCGCTTCAATTATTACTAATATAGCGCAAGATATTCTTATTGTTCCTAATAGTGCTGTTAAAAATCAAAATGGAATAAGTTATGTTCAAACATTTGACGCCCCATTTGCGTCTCTTTCGACTGGTTTGAAAGGTTCACTTTCAGAAACTCTTCCTAAACAGACAAAAGTTATAGTTGGTTTGATTGATGATACTAATACAGAAATTACTTCAGGTTTGAAAGAAGGAGATATTGTCGTTACTAAAACTATTACTGGGACTACAACTACAACGAAATCAACCGCGCCAAGCCTTATAAATGCTGTCAGTGGAAGTAAGACTACTACCAGTGGGTCAAGAATGGGTGGTGGAGCAGGAATGGCTTTCCCACACGATTAAAATGATTGAAGTAAAAAATATTACAAAAATATATGATACAGGAGGAGAACCTTTTAGTGCGTTAGGTGGAGTAAGTTTTTCAATTGCTGACGGCGAATTTGTGGCGATAATGGGTCCATCAGGTTCTGGTAAATCTACATTAATGCATATTCTTGGAGCTCTTGATAGCCCGACTGGAGGAACATATCTTCTTGATGGAGAGGATGTCTCAACTCTTTCAGATGATAAGTTGGCAGATATTCGGAAAGATAAAATTGGTTTTGTTTTTCAGTCTTTTAATTTACTTCCAAGAACAACTGTTCTTCGCAATGTTATATTACCGCTTATTTACGATGGGATAGGAGAAAAAGAAAGAGTCAAAAGAGCCAGAGCATCTCTATTTGCCAGTGGGCTTGATGAAAAACATTTTTTGCATTTGTCGAATCAACTTTCTGGTGGACAGATTCAGAGAGTTGCTATTGCTCGAGCATTAGTAAATAATCCAACACTTATTCTTGCCGATGAACCAACAGGGAATCTTGATACAAAAACAGGAGATATCGTTCTAGGGACTTTTCAGAAATTAAATAAAGAACAAGGTCATACAATTATTTTAATTACTCACGAACACGAAGTAGCAGAACATGCAGATAGAATTATTACTATTCGCGATGGATTAATAACTTCTGATAATGGTTTACATAAAAAAAGAATTATTAAAAATATATGAAAACTAAAGATATTTTACAAGAAACATTTATTTCATTATCTAGCAATAAAGCTCGTTCTGGTTTAACTATGCTAGGTATTGTGATCGGTATCGCTTCAGTTATAGCTATGACGGCTATTGGAGCTGGAACTCAAAATTCTATTTCATCTTCTATTCAATCAATGGGAGCAAATCTCATTGTTGTTTCTCCGGGGGCACCAAGAGGTGTTGGTCAGCAAGTAAATCAAGGGCGTGGTTCTGCAAAAACACTAACGATGAGGGATGTTACGGCACTTACAAAACTTGATTTTGTAAAAGCAGTAACAGCGGAAGTCTCAAGTCGTTATCAAGTAACAGCAAAAGGGACAAATACAAATACCACTGTTCTCGGTGTGACTTCAAGCTATACAGATGTTCGTAATTTGCAAATTGACCAGGGTAATTTTATTACTGACCAAAATAATCAAAGTGTAGCAAAAGTTGCAGTTTTAGGTCCGACAGTTGTGACTGATCTTTTTCCTGATGGGACAGACCCTATGGAGCAAATAATTCGTATTCAAGGAACCCAGTTTAAAATAATTGGTGTAACAAAAGTCAAAGGTGGTTCTGGTTTTCAAAATCCTGATGATATGATTTATATTCCTCTCACAACTGCTCAACGTTATTTTTCAGGTGATCAATATGTGAGTTCTATTAGTGTCTCAGCTCAAAGCTCTCAAGTTATGACCGAGCTTCAAACAAATATTACTTCTACACTTTTGTTAGAACATAATATTTCTGACCCAACACAAGCAGATTTTAATACAATGAATCAAACTGATATTATTGCTACCGCATCTTCTATTACGGGAACACTTACAACGCTTCTTGCAGCTATCGCTGGTATTTCGCTTGTAGTTGGAGGAATTGGAATTATGAATATGATGCTTACTACTGTTACAGAGCGAACTCGTGAGATTGGATTAAGAAAAGCTATTGGAGCAAAAAGAAGAGATATAAATAGACAGTTTTTAATTGAAGCAGTAATTTTAACTTTCATTGGAGGTTTAATTGGAATTATTCTTGGTTGGGGGATAGCATTTTTTATAAATTTTTTTGGGATACTTCAAGCGGTAGTTTCTATAAAATCAGTCTTACTTGCTTTCGGAGTATCGGCTTTGATTGGAATTATTTTTGGATATTATCCAGCCCAACGTGCCTCAAAACTTAACCCAATCGAAGCATTAAGATATGAATAAAAAAATTTATTATTAATTTATGTAAATTAAGTGTGTAAATGATTAGCCATATCTAAATCTATTAAAAGATGATATTATTAGAGTAAGATTCAATGCTATTTAAAATAATTAGATAATTAATTCAGAGTATTTAACTAAATATTAGAAGGAGGTATCTATGGAAAATATGATTGGGGTGGTAGATACTACCCAAGCTCAAAGAAATTTGTCAGTGCTCAAAAACCTTGGTCCTTTGGGTGAAGGTATTATTGTTGGTATGGATAAGACTCGACAGTTTTTGATTATCACCTTTTTAGCTATGAATGCTGGTGCTATCAGTCAAAAAATTTTCCCAAAAAACCTGAATGCATATCCAGTAATAACACCACAAAAGGTAGCATTCAAATATGATAAAAGAGGTAGGGTATATAGATTCAAATACTCGGTTGGTAATGGAGAGCAGACACAATATGCAGTAAACTATGATTCATTTGAGAGAGCAATGCTTAATTGGGATTATAAAGAAAATTCTCAAAGCATTTCTCCAAGGATTACAGCTCTTTGTACTTTTTTTCATTATCCCTATGACCCATTTAAGGTTGAGATGTCTGTCATTAAAAAATCTCCAACCGATAATAGGTGTATAAGAGAATTTTATTCTCCGGTAATACGCCCTGGTTTTGGTACTTGTCTTACTACATGTGCTCGAAATGGATTGTCTGAAATTAAACCATTCTCGATTTCATTATATGGAAAAGAGTATGATAATATAGATGACATTTCCCGAAACATATGGAACTCCTTGAATGAAAAGAGTAAAGTCTGTATGGTTGTAGTTTTTGTCGACATTTACTCACCAAGATCATTTATTAGATTTAAAATTAACCCATTGTTTTCTCAAGAAGAATTAGTTCATAGAGATGACTCAAGGGAAGAAGAAAGTATCATATATTGATTTGTAAGCTGGTCGCATAGCGACCAGTTTTTTTATCCATTTTATTTAACTAGGAATAGCAAGAATCGTTCTTGCTACTTACAGGCAAAGCAGTTTGCCTGTTTACTGCGATTTGTGATGTATTGCTATCCTTTGCACGAACTTATTTCGAACAAAATGAACCCTAATCTTACGCTCGACTTTCGTATTTACTCTAATATTAAAACTACGCTCTACTAATGTATTAATTCTAAAATGGACTCGGAAAATGGAAACAAAATTTTGGGGATATGGATTTCCATTTTCCTCGACTTTGGTTTTTGGCGAGATTTCGGATTTAGCCCGCAGGAATTCAAAATCCAAATTCAAAATGCATTGTCTCGGGCTAGTTACATATTTATCTTACCATGTTTATCTAGAGTTAAAGATAGCACCCTCGGCATCCGCCTCGGGCATTTCCGCTATGGCTACTCGCTCCTATGTGCCTAGGTATGGGAACGGCTCAAATACTGGGGAAATGAGCCGTTCCCATTCTTCTCGGGGAGAGGAAGTTTCCTCTCCCCGGGTCGGGTGCTTCTGGATTACCAGAAGTCCACCCTCGCCACCCCCACTCCACGCTTTGCATATTTATGTTTATTTTGTCGCTTTCGCTACTAGACTTTAGTATTTCAATATAACCTCGGAGCTCATCCCTTTAGCCATTGGACACCATAGCGGAAATGCCCGAGGCGGAAATACGTGCTTTGCCCCAGCGTGTGCGTGATTACACGCACACGCCTACCCATCCGTGCGTGCACGAGGAATCACTCCCTTGTTTATATTTTAGAATAGAATACAGATTATTGTGATTTTTTAATTGTCATCTTCATCACTCTCTGCCTCTAAGAAATATCCATCACCTCTGTTATATAAACCACCAAGTTTTTGGTTAACTTCTTTTGTTTTAAACACAATGAGATCATTATTATGCTCACCCTGAATAATCTTATCAATGTTTGAAGCCTTAGCATATTCTATAAAAAAACTTTCAATTTTTTCTTTTAATTGCTCAGGATAATTATTTGTATACTCTGTGTTAGCTTCTATATTATCTATAACTAAAATAGGTTTCCCATCTTTTTTGTTTTCACCAATAAATGTCCAGCAAGCAACAACTGGCATCTCTCTTTTTTCATCATAAACAATAATATTCTGCATACCTAGGTCTGTTACATAATCAGATATTGGGGATTCCTCGCCATGGTGCGTACTTTCTATACAAATACAACATGGGCAATAATTTCCAAGATAAAGATCGATGTCTGGGTTACGAGCAGAAATACAAACTTTCATCTCAGTCCCATTTAATTTGTTATCATTTTCGCCATTTTCATCAAAGAATATCTTATTGATATCATTTTTATCTGTATCATAGTGATTTAATTCTTCTCCTAGATTTTCTTTTATTGCCTGAATTAAGGACAAGGTTCTATCTTCGTTTAAAATTGGCATTAGGAATACTTTTAACTTATTTTCATATTCCTCAAAGAAAGTCTCAAATTCTTTAAAATTGATTTTTAATTGGTTGACATTCTTCTCTAATATATCTTTCTCTTTTATTAATTCTTTTCTATCTTTAATATCTTTTACTTTCTCTTCACCAGAAACACATAAATCATGATATTTAAAAATATTTTCAATCATTGATTTTAGTCTAAATAGATCGGATTGGATTTTATCCCAGATATTTATTTGTTTAAGAGAGTTTAATTTAAGTTTTAATGATTCTAACCCTTTTCTCATACCACCTAGTTTTTTCTCATCATTTTCAATAGATATTTTATTTTCTAAATCTTTTATTTGCTCTATTAACTTCTCTTTTTCGGGATTTTCAATTTTAAACGATATCAATTCTTGTTTGTATTCACCTAATATATTATTCAATATCTCTTGGTATTTGGTTAATGTTTCCTTGATACGAGTTATAGGGGTTTTTATTTTTTCTGAAAAGCTTACATCTTCTTGCTCTCCAAGAATAAAGGATAATTCCTTACCATAGTTTAAGAAATTTGAAGTGTTAACGCCCCTCCCATTCATTTCATTAATTATTTTTTGATTTTTTCTGTATTTTATCAATTTCTCCTGAATAAGTGTTCTAAATTGAACACTATTAGGATCTAATTCTGGATTATCTTTTATTATTTCATTTTTAAAATCAAAAAGGGTTTTAATATTGTCCTTGGAATTATTATCAAATTCTATATATTTCAAAAACAATTTGGAACCATATCTTGTATTACCTTCTAATGCATCTTGTAAAAAAGGATTTTGGTCAATAGTTTTTTCTAACTTATCTAAAGACAATTCTTTAATTAATCTTATTATAGTTGCCAATAATTCAGTAGATTTTTCTATTGAAGAATACAATTTAGGAAATTTTTCCTTAATAATATCAAACTTTGTTCCAATTAATCTTTTTTCTATTTCATAAAAGATTTTTTGGGGAGGGAAATTTAAGTGAAAATCTTCTTTTAATTTTGATGCTCGATCTTCACTCCCACTTATAATAAAATTAATAAATTTTTCGTAAGTAAAATCTTGAATAAATTTTTCATCAATTTTAAATAAATCTTTAAATTTAATTGCTTCTTTAAATTCATTTGCGGAAGTTCCATAAGACATTTTACTAATAAACCCCTTTTCTACTGCTTCCATAACTTCTTTTGAATTTAGAAAATCATCCCCAAGATTAAAATTATTTCTTATCTCATTTAGTCTATTTTCTTCATGGGAAAACCAGCCACCGGAAATAAAATGAAGATAACCTTTTTCAGCCGCTTCTTGGACTTCTTTTGATTTTAGAAAATCTTCTTCAAGACCAAAAGCGTCTTTAATTTTTAGAGCCTCATTAAAATTAGAGCGAACCGATAGTTCTTTAATAAGCCCCTTTTTAGCCGCTTCTTGGACTTCTTTTGATTTAAGAAAATCTTCTTCAAGATTAAAAATTTCTTTTATTTTATTTGCATAATCAATAGCACCTCCTGATAAGTAATCTATAAATTTTTTTTGAGTAATCTCAGGATTTTCTTTAAAATTAAAATTTGCTTTGATTTTTTCAGCATCTTTTTTATATCCTTCTCCAGATATCATATTCTCTATAAATCCCTTTTGAGCAGCATCTTGAACTTCTTTTGAGTTTAAAAATTCTTCTGTAATTTTAAAGTTATTTTTTACCACAAGAGCACTCCCTATATGGGAAGTTGAGAGATTTTCAATCAATCCTTTCTGGGCTGCTTCCATAACCTCTTTAGAGTTTAAAAAATCATCCTCAAGCTTAAAATATTTCTTTATTTCTACTGCTTGATAAATATTACCGCCGCTAGAGAGAGTTTTTATCAAGCTTTCCTTAACTGTGGTTTTAATGAAATTTTCTGAAAGAAGACCAAAGGCATCTTTTATTTTAATAGCACTCTCAACAGTGCCACCTCCTTGTAATAAATTTTTAAAAAATCCATCCTGAACCATTTCAGTCAACAATTCATTATTAAATTTAAAATAATTTTGTATTTCTAAGGCACGATCAACATATCCTTTTAATAAATCAACCATAAATCCTTTTTCTGCTGCTTCTCTAACCTCTTTGGACTTAAAAAAATCTTCCTTAAAATTATAAAGATTATTTATTTCAAGAGCACTATCAAACCATCCGTCCGCCAAAGAACTTATAAAACCTATCTGCGCTTTAGTGTTTTCTTGAGATTTCTCATTTTCATTATTATGATTAATTTGCAATATTTCTTTCATATTTTATTTTAATAATTCACTACTAGAAATTCCCAATGCTCCAGCAATTTTTTCAAGAGTTGAAAGGGTTGGGTTCATGCGACCATTCTCAATATTGCTGATATATGCTCTATCAACTTCTAATTTTTTCGCAAGGTCACCTTGCGAAAAGTTTCTTTTCAAGCGTAGTTTTCTTAAGTTTTCCCCAAGTTTTTTACCTGATGACATAAATATATAATATAAAAACTTGCATTGTTTTGCAATAGTGTAGTAAAATGCACTAAGAGCCCGCATTCCTCCCCAAACCCCTCCTGCGGGCTAAATCCGAAATCTCGCCAAAAACCAAAGTCGAGGAAAATGGAAATCCATATCCCCAAAATTTTGTTTCCATTTTCCGAGTCCATTTTAGAATTAATACATTAGTAGAGCGTAGTTTTAATATTAGAGTAAATACGAAAGTCGAGCGTAAGATTAGGGTTCATTTTGTTCGAAATAAGTTCGTGCAAAGGATAGCAATACATCACAAAGTGAAACTTCATCGGAAAAATTGGTCGCGCGCTCGCGCGCGATAGTCTGGCGGGGTTCGGCGGGGGTTAAAATCGTCTTTGAATTAAATGCGAATTCTGTGGGTGGGCAATGGGTGCATAAATGAGACGAGACATAGACATTTTTTCATAATCCAAAAACATATATGATTAAACCAAAATATTTTCTATACGCGCGTAAATCCACGGAAGACGACGACAAACAAGTCATGTCGATTGAAGCACAACTTTTTGAGCTTCGTGAATTCGCGCGTAAAGAAAATCTGCAAATTCTTGAGGAATTTACAGAGTCGAAAAGTGCAAAGAAACCAGGTCGTGACAAATTCGGCGTGATGATGGCTAAGGTTGAAAGTTTAAATGGCGTTGGTATTCTCGCATGGCACCCCGACAGACTGGCGAGAAATAGTATAGACGGAGGACGCATCATCTACGCCGTAGACACGACCAAAATAGTTTCTTTACGCTTCCCGACATTTTGGTTTGAACCCACCCCGCAAGGGCTATTCATGCTTCAAGTGGCGTTCGGACAATCGAAATATTATTCCGATAATCTTAAACAAAACGTTGAACGTGGTATCCGCCAAAAACTCCGCCGTGGTGAGTGGCTTACAAAAGCACCATTCGGTTATTTGAATAATCAAAAATTGAGAAATATTGAACCTGACCCAGTGAAATCAAAAATTATTATTCGTGCTTTTGAAGAATACGCTAAAGGACACCACGGACTAGAATCAATGTCGGAGTTTTTGGCTTTGCACGGAGTAACACAAAAGTCCGGAACGCCACTTGGCAAAGCTTCCGTATCTCGTATTCTCACGAATAAAGCGTACCTTGGTTTAACGAAACATTATGACGAGTATTTTCCCGGAAGCTTTGCGCCAATTCTTTCTTCGGAATTATTTGAAGCCGTGCAGAAAAGATTTAAAGAACGATCTCATCCTCGCAAAACAAAGAAGGGCCACAATTTTCCTTTTACAGGACTTTTTCATTGTGCTGAATGTGGAAGTATGATAACTGCTCAATGGTGTACAGGAAAGATGGGTGTGAAGTATCGCTATTATCGTTGTACAAAGAAAAAAGGAAAATGTGACCAAAAATATTTGCGAGAGGATTTAGTCGTTCTTCAGTTAAAGGAACAGCTTCAAAAAATTTCGCTTCCCGACGATTGGACTGACTATATGTTACGAAAAACAGACGAATGGAACAACGAAGAAAAAGTATCGTCGGGAAGTCTGCTCGAGCAGATTAAAAAAAATGAGCGAGAGACAGAACAAAAGCTCAACGAACTCGTCACTTTATATCTAGATGGCGATATACCAAAGGAAAATTATTTATCAAAAAAGAACGAGCTTTTGAAACAAAAAGTGTCTCTCACTCAGAAAAAAGAATCTGCTCGAGCAGAAAGAAAGAATTGGGTCGAACCCTTGCGGGAATGGATTTTGGATATGAAAAAAGCCACGCAATTGCAATCTAGCGACAATTTTTTTGAAATTCGTGACTATTTCAAAAAAATTGGAACGAACTCTCAATTGCGGGACAAGTCTATCTCTGTCTCATTTTGCCCACCCACAGAATTCGCATTTAATTCAAAGACGATTTTAACCCCCGCCGAACCCCGCCAGACTATCGCGCGCGAGCGCGCGACCAATTTTTCCGATGAAGTTTCACTTTGTGACCTTACTGGGAATCGGACCCAGATTACCGCCTTGAGAAGGCGGTGTCCTAACCGTTAGACGATAAGGCCATTAAACACTACTTAAAAATAACAGAATATCATGCTTTTTACAAGTATGTTATAATTCTCATATGGAGGATTTAGGGACACTTTATATCGTGGCGACGCCGATAGGGAATATGGAAGATATTACTCTTCGAGCTATTCGGGTTCTCAAGGAGGTGGATTATATTTTATGTGAAGATACTCGAACAACTCAAAACTTACTGAATAAATATGATATTAAAACAAAGACGATGAGTTACAATACTCATAGTACAGAAAATAAAGAATTAGTTGTTATTAATTTAATAAAAGCTGGGCAAAATTTTGCATTAGTTTCTGATGCAGGCACACCTTGCATATCTGACCCGGGGGTTCTTTTGGTTTCTAATCTTAAAAAAGAATTTGGAGAAGATATCAAAATTATTCCAATTCCGGGAGCTAGCGCTTTAATCTCAGCCCTTTCGGCAAGTGGAATTTCCTCAGCGGGATTTATTTTTTTAGGATTTTTACCACATAAAAAAGGCAGGCAAAAAATTTTTAATGAAATTAAAGAATCAAAAAGGGTAATAGTTTTTTATGAGTCAACTCATCGAATTTTAAAAACGCTAGAGTCTCTTAATATCTATGTCCCCAAATCACAAGTTGTTATTGCCCGTGAAATGACAAAAATATATGAAGAATTTAAAGTCGGCTCGCCAAGTGAATTATTGAATTACTATACTCTTAATAAAGAGAAGCAGAAAGGGGAGTTTGTCGTGATTGTTTCCCCGTAAAACTGGCTTCGCCAGTCACGGGGCAGGCCTCCTAAAATGTTAAAATACCGAAGGGATTTCCTCGCGGCTTGCCGCGATGTCCCTGTAGGAAAGTTTGAAAACCTTCGGTTTTCAAGTTAAACTAGAGGCATGAGCCTCAAGAGAACATACCATAATATATATGACACACA